>Ga0208545_1000608_pt1 | contig 16412 bp, 33 predicted proteins | sample DEB08_DNA_12_FD_185498 | JGI IMG/M metagenome (GOLD analysis project Ga0208545, IMG submission 185498) | Aqueous microbial communities from the Delaware River and Bay under freshwater to marine salinity gradient to study organic matter... | ecosystem: Environmental > Aquatic > Marine > Coastal ... | reverse complement strand
TGCAGACTCATTAAACTGTCTGACTAATCTCTTGGCCACACCTTTGTCTAACTCAAACCTCTTGGCAATGTCATACTCGCCAATGTTCTTTGTTGGAATGTCTTGATGGTGCATCCACTGTGTAAATGAGTATTCCCAGTCACATAATACACCATCACAATCAACTAATATTATATTTTCATTCATTTTCTTTTCTCTTTACAATTTATATAACCATTATAACACAGTTTAAAACGAATGTACACTATTTTGTTCCAAATAATTTTCTTCTGTTATATTCAGCGATTGCTTCGCGTAATGGTTTAATCCAATTATTACGTTTTTCGATAAAGATTTGTTCACCTTCATCACCAGCAATGGCAATAACAATTTGAGGTATTGGCACACCAGTTCTTTCTTCAATCATAATAGCATAAGCTGTACACTGCAAGAAGTAGCCAGTAATGTATTCTTTTTTCTTTAACTTACGTGATGTCTTATAATCAATGATAGATGGAACACCATTCCATACACCAACTAGATCAACACGACCTGCCATATTAAGATGATCAGAGTAGAGAGCCAGTTCTTGACCCCATACTTCATCGACGTTTTCTTCAAGAGTTTTAAATAGACTTGATGCCGTAGCTACGATATCAGGCATTGCACCTTTCTTATAATCAGGATCATTGTCTACATATTTTTCTAGCATTGTATGCACAGTAGTTCCACGTCTTGAAGCGCGGGTCGAAATTTTATTTGCTTCCTCTTCGCCGACCCGCGCTCGCCATGCACGAATACCGTCTTCACCTAGATGGCTAAGTACAGTTGTAACTGATGGGTAGTCTTTACCATCTGGAGCTACATACTTTCTGCCGGTGGGCTTCGTTTCGCATGTAAGATCTTCGTAACCTAGATCTAGTGGTTTGTGTATAAATGCCATATTATTTTGTTACCTTAAGTGTTATAAATTTGCGTCTGGCTTTATCAAACGATTTTGGTTTTTTAAATGTTACAAACTCATCTTTACCAGATTTTTTGTAACCAACCAACTTACCCGCTGCATTGAGAAAGTAAGTATGGTTGGGTTGATTCCAGGACACTTCAGTCCACTTTGTGATTTCTTTAAGAGCAACGATTGAACCTTCTAATAATTTCATAGGTACATAGGTCCTGTCCAAGCTACACTGTATTCCTCGAAGATGTTCCCTCGAGCCTTGTTAGTGGCTGGTGCAGCCCATGAAGCGGCCATCAGAATATCACCACGTTTGAATTTGTCGCTATCCTTCTTTACAACAAATCCCCAAACTGATCGATCGGAAATAAGCTTAACATACTTACTACCACGATTGTTAATTACTAGCTTTTCATCAAATTCATTAATTCGTTGTTGGAAGTAAGCATCATCAGTAAACTCACCTCTTTCACGACGACTACAAAATACAGTATAATCATCAACAGCAATCTTTCTCAAAATTTCTACAGAAGTATCAAAATCATAATCGTTATCTTTTTCCCAATCATGTATAATTCTTGTCGTAGTCATAATATAAGTCCTGTTCCATTAATTTATATAGCTATTATAACACAGGTTTTTAGATGTGTACACTGTTTTGTTAGACTATTTTGTTATAATGGGTCACGTCTTTATAACTGAGCGTAACTTGATATGACATATTTTGGCCCTGAAATTGGAGTACATCCCATGTGTGGATATTGCCATGTAGGAGGAAAGCATACTACAGATCCAGCTTTTGGCTTTACTGAAATTTCTTCTCCTGTTGATTCAAATTTAAATTTAGTTTCTCCACCTTCTTCAACATCGTTTAAATAAAAGAACATTACAAGTAATCTTTTACTTGATTCTGTAGTCGTATTATCAGTATGCCACTTAAAAACACCTTCATTTGGTTCATAACGTTTTATTCGCGGCTCTTCGAAATATCTAGTTTTAGGAAAGAATTTAAATTCAGAAGAATACTTAGAATATATCCCTTGCATAAGACCAGTAAACTGTTGGCCAACAGTTAGAAATTGTTTTGAGTGCATCATATTTGTTTCATAAAAATCATAAGCAATGGTTTTTTTATGTTCTGCTTTTTCACTATTAAAAAGACTTATAAGATAATCACACGTTTCTTTTGTAATTACGTCGTCATAAACTTTAATATAATCAGATAGTTTGCTCACTGTTTTTTAATACTCTTAACCCAGTTATCTGCGGCGTTTTGAGCCCAATGAATACTTTTATTAGGATAGAACTCATCAAATGAAAAAATTTGATTTTCATAATATCGACAGCCATAATGCTTATTCTTATGAGCATCATACTTTTCCCATAGTTGAGCTCGTCTAGTTGAATCTTCATTTGAGTAAATCTCAAGCAATTTATCAACATACATCATTGTTGTACTTTTCATATTACACTCTTCTTTTATTTACATCAGTTTGACCATCTTTTGGCCTAGCATCTTGCGCCATCGAACCTTTGTAACCGGTCAGTATAGCTCTAAGTCTATACTTATCAATGTTATGACGATTCTCAATTGCTTTCTTTACTGCACTTAATTCTTTATCTCTACGAACACTATTAGACATCTTTATTTTCTTTAAAACAATATCGTATAGATTATAGCACTGATTATTGCTTAGTGGTCTTATTAGATTTCTTGCTTCACTATCATAATCTCTTACATCTTCTGTTTCTTTCCACTTCATAATTTGCCTCGATCAACAAGTTCTTTTGTCATAATAAAATCTCTTACTAAACCACTTCGAACAATATCTTTAAAACTAAACTCGATAATATCGAATGATGTCATATGAGACAGTATGGTAATAAATTGGTTAATGCCTTCTTTGTCGTTGTTCTTTGTAAAGTCTGATTGATAGTAATCACCACACATAAGAAATCTTGCATCACGACCGATACGTGTTATAATAGAACAGAGCTCGTGGTAGTTACAGTTTTGTGATTCATCAACTATAACGATTGCATTATTAAATGTTTGACCACGAAGATACGACGTTGTCATAAACTCAATTGTTTTAATTTGAGTAAGTTTATTCCATGCATCTCCATCATCAAATAGATCATTAACAATCACTTCATAAGGTGCAGTATAAGCAGCTTCTTTCTCTTCTTGTGTACCCGGTAGAAAACCCATGTCTCTTGTCGGTACAGCTGAACGAACTATGATCACTCTATCGTATGGAGTCTTATTATCCATCACATCAACTAAGGCAAGGTAAAGAGATATAAATGTTTTGCCAGTACCTGCAGCACCAGAGATGCAAAGATTAAGGTTTTGCTTATATGACTCGAATACTTGCTCTTGAGTCTTTGTTGCAGGCTCTAAAGTTTTTAAATGTTCTAGACGTAAACGTTGTGGTTTATTCATCTTCTGTGTTTCCTTTCCAGCTGTCCCATTCACCAAACAATCCAGGCGCTTCTTCTGAGGCTTTCAGCATATGATATTCGCCAGGATAATGTTTAAGACATCGACCAGCTTCTTTTCTTATTGCACTTGGTACTCTTGGAGTTTTCTTTGGGTCTAATAAGTCCAATAGAAACTGCCTAGTATGGTTTACAGCATATCTTCTTTCATTCGGCATCGTCACGAGCAACACTCCCATACTTATCGATAAATATTTTAAGTGTTCGATTATCATCCTGTAGACTATACCGAACATCTTCGTTTTCATGTAAGTAATGAACATATGCACGACCTGTTTGGTCTATAACCTCAAGTCGATTAATCTTATTCATTGCTTCTAATTCTTCACGATCTGTCATCATCTTTATCTTCCTCATCAACTTCACACTCGTCTACCCAACTCCAAGCGCCTTCATAGAACTCATCGTCTGTCCAATCAAGCTCAGGCTTCTTATCTTTAGGATCAATCATGTTCTACCCACCATTCAATCTTATGCTTACTTCTTGTTTCAAAGTCTTCTATCAAATCTTCATATGAAACCAACTCACTTGATTCATAATCATCAAGATAGTCAGAGAGTAAGTTCCAAGATTCAGTTTTCATAACACCAACACTGTACTCAGACTTACCACTCCAATGCTCACTTTCATCTAATCCATATATATCTATGCGACCACATGAGTACGACTCTAAGAAGTGTTTGTACTCAGTTTTAGGCAGTATTTTACCTGAAGTTTCTCTGACCTCAAACGGAATATCTCGTTCTTCATACCAACGAGTGGCAATTGGACCCATCCAATTTGTGCTATAGTTGATCAATCCCACAGTCCTTCATTATTTGGTATCTATCGTACAACGTTTAGGATCTGAGTTTTTCTTAATCGATTTAAGAACATCGTTAAATTCATTCGATGCTTGACTAATAGTGCTTTTATGACCACTTACTATTTGTGGTGCTGATAGTACTTGCTGAATATTAGGATCTTTGACGTATTCTTGCATTGACGAAACAGACATCATTTTTGTCTCTACTTCACCAGTTTCTAAATTTTTAAAATCATACAATGGCATGAAACCACTCCGGTTGTTTACGCTTGGTCCACTTCATTGCGAACCTTGCTTGTTTAGTTTGGTAGAATGCACGATAAGATTTTACAGCATCTTCAAACATACACTCGGGATTAGAGCCCATTGCTAATCTGAATGGACTTTTGCCTGTGGTATGTTCAATCTTTTTTGGTGCATTTCTTAATACGGTAGCAAGCTTTGTTTCACTCGCATGAATTTTACCATATCTATATGTATATTCATTACATAACGCGATAAAGTGTTTATAGTGCCAATCGTAATTACTACAGTTTTCTCTAGACCAGACAGTACATGGATGATTCATATGTACAGCTTTATATAGAATGTCTTCTCGGTAATCATCGAGTTTAAAGTACTGTAACATAGAGCCAGACTTTGATGGTCTACGTTCCATTGTACCATCAATCATACGATGTACTGTTGATAACATTTGGGCTGATTCAACAACCATTTTGGGAATGTGTTTGTCGCACTGAAGTTGTGCTGCTTTTACGGGATCATTGTCTAAAATAAATATATTCATAATGTATATTATACCACAGTTTCACAGAAAAGTAAACCCCCTTTTAGAGGGGGTCGACCTAGATTTATCACCTCCTTACTTATGATGCATACCTTAATTCTTCAATGTACTCGTCTAGATATTCTATTTTCTTTTGCATTTTAAATGCTTTATCTGACTTTCCCTTCTTTAACAGTCTTTCACGATAGTACGTTGCTTTGTTCCTATCCTTCTTTAACCGCTCGATCTCTTGTAACCTCATATAGAATTTCGCCCTCCATAAAGTTTTAATTGATCATAATATAGGTATTTAAGTTCGGATCCTCCTTGTTACGGTTGGTTAATGAATCACTTTACGATAAGAGTTGGGAATGCATCGGAGACTAATTTTTTTGTTACTCCCTTATATTTTCCAACCAATTCTTTATCTTTCATCATAACTATAAGTTTTGCTTCTTCTGGAGATACTGTCTCCAAAACTTTAATGAATTTACTTTCACGAACACCAGCCTCTAAACTATCTCCATCATATCCTTTTGCAAAGAATCGAAACTCAGCTGATACTGCACCAAAGCCAGCTTTAGAATCTTTATTAGGAGTATATGGGGGTGTGCCTTTCGGTAAATTAAATTCGAGTGATTTGTCAAACGCTCCTTTTAAGAAGGTCTTGAGTTGACGTGATTCATTCTCAATAAGATATGCTTTCTTATCTTTAGCTTTTTTAATTTTTGCAAGATCTTTAAGAATTGTTGATATTACTAGTTCTTTAGCCATTGTTATAAAATTCCTCTACGCTTTCAATCAATAGATTACATCGTTTCTTAATTAAATAGTTTAATGCTTTCATTTGCATTGGTTTTTTACTATTGTTAAAAGTATTTATAATCATTTCACTGATGTTTTCAGGTATTTCTGTTAAATCAATTAATTTTTTATTACGCTGATAATTACGATATACTTCAGTATCCATTACCTCAGATAGCTTTTCTGAATTATCCAGCCATTCTTCTATCTGCTTTGCTCTTATTGGAGTTTGTCGTAAACCTTCTTCAACAAATACATTGTCTGCAGACTTAACATTTGGTACACCATCACCTGCATCACCCTTTATAATATGATTGAAGCGATAGATATGAGGGTTCTTATCAGTTACTTCTTTCTTTTGCATAGGACTAAATTGTGATACATTCTTAAAGCGATGAAGCTGAATAAAGTCTTTATCGGATGAAATAATCTTAACTGGTTCGTCCTTACCAAACTCTTGTGTTTGTAATGCAAGAGTACCAATCACATCATCAGCCTCACAACCTTCTAGATGAATAACTTTATACGGTAGGTTTTCTCGTATCTCATCTCTTACTAGATTTAGAATACGAAAGATCTCTGGCCAATCTGTATCAGTCTGGTTATCTCTATTCTTTTTACGAGCTGCTTTATATTGCGGAAAGTATTGCTTTCTCCATGTATTCATACCATCACAGCAAATAACCATTTGACCATACTGATCTCGATACTTCTTATTGTACATACGAATACTGTTTAGAATCATATGTCTTATCATGTTTTCATCATTTAGCTTTTGCACTATAATATTTGATAATGCAATTTGGTTATAATCAATCAATATCATCTTCTTCACTCTTGTCGGTTAATAGTTCTTCCATACTCTCTTCGATCTTTCGAAGTTCTTCTTCTATCTTATCTGAATCTTCGAAGTTGCTGTCAACTAGTGTTATTAATTTTTTATCACCAGCATCTAAGTCTTCTTGAAATGGATGATTTAGTCCTTTATAACGATAGAACATTGCAGCCAAGTTATTGATTACGACTGACATATCTTTCATTTCAGGTGTATCTAGTTTGTAGAAATCCATATCTTCGAAGCCGTCTATAAATTCGTTATTGCATATTGCTTGATCCATTAGTTGAAAACAATAATGGGCAAGCTCAACGCATTCTTCTTTTTGAATTTCTAAACGTTCTTCTTCGTCTATGACTTTATCGATTTTTTCATCGATAACTTGCTTGAGTCTTTCCGAGGTGGGAAATTGTATTATATTTGACATAGACTTATCCTTAATCATAAGTTATATTATAACACAGTTTATCGCGAAAGTAAACTATTTTTTTAAGTTTTTTACTGAAGGTGCTCCGATCTTACAACCAATGAATCCGTTGTAGTACTCGTCTGTTAAAAGGACATCCCTGTCAAATTGCTCCTTGGCTTCCATGTATGCGCACTCTCCCTTTGTTTTACACAAATGAATAATTTCTCGTTTTAAATGGGCACAGCCATTGGAGCTTATTTCTTCATTGAGTGAATTACTTGAACCAAAGTATGTTTTCCAATCGGATTCAACTAAGGTCTTTTTTCTGCGCTTTCTAGTTTTTGTAATGCCTAGAGTTTTCTTAAACCAAAAGAACTTCTTACCAACATACTTTTTACCAGTTTGCTCATTCGTTATGAGATACACAAACCCGTAATAGTCGTCAGAACTAAAGTCTTCAGGCGGGATCCACTCTTTGTCATTATATAACCACATGTATTATATATACTAGTCATCAAATCGAAGCTCTTCAAGTTGTTCTTCTATAGGTTCACCACAAATTGGGCAAAATCCTGGATCTTCTTCTTCACATGAAACACGAGACTTATTATAACACATAGGGCAATCGATGTGTTTTACATTCATACGTTATCCTTAATATATTCTTTAAAATCAACAAAGCCACCTACGACTTTATCATCTACTTTTATTTGTGGAAATGTTCGAGCTGTTGGAAATTGTTCAAACAGCTCTTCTCGTGTAAAATCATTTCCTAGTTTTTTATATACATGACTAGCGCCTTCTATTTGTTTTGCTAGTGCAATCGCTTCAACACAAAACGGGCATTGGTCTTTTCCAAAAATTTCTATTTTCATTATAATTCCTATAAGCTTAAAGCTGCTAAAGTATCTGTTGAAACATCCTTCTTAACTCCACCTGTTACATATGAAGTAATTTCAGTTTCTTGTGGCGCCACTTGTACATTACCACCCCCGATCCACTTTTCAGTCCATGGAAGAGGATTTGTTTTAGATACGTGATATGGTGATTGAATACCGAGAGCACGCATTCTCTTTGTGCCGATCCATTCTACATAATCACATAATAGTTTTTCATTTAGACCAATCATTGATCCATTCTTAAAGAGATAATTTGCCCACTCTTTTTCCTGCTCGATTACATCAACAAATAGTTTTTGTATTTCTTCCTTTTGCTCTTCTTGAATAGCGACATAATCAGAGTCTTCTTTTAATAGGCTCTTAATCATAACCGTAGTACTTGCTAAGTGAACATTCTCATCACGTGCAATAAACTTAATAATCTTTGCATTACCTTCCATCTTTTTCAATTCAGCAAATGCCCATGAACATGCAAAGGAAACATAAAAGCGAACACCTTCTAACGCGTTAGCACACATCAAAGCCATAAAGATTTGTTTCTTATAGTCCTTTGGAGTAACACCTTCTTTCTTATGCTGTTCTACTAATTGATTATACCAGTAATCGATACTATCAGCACACTTCATGACTTCAGGATTATCTGTAATCTCATCGAATACAACTGATGGATCTGGGTAGATGTTACGAATAATATGAGTATATGAACGGCTATGAATTGTTTCAAAGAATGCCCATGTCGTAATCCAATTCTCTACTTCAGGTAATGAACATACTGGTAGGAATGCTTCTAATGGCTCTCTTCCTTGAATAGAATCAAGTAGGATTTGTCTCTTTAGATTACTTGTAAAGATGTGTTGCTCGTGTTCGTCTAATGATTCAAAGTCTTTCTTATCTTTAGATACATCAACCTCTTCTGGTCTCCAAAAGAAACCAAGCTGCTTATCAGTAATCTTATCGATGTTAGGATATTTAACTGTATCGTATCTTGCGATATCGACTGGTTCGTCCAAAAACATCATTTTGTTTAGGTGTGACTTTTTTAAATTTTGCAACTTTCACAATCCTCCTCAGATGAATTATCTCCTGCACCATCGTGGGTGTTGAAATAATACAATTGTTTTAGTCCGTATTTGTATGCAGTCACAAGATCAGTTACCATTTCTGACATAGGCACTTTACTATCTTCAAAGAACTCAGGATTATAAGATGTGTTAACACTAATCCCTTGATCTATATATTTCTGTAATATTGCACAGATTTTTAAATAACCATCTGGGGATTCTTGTTCCCATAGAAGATCATATTTATTTTTTAGATGATGATAGCCAGGAACAACCTGAGCCATTACTCCATCTTTTGACTGCTTGTATGATACTAATGCTCTTGGTGGTTCAATACCATTAGTACTATTGCTTATTTGTGCTGATGTTTCAGCTGGCATAAGAGCCATGAGTGTGGAATTACGAATTCCTGTTTTTTGAAGCTGGTTACGTAAGCTTTTCCACGGTTTTCTTTCTTTATGTGGCACCAAATTATTTACAGCCTCCTTATATGTATCAATCGGGAGAACTCCACCAGCATATTTTGTGTCATTATTTAAAGGAATTTTACCTTTTTCTTTCGCAATATCAGCAGAAGCTTTAATAAGATAATATGACCATGCTTCAGCATATTCATCAACTGTAGTAAATGCACCATCATCGTACTTCAATCCACGTTTAGCTAAGAAGTATGCAAGGTTGATAATACCAATACCAAGTGGACGACGATTCATTGTACTACGTTCTGCTGCTTTAACTGGATAGTCTTGGTAATCTAATAGTTCATCAAGAGACCTTACAGCTAGATCACAATACTTTTCAAACTCAGATGGGTGATTAATCAGACCCCAGTTAATTGCTGATAGAGTACAAAGAGAGATTTCACCTTCTTCATCGTCAGCTGAACTAAGAGGTTTAGTTGGTAAATCAATCTCACAGCATAGGTTACTCATACGAATAGGAGCTTTCTTAGGATCAAATGAACCATGATCGTTTGCATGATCGACATTCATGACATAGATTCTACCGGTATCTTTACGTTCACTCAATAGACTTTGGAATGCATCAAGAGCTGACATAGACTTTTTACGAATAGAAGTCTTACGCTCATACTTTTCATATAACTCTTTAAACTTATCTTGATCATCAAAGAATGATTCATATAGACCTGGCACATCATTCGGATCAAAGAATGTAATATTACCACCAGTCAATAGACGCTCATACATCAACTTGTTTAATTGGAAGGTGTAATCCATGTGACGTACACGATTTTCTTCAGTACCTTTGTTGTTCTTTAATACAACTAGATCTTCAAACTCATAGTGCCAGATTGGTAGATAAACAGTAGCTGCACCACCACGAACACCACCTTGAGAACAAGACTTAACTGCCGATTGAAAGTACTTCAGGAATGGAATCAAACCCGTATGTACTACTGAACCATCACCGACTCTTGCACCAGCTGCTCGAATAGAACCTGCACCAATACCAATACCTGCTTTCTTAGAGATATATTTTACGATGCTTGTTGAAGTTGCGTTAATAGAATCGAGACTATCGCCGGATTCAATAAGAACACAACTAGAGAACTGACGGGTTGAAGTTCGAACACCAGCCATGATAGGGGTTGGGAGTGATATAAAGAATTGAGAGATTGCATCATAGTAGTCCTTAACATATTTTATTCTTGTTTCTTTTGGATAGTTAATAAAGAGCGTAGCAGCAACCATCATATACAACATTTGAGGCGTTTCGTAATGCTGTTTTGTTCTACGATCTTGAACGAGGTACTTACCTCTGAATTGTTCCATGCCTGCATAAGTAAATGTATTATCACGATCATGTTTAATATAAGCATTGAGTTCATCGATTTCTGTATGCTCATAGTTGTCCATGATAGCGCCGTCATATACTCCGCGGCTTACATTTTCGATAATTAAACGTTTAAGAGTCCATGGTTCGAATGAGCCATATACTTCTTTACGTAGCTTATAGTTAATCAAACGAGCTGCTACATATTGATAATTTGGTGTAGAGTCAGTAATTAATTCTGCTGCACTCTTAATAAGAAGCTCATGAATGTCATAAGCTGGAATTTTATCGTATAATTGTATGTTAGCCTTTAGTTCTATCTCAGATACGGAGACACCAGTTACACCATCTGTTGCCCATTCGAGTACTTTGTGTACTTTTTCTAGATCGAATGGCTGGCTAGTGCCATCTCTTTTAGTGACGTTGAAAGACATAAATTGATCCTGTTAATTTGTTTTAGATGTATATTATAACACAATATACAATAAAAGTAAACTACTTTTTAATTCTTTTTTCTGCCCAGATAGGCATTTCACCGCTAGGAGCGATGTTGTGTAGTTCAGTTTCAAGGTGCTTAGATAGCTCTTCTCTTACAGTAGGTAAAGCCCAGATAATACCTAGGTCTTCTTCTAAAGAATCTAGGCGATCTGCTTGTACAGGAAACTTTTTACGGAACTTAGCATCCTTCTTCGCTATTTCAAGATCATACTTTTCTGCAAAGTATTCCATGTATTGGTCGACTTTCTTTTGAAACCAGATGCCGCCTTTTGTATTCTGGAACCATTGGTAGAAGGAACTACCAATGATACTAGAAAGAATTGATTTAAGTGCTAATATAACTAACCAGTGCATTTTCCGATTTCCTCTTTATTTTTATCTACTAAATATATATAACCGTCCATACCATGATCAGTCAATCCATCGAAAAATTTAAATTGAGACCATGCTGATACAAATCCTTTTACAAGATCCCACATATCCTGCCAGAATGTATAGCCTAATGCAAGGTTTCCTTTACTATTAAAATACATTTCAACACCATCGTGTTTGAATCCTAGAATAGCAGGTGGCACTTTAGGTACAAGATCGTTATTATTTACGAAACGATAATGTTTAACTTGACATGTATTAACAAATAGTTTACCGCCAACACGAGGAGAACCAAAAGTATATAATGCTTCAGCAAGTGGATAACGAGATGCCGCAATCGTAGCCATTGCTCCACCAAGAGAATGACCACAGAAATATACATCACGTGGCTTATCTCGTTTACCATTACGCTGTAGTTCCTTTACAACTTCATCCCATAGCTCATCAATCTCGTCTTTAAAACCACCATGAACCATACCAGCTGATTGTGACTTCTCTTTAAATAAGTCTAAGTCAGCTTTGATATCATTTAATTGATTTGGTTGAGTACCTCTAAATGCAATCCATAATTGACCATTCATACGAGTAATCAAACATTCAGCGCTATTGATAGAAATAAGACGTGACTTAATTTTCTTACCAAATTCGTTTTGAATTAATTGATCTCTTGCTTCCTTATCATCGATGTATGACCATGCAGCTAGACGTGCTGCAGCGCAGGCTCGATCACTTTGTGTTTTTGGGATTGCCATTTATTTTTCCTCTACTTTGATTTCCACCGCACCGGCTTCTTCATCGTTAATTGTTACGTTTCGGTAATAGACTATTACTTCACCTAATTGGTTTATGTATCTTTTAATCTCTTGTGTATTATACGCCATGTGTTCATAGTCCTGCACACTCATAGCCACAAACACAATATCACCCCCGTGTTTCTTTTTAATATCATCGATAAATCTATCTAGATATGTATATCCTTCTGGATATAGATCTTCCTTACCAAGCTTACAATCTCTTTCTTTTGTCTCTGGATTCTTAATGCATTCTTCAATGATCTTAGCATCAGAAACTACATACCACTTTGGCTCTTTTAGATTCAGTGGTCGTGGAAGAACCGGTTGTACTATATCCAATTCAATTGGCTTGGTAATTATTTCTACTTCTTTTGTTCCTAGTAAAGAACAACCACTAATCGTTAAGAGAGCTAATACGCTTGCTATCGTTTTGAATCGCATCGAATACCTCCTTTGTTCTATTATTTGCACGCTTTTCCACCATACCTGGTTTTGCACTTGCTATCTTGGCAACGTTATGTCGCGCAAAGATATCAAGATACTCTGCCATTTGTGATTCATACTGCTGATTTTTGACCTGAAGACCGGTCAGTGCTTTAGATGTTTTTTCTAGGTTGTCTTGTACTGCTTCAATTGTTGCTCTTTGTTCGGCATCTCTTACCTCAAAGGCAGCATTGAGTTTTTGCAACTCAATATTTTTATTATAGAGGAAGTATCCTCCTAAACCCATAATAACAATCACTCCAATCAATATTTTACTCATAATTTATTTTGCCTCTTTTTTGGCTTCCCTCGCTGCTTTTCTAGCATTCATACGTTCAACAAACTTTCTACCTTCTTTAGTGCGACCATCATATTGTTTCTTTTTCTTTTTATCGCCAAGTGGTTGAGGTGTTATTGCAACTGAACCTACGTTTGTTTGCTCTTCGGCAGCCTTTAGCCATTCTTCAAAGTTAGTCATCGTTTTATATCTCCATTAGATACATATATTTCTTGTCCTGTTGGTAAATGATTTACCTTATAAATGTTTTTACCAAATAGTATAGAATAAGATTGAGTCTTTTCTTTTACCTCAATCTGAGTATTCTTTAATGCTATTACATCACCTGTTACTGGTGATACGGCATCTTCAATGAGTGTATATACACCTGGATTAATACCTCTATCAGTTTCAAACCATTTATTTTCGTTAAAATGCTGATCACTAATTCTTTCACCAGTTACTTCTTCCAATATTTCTCTAAGCTTATTTTCAGATATGCCCGTATGTTCTTTAATAAGAAACAATGCTGTAGCATAAGAAGCAAGTTTAGTTTGACCAAATGGTAGCTTACTAAGTAATCTTTTAATATTAAACACTAAACGATGAAATACAGTATAAGCAGACTTTTCTTCATTAGTCTTTGGCTTTTTAAGAACCTTACCTTTGTCATCAATTAACTCTAATTCATATGCTGGTAGCTTATCCCATGGAGTTACCAGCATTTTAAGAAATCTAAACGCATAAAATAGGTCGGCCGTTCTCGACACAACATTTTCGTTTATATTTTGCATTATATGTTCCTTAATACGTTAATTATATTTTTATCCATTTTAATTTCAACCTTTTCAGATATATCTAAATAGTTCAAAAAGATTAAAAACGGTTTAAGATAGTGATAATGCTCTTCATCTATTTTAAACCAGATCATACGATTAGCTGCTTCTATTCCGAAGACATTATATATTACTATTATATGATTAAGTATTAAGCGCACTTGCAAATCGTTATGAACTTCATAACGTCTAAATAATCGTTTAAGATATTTAAATCTTGCTAAGTCTTCTTTAAATTCTTCGATATCGCAGCACTCTCTATTATCATAGTTTTGCATAGCGAAGAACTCAAAGTTTCTATGTGTAAGTTTGTCAAATACTTTCATCATATAATATATATACTAAGACTTAATCAGCTTCGTTATCTGCCTCATAGTTAGCATCTACGTAGTCAAAGAACTCTTTTTTCTTATCACCTTTTAGTTCAGATGGTGAATCAACACCAAACTTTTTCAGTGCTTTAGCAAAGAAAGCTTTATATTTACCTTGCTTATCAGATTCTTCATCAGTTGAATCTTCTTCATCTTCGTCCTTAGCTTCTACTTTACGAGCTTCTTCAATAGCAATTGCTTCGTCATGAGCTGCATCGATATCTTCTTTAAGACCAGTCTTATCAACCTTTTTAACACCATGCATTTTACGCACTTTATCAGTGTTTTGATCATCTGACTTATCAGTAGGATCAGCTACATTTTCTTCTGGCTTATCATGAGTGTAACCTTTAGCAGCAAGAGCTTTATGCTCAGCTTCGTCCTTAGCTACTTCTTTCTTTCCAGTCTTAGGATCGAACATATCATGTGGATATTTAGCTTCCATTTCTTTTACTTCTTTTTTACCTTCGAGGACATCTTGTACCGCTTGCGCAAGGTCCTGAGTGCTTTTATCATAGAGTTTCATTTTTATATCTCCTATTGCATTAAGTACATTCCGGTAACCCCACCGACGATGCCAGTGACAAGAATCCAGAATAGTTTGTTTATTACATTAACAACGATTTCGTTTGAGCTCACCTTTTGCTCAAGTGCTTCCAAGCGTTCAACAATTTTTAATATTTGTGAAGCTTGTTGTTCTCCATATTTGGCCAATACAGTAATCCTCTCTTCTGCGCGTGCGATGGACACAATTGCTTCTGACAATTGATCTAGTTTACTTTCTATTCTCCCTAACCGATTATTCTGGTCTTGGTGATCTTTACTTAGTGACATTGTACTAAACCTTTGTTTATTTTAAATATTAGCCGCCGAACTCATGTCCAGCTACACGTTTCATTTGCTTCTTAAACTCGGCAAAATCTGGTTTACTTTTATATAACTTTATCGATATCTCAGGTCTATCTTTACCTTTGATTCTCCACTTATAACCTTTTTCTTTATGTTCAGGTTTAGTAGTTTTTACAACACGACGTTTAAATCCTGCTTCCCAAGATTCTGATCCTTCTTTTATATATTCAGCAAATGTTATCATCGTTGTTGGCTCTTTATCCATCTCATTGCAAACACATTCTCTGGTGGTTTTTCTGACCACGCTTTAATTTTTTTGTATGCTTGTAATGTTTGTTGATCTATATCTGATCCTTCAGAGTTATCTACAATTGTCATTCTATTTCTAAACAATCCCTGGAACTTACCAATATTCTTTTGTACGTCTTTCCACATCTTACTTACTTCAGCATCTGGCAATGATCGATCTCGGTTTTGGTTTCTATCTATTGCCGTTTCTAAATCAGTATTTACAAAGATCATATGAACAGCATAACCAATCTTTCGAAGTAAATCAACTTGCTTTTTAATTTTAGCATAGTCTTTACCAGTACCATCAATTACCAATCCCATTCTTCCTTTAATGGCAGTACTCATTATCTTACCTGTTAGAGCTTTTGACTTAGCTCTAATATCTTGACCCTGAGCTGAGAATATATCATCAGGATCCATTGTTAGCCCAGCTTTCTTAAGGCCAGCCTCAAATGCGTCATCAGAGTTAATAAGTCTAAACCCTAACGATTTTAAAGCAGTCTTACCTACAACAAACGATTTACCTGAGCCAGGACCACCAGCTAGGAATACCGCTTTAAAAATGGAAGGATCATTCACACCTTCCATTAAATTGCTATGTTCTTTAAAATTAATCATCTGCCTGCAGCTTTTCTAAATCTTGCTCTTCAAACAACTTAGCTGCTTGTTTTAGATTAATTGTCTTAAAGTCACCAAACTGATTGGTAATTTTAAACTCGATTTTCTTACCAGACTTCATTACATCAACTTTATATGTCTTACCATCTTTACCACGAAGACCTGATAGTGCTTCATTAACATCTTCTTTTAGACCTAATGCAGCTCTTACTT
>Ga0208545_1000603_pt1 | contig 16503 bp, 21 predicted proteins | sample DEB08_DNA_12_FD_185498 | JGI IMG/M metagenome (GOLD analysis project Ga0208545, IMG submission 185498) | Aqueous microbial communities from the Delaware River and Bay under freshwater to marine salinity gradient to study organic matter... | ecosystem: Environmental > Aquatic > Marine > Coastal ... | reverse complement strand
GCTTGGCATCTAGCATCCCGAAGGCCTTGCCATAGCCTCCATGTGCTGCCGCCATGTTCTTGCATTTCGGGTTTGGCTCGCTGTCGATAATTTCCTTCACCGCCAGCTTTTCGAATTGCGTGATGCTGTCAAGAACAACAGTCTTGCGGTCGTGACCGCCGCCAGCCAATGCCTCAATTGCCTCAAAGACATCAGCCGTGGATTTTGCCACTGGAAACAGCATAACGTCAGGATGACCGTCAAGGCTTGCTGTTCCGTCTTCTGCGCGGATGAAAACAGGCTTCGGAAACATTGCCGCCAATGTCGTCTTGCCCATGCCGCCCTCGCTAAACAGCGTGGCAATCAACGGACGCCCCGCCGTTGGTCGGCTTAGTTGTGAAAGATCAATGGCCATTAAAGTTTCTCCACTTTGACGCCGATTTTCCCCGGCTTTGTTGTAAATGCATCGGCAATGACTGCCCAGATTGTTGGCTCGTTGTCTGCAAGATATTTCATCCCCGCCGCGTCAGCCTTTGGCACCATCGTTACAGGGTGCAAGTTTTCAGATATGCGGACCTTAACCTCGTCCCATTTTGCAGCGTCCAAGGACCGCGCAACAGGTTGGTTCAATGTAACCTTGTAGTTTTCTGTTTTGTGGGTAATGGCCCCTTCGGTCTTGGCTTCAAACGCCGCGACAATCTGGGCCTCGATCTTGATCCGGCTATGGTTTGCCGCCGTTTCAATCTTTTTTTGCTCAAGCCAATCGGCTAAAAGCTGCTCTGCGTTGCTGTTCATTTTGTTCCTCTCTTTCCTAACAGTTTGACCCTATAGATGTGTTGCAACACTGGCAAGGCCTAATCAACCGCCCATGTGTGAATAATTGAAGGCCGACCGCCGCCAATGGGTTTTGATACTGCACGTTCAATCGGGAAATCCTCGCAAACCATAGCCAAAAGGCCATCACGTTGCGGCTTGCCAAGGTTTCCAAGGCCGGGCACGGCCTTGATCAATTCCGACATCTTCATCCCGTTTAACCCAGATGCCTTGATCGCAGCCGCAACCTTCTTGCGCAATGCGTCTGTTTCACCTTCGGCCATATTGTCGGCCATCGACTGAACAGCACGCTGGGCATAGAAGTCCACATAATCAATCGCCCATCGCATCGCTACTTCGTCAACGTCATCAAGGCACATGCTGACAGCAACAATCAAAGACACACGCATCGCCATTTCGCGGGATCGGTTAAACATTGACGCTGCCGCTTCAAAACGCGCCCCGTTCTGGCGTTCAATCAAGATCGTTTCATATTCATCCAGCAACCGATATGCGCCTGACGTAAACTCCAATTCAACCGGCACCGGCGGAAACTCTGAACCCTGATCCGTTAGATTGCCCCCCGCGTTTGCCGCGGCGCACCGCTTGGCCCATGCAATAACATTGTCAGGCGGATCAATACGGCTTGTCCGCCGTGACTTGCTGCGCGGCAGTCGGCTCTCAACAATCAAAAATCGGTTAAGCAAACCGCTGGCCACGTCCTTGCCGCTGACCGCATCGTAAAATGTTTCTGGCGTGGTCATCGCCATGACTGTTAAACTTGGGTTCTTGATCCTGACTTCCGTTGCCTTCTTTTGCGCATCCGTCAGCGATACGGTGGAGTACCCCCTGTTTTGAATGATATCAGTCTGCCGCCCGAAACATTCCATCATCATCGAAAGCGCCTGCTGCTGATTAACGCTTGCCCGATTGCCTGCCGCTGATAGGTAATTGCCGAACTCATCAATGATTGCGATATGTGCGGGGCGTGCCTTCAATGCAGACAGCACGCCGCCTTCGCTGGTGTATCCGGCGGGGCCTAGAAGATCATCAAGATCAGCGGCCCGAAGCGTTTTGCTGATCACGCTTCCCGCGTGTTCTTTGCCTGTACCTGTCTTTCCGACATTCATAAAAAACAGGCTGGGCATATTGTTGCCGCTGGTGATGTATCGTTGCCCCATGACAACTGCGCCAAACGCGAGCGCTGCTTGAACATCAAATTGAGGCTGCGGCTTAATGCACGACTGCGCGGCGTACTTTACAAAATCAGTCAGCACCCCCGGCACCGTCAAAAGGTGAACCGGCACATCATCAGTTTCAACTGCATCCCGCTTTGGCGCAACAGATTGCTTCATGATTTGCGCGGCGACGTTTGCCCCATGCCGCGACATCTCGCGGTCCAATTCGCTGGGGCCGACCGGCAAGCTATGAACATCCAGCAACTCTGCTGCTGCCTTTACTGCTGCTGCCATGTTTCCCAGATGTTCATATGTGCAAAATATCTCGAAAGCGTCAAACGTATGTGACGGGTCAAACGGATCACTGGCGTGGTGGCTGTAAGCGCGACCATCATCAAACACAATTACGCCCGGAATTTTGCTCGTGCTGTTTGGTGACAGCCATCTCGCGCCGAACTGACTGTATCCTGCCCGTGTAAGGGCCTCACCAATGGGTGTGGCGGCATTGTAAGCAGCAATGACAGATTGCCCCTGCCCGCCCTCCCTGCGGGGCTTGGGGGGCGGCATAAATTCTGCCTTCCGCTTCCAAGGGCAGACATCAGCCATCTGCGGCCTGAACCTGTCCCACTCATCCCATATCGTCAAAAGCTGGTCAGGGATATTTGGAAGGCCATCAGATAGCGGAGTGCCCGCCCATGTGTAAGGCAATCCAGTGTCTGGGTGGATAGAAGGCGGCAACACGTCCTGCACGGAACCGGCCCGCAACTCAAAAACCACTTCCGTCTTGCGCGGGTCACCGTCGACAGGCCAACTGATTTTTCGCGTCGTTAGCGTCATGTCATCAGGGGCGCGAAACAGCACCTTACCTCGATCAGGTCTGCCCACAATACGGGGCGCACCCGACATCATCGCGTCAAGATCAATGTTCAAGGCCTCAAAAATCATTCGTGTGTTTTCAAGGTGGTCAATGTCCAGCGCAACAGTGCCAGACAGGCTGTGCAAAAGCCCGACATTGTGCGACGGGTTCTTTTCCCAATAATCAACCGGCGTTGCACGCTGTTGCCATCCAAATGTCGACGGGGCTTTTGACCCGGCAGGGATGCCTACAAGCGCCCAGCCCATGTTGGTGTAGGTAGAGATGTGGTCAGTCAAGTTCTTCATGCGGTTTCCATTTTAAAGTTCAAAGCGGCCAATTCACCCCAATACTGCATCGCAGCCGCATCATAGGACATTGCAGCGTCTTGGGGGTCGGCAAAATAACCAAGGTACTTTGCCCCTTCACCGTTGGGCTTCTGTACAATGGCTTCCCATTTTTGGAAATATAAATTCCAGACAACCCCAATGAAGCCCGTTTCATGGCAGGTAATTTGAGGCTTCACAACCATCATGTTGGATCGCCGGTTGTCTGACATATCGCCATTGCGATGATAGATATCCCCATGAGGCCAAGACCCATGTTCAAACAGCCAAACAACATCGCATGTGTAAAGCCGCTTTCCAAAAAACATCCCGCCAACCCTTCCATTGGTGTATGTCACATCTAGTGCTGGCTGGTTTTCATTTTTTGAGTTCCAAGCCCTAGCCTTGACCTTGCTGTCAAAAAGTTCTTGCCCACGATGCCGCCAAAAAAGCGCAACCTTGGTTTGATCGTACCTGATATGTTGACGAACCTTGCGGGAATGATCTTCGGGTGATACATCTTTTCTCATTGGCGCATTCCTTCAAAGTTGGCGCTGATATGGGCGGGTTGAGGTGTGATGACCTCCCCGCCAAACACCTAAACCACATCACATCATACGGCAAGCGAATTAACCCATCGTCGTGTGATCAAAATTTCAGGTTTTCCCTAAGTCTAAGAATTTACTCCACCGCAAACAAACAAACCACAACACGAAACCCCTTGTAACACTAGTATATATATAAAGATATTATTTTTTTAGTATATTATAGAGATAGTGAAGGGGGGTGTCCTATAGGGGTGTATAGTCGGGTAGGAGATAGGGGAGAAAAATAACTATTTACTAAATAACCCCTTGCCGCCCCGCCCCGCTTTATGTATCAAGGGGGCAGGAACACAGAAAAGGAAACCACGACGTGACACAGAAACCAGACGGCGGGCGCATCCGCAACGTAATATCCGACATCATCGCAGTCATCGCGCTGTTTGTTATCGCAGTGGGGGTGCTGGCATGGTGAACAACACAGACGGCAACACATACGCAATCAACCGCCACCTTGAAGAACGGGAGCAACACGACATGGACCAAGGCATGCAGGACGAGATCGACACGCTACACGATGAGGTTGATCGGCTTGGGGATCGCATCACAAAAATCGAATCTCAGCGCGACAAGCTGATCTCTGCGCTGCGTCATGACATCGTGACAATGGAGACATCCGCCATCGCCATCCGCAAGCCGCACCTTATTCGCCGGGCCGCATTGTCCCGCGCCGTCATCGCAGAATGTGAGGCAGACACATGAACAACCGCGATGCATGGCGACTACGCTCACAACGCCGCCGGGTAGCCCATGAACTGGGGTTGGTGCCAGTGCGGTTGTGGGTCACGCAAGATCAAATGACGACGATTGAAATTATCGCAGAGGAAACCGAATCAATGATTGACGAAGCCGTGAGCAAGCGCTATCCAGAAAAAAGCCCCGAGGAGTAAAAACTCAACCCGGGGCTTTCCAGTCGCAAGTAGGAAACCACGCCATCTCGCGACATCACAAACATAACAGCGCACATAGACGGGCGCAAGAGGGAACACATGAAACTATATTTCGCAATCGACCGCAGCCTGGACACAGTAAACGGACAGGGACATCCGCGCATCATCATGTGGTTTGACCGTGACGCTCGCAACGGCTTTGTTGACGACAGTGACGCGCACCATACTGCCACCAAAGCCGAATCCGAGGTTTTGTGCAAAGAATGGTATAAGCTAACGCTGACTGAGGCGATGCGGACGGGGGTTATTTGATGGACATCGACACGCTACGGGCAACGCTAGGCGACAAGGCCAAGCGGGTTGAACAGATCGGCGGGCAAATCTTGGTGCAGGGGGATTGCCTTGAGGTTATGCCGTTGTTGGGAAAGGTGGATGCGGTGGTGACTGACCCGCCTTATGGAACGGCAGACGCTTGGCAAGGTGGGAGTGGACATGGATGGGGTAGACAGGACGGCATGAAAGCCAAACGTAATGCTTGGGACGCAGAAAGGCCGTCCAAAGAATGTTTCCACATAATGCTTGGAATATCAAAAGAGCAAATTATTTGGGGGGGAAATTATTTTGCGGACCTATTGCCGCCATCTATGCGGTGGCTCGCTTGGGATAAATGCCAGCGCAACTTTACGCTTGCAGACTTTGAACTTGCATGGACTTCACAGAACAAGGCCGCGCGGGCATTCAACCTTTCTAGGTCACAAGCTGCACTAGACGGAAAAGACAATCACGCGACCCCTAAACCTATTGCCCTAATGCAGTGGTGCCTTGGATTTCTCCCCAAAGCCGAAACAATCCTTGACCCCTTTATGGGCAGCGGCACAACCCTTGTCGCTTGCGCCAAGCTGGGCCGCAAGGGGATCGGCATTGAACTGGACCCTGACTACTTCGAGATAGCGTGCAAACGTGTTCAGCAGGCATATGACCAGCCTGACCTATTCGTAGAGCCGCCAAAGCAACCAACACAAGAGGGAATGGACCTATGACCCTAACGAACGCCATAGGCAGGCCGCGCAAATATTCGTTTGCGGACATGTTGCCCGGTGACCGCCAGTTTTTTCCGCTGATCGACGGCAATATCCGAGACCTGCAAAACCGACTGAAAACCAGCGCGAAAAAGCATGGCAGATTTACAACGCAACGGGTCATGTCAAACGGCGCGCTAGGCGTCAGAGTAACAAAGGAAACCGAATGACCGATACATGGCAACCGATAAAGACGGCACCGAAGGATGGCACGGGGTTCTTGGGTTTCGTAATGGCAGATTGGATTGAGGGGTTTATGTATTCTGATGGCTGTATTTGCTGGCTTTCTGACGGTGACGGTCCGTCACGTGCCGAAGATTTTCCCACCCACTGGATGCCACTACCCGCACCGCCAACAAAGGAAACCGAATGCTAACCACATCACAATTCTACGCGGGCAACGTCCGACGTTGGCAATCATACCCCGCCATGTGGCACAGCAACGACTGCATCAAGGGGCATCAGGTCCGTTGCGTGGGGTTGGTCTATGATTTCGTCCAAAGCCCCTCAGTGACGCTTGTTGAGGGCACACGGTGGCACGATCAGCCGGAAGTTATCCTGGGCGACATGCCGCACACCGCAAAACGCGACTGGCCCTATCTTGCCCAGGTCTATGCATCAGCCGAACGTGTTGTGATCGAGCGGTACAACGTCCCGCAACCTGCTAACGACTGGGAGCATCGGGTGGTCAAGTTTGTTGACAGCCTCGATGCCTATATGATGGTGCTGGAACACGCGCCGGATGATCTGGACCTGCCGGATTGGGTTGATGCAAATGACGTGCTGTACGCATCGTGCCGATCGCTGTGCTTTAACATGGATTTGTTGCGGGCTAAAATAGGTGATTGACACCCGCGCAACCAGCCGCTAACAATTAATTATGGAAAAGGAGACCACTATGACCCCCCGCGCAATGGCACACGCCTATCTCATCCACGCATACGCCGAACCGCTGGAATGGAACGTAACCATTCAGGACATCGCAGACGCAACAGGGCTTGCGAATAACCGTATCGGGCGTATATTGCGGGCTAAGGGATGGTTCAGCAGGGTGCGGACAAACATCATGGATTATCAGGGACTACGCGAGACAGCCTGACCCACGGCTATAAACGGGGTGCGGAGCGGATCAACGCGGGCTCATATCCCCTATTGACCGATGCAAGGCGAAACCCGGCTTTCTTCCTACGGGCTAGAGGACTTGCATAATGAAACTGGAAAGGAAACTAGATGAACCTCATCGACGCCGCGCAACATGCGCAACACATGAAGTACATCATCACGGTGACGTTAATCGCCGCTGGTGTAATATGGCTGTTGTTCAGGTGATGCGTGACACCGTTGCGAACGTGTGATAACCTGCACCAAACATCAAGGGATATAAACAATGGCCGACCCATTCGAGTTTCACCCGTCGCAGCTTGACAGCCCGGCGACAATCCATTTCGCAATCACGCCAAGCGACACGGTGGACATTCCAATCACGCCACGCGCGATCTACTGCGATGCGGCTGGCACGGCTGTTATCCAAGACAGGTATGGCAATAACGTGACCTACAACTTGCTTGCCGGCGCTGTCATTCCGTTTCGTGGCACGCGCGTTCTGGCAACGGGAACAACTGCAACGCTGATCGGGTGGGCGTAACGTGACAGCAGGTAGGCCGACAGTCTATAGCGATGATGTTGCTGAATCGATCATGGTCAGAATGGCTGCGGGTGAAAGCCTGCGGTCAATTTGTGCCGATGATGCAATGCCATCGCGTTCTACAGTTATGCTTTGGGTTGCCACAGATAGGGAGGGATTTTCGGACCGTTACGCGAAGGCTTGTGATGCAAGGGCGCATTATTGGGCTGACGAATTGCTTGATATTGCTGATGACAGCAGCAACGATTACGTAGAACGGGAGGGCGGTCCAGCGCTAAACCCAGAGGCGCTGCAGCGGTCACGGCTGCGGGTTGATACTCGTAAATGGCTGCTTTCCAAGATGCTGCCGCGATATGCTGACAAGCTGGAGGTTGAACAAACCAACTTCAACGTGACGATCCAAGGCGACGATAAGGAAATCTGATGCCGCTTGATGGTTCTTTCCAGCTAACAGAACGGCAGAGCGAGGTCCGCAAGGTCTTTGCGACCGCAGCGCGGTATATCCTTGTTTACGGCGGTTCGCGATCTGGCAAGACGTTCCTAACATGCTACGCGATAATCACACGCGCGTTAAAGGCACCAGGTTCACGACATGCGATATTCCGTAATGACGGTGTGGACGCCAAGCAATCCATCGGTAACGAAACGATACCCGCCGTTGTGAAGATGGCTTTCCCCGGACTGCAACTAAAATGGCGTGAAAAGGATGGATTTTTTGAGCTGCCGAACGGGTCACAGATTTGGCTTGCCGGCCTCAAGGACAAGGAACGGCTTGATAAGGTTCTGGGCAAGGAATACGTCACGATCTACCTGAACGAAGCCAGCCAGATTGCGCTTGATGCGTTCGAATTGGTCAAGTCGCGCTTGGCGCAGGTGATTAAGCAGTTGGACGGCAAGCCACTCAAGCAGGTGATCTATGTTGACCTGAACCCAACGACTGCCGCGCATTGGACCTATCAGATATTTGTAAACGGAATTCACCCGGCTGACGGGTTGCCGATCCCCGACCACGAAACAGACTACGCGCACACGACGATCAACCCCGCTGACAATATGGCGAACCTGTCTGTTGAATACCTAAAAAGTCTTGCGCACATGCCAGAACGCCAGCGCAAGCGATTCTACGATGGCGTGTTCTCTGCTGATGATGACAACGCGCTATGGCGTCGGCGTTACATTACGCACGAGCAGCCGCCTGAACTTGAACGTATTGTCGTGGCAGTTGATCCCGCCACGACAAACAACCCCGGCAGCGATGAAACTGGGATCGTTGTGGTGGGTCGCGATGCGTCTGGTCGTGGGTATGTGCTGGATGATGACAGCGGGCGCTACAGGCCGGAAGATTGGGCGCGGCGCGCTTTGTCGCTTTACGATCAATATGAGGCCGATTGCATTGTGGCTGAGGTTAATCAGGGCGGGGATATGGTGGAGGCGATGATTAGGGCCGCTGCAAGGGGCCGATCCGTGCCAGTGACTAAAGTGACAGCAACACGCGGCAAGCACGTCAGGGCAGAGCCTATCGCTGCGCTTTACGAGCAAGGGAAAGTCCGCCATGCGGTGTCACTGCCGCAGCTTGAAGACCAGATGTGCGCGTTCACTATCGACATGGACCGCAAGTCGCTTGGCTATTCCCCGGACCGCGTTGATGCGCTTGTCTGGGGAATGACGAACCTTTTCCCGGCGATGGTGGGGCGCAAGAAGCAACCGCCCGCTATTCTTATGCCTACATCTATGCCTATTGCTAGGTGAGTTGTAATGTTATACTGTAACCGAAACATGGGGTCTCATAATGGCACGTAAGACAAAAGAGCAAAGATTGCAGGCGGTCCATGAGGACGCTCTAATCGAGTTCGACGCCATTCAATCCGCCGTGCGTGACGAGCGCATTCAGTGCCTTGAGGATCGCCGGTTCTATTCCATCGCGGGCGCGCAGTGGGAAGGCAGCCTGGGCGAGCAGTTTGCCAATAAGCCTAAGTTTGAGGTGAACAAGGTTCACTTGTCGGTGATGCGGATCATCAACGAATACCGGAACAACCGCATCACGGTTGATTTTCTAAGCAAGGACGGCAGCGCAGACGATACGCTTGCCGATACCTGTGACGGGCTTTACCGGGCCGATGAAGAATACAGCACGGCAGACGAAGCCTATGACAACGCATTTGAGGAGGCCGTCGGCGGTGGTTTTGGCGCATGGCGTCTGCGCACTGTGTATGAGGATGAATACGACGACGACGACGACCGTCAGCGCATCCTGATCGAGCCTATCTATGACGCCGATACATCCGTGTTCTTTGACCTGAACGCCAAGCGCCAGGACAAGAGCGACGCCAAGTCATGCTATGTGCTAACAGCCATGACGCCCGACGCCTATGAGGAGATATGGGGCGATGATCCGACAAGCTGGCCTGAAAGTATTGGCGACATGGACTTTGACTGGGCCGCGCATGACGTGGTTTATGTTGCGGAAGTCTACAAGGCTGAGATGCAACTTGAAACCATCCGCGTATTTGAAACGCTGGCCGGCGAAGAAGAACGCTATAGCGAGGCGGACTTTGCCAATGATCCGGAGTTAGAGGCCGCGCTTGCATCGGTCGGCACGCAAGAGGTTCGCCAGAAAAAGGTAAAGCGCCGCAAGGTTCGCAAGTATTTCATGAGCGGCGGTGGCGTTCTGTCCGACGAAGGCCACATCGCAGGCACGGAAATTCCGATTGTGCCGGTCTATGGCAAGCGGTGGTTTGTGGATAATATCGAGAGGTGCATGGGGCATGTGCGCTTGGCCAAGGATGCGCAGCGGCTCAAGAACATGCAGCTATCCAAGCTGGGCGAGATCAGCGCACTGACGCCGATGGAAAAGCCTATCTTTATGCCTGAACAGGTTGCCGGTCACGAATATATGTGGGCGCAGGACAATCTGAAGAACTATCCTTACTTGCTGGTTAACCCGGTGCAGGATGCCAACGGCAACGAAATGGCAAGCGGTCCAATCGGATACACCAAACCCCCGCAAATCCCCGCAGCTATGGCCGCACTGTTGCAGATCACAGAGCAGGATATGCAGGACATTCTCGGACGTCAGCAGGACGGCGAAGAGATGGTGTCGAACATCAGCGGCAAGGCTGTTGAGTTGATCCAGTCGCGGCTAGACATGCAGTCATTCATCTACATGTCGAACATGGCTAAGGCTGTTAAGCGTTCCGGCGAAATCTGGCTATGCATGGCGCGTGATGTGCTGGTGGAGCCGGGCCGCAAGATGAAAATGGTTGGCTTGCAGGGCGATATTGAAACGGCAGAACTGACAACGCCGATCCTGAACACGGAAACTGGCGAGGTTGAATATGAGAATGATATTTCCAAGGCCAAGTTTGACGTTATCGTTGATGTAGGGCCTTCGTCCGCGTCCAAGCGCGAGGCCACAGTGCGCGCGCTGACTGGTATGATCCAGTTGACGCAAGACCCGCAGGATAGGGCTGTGTTGACCGGCATGGCGCTAATGAACATGGAAGGCGAAGGAATTTCTGACGTGCGGAAATTCTACCGCAAGAAGATGGTCAGCATGGGTGTTATTGAGCCGAACGAAAAAGAAGAGGCCGAAATGGCAGCGGCAGCGGAACAACAGCAGCCAGATCCGCAGGTGGTTTACTTGCAGGCGGAGACAGAGAAGTCACAGGCGCAAGCTGTCAAAGCGCAGGCTGACACCGAATACACGGCAGCCCGGACGGAAGAGACACGCGCCAAAACCGCCGAAACGCTGGCATCCATTGACAGCAACGAGCGCGAATTGGCACTGAAAACAGCGCAGACCCTTAGCAATTTGACGCGGGGTCAGCAGTAACACGGCAACCGCACCGCCGTTCAATTGGTGTGAGACAAAGAGGCACGACATGGCACTAGACGCAGAAAAAGCAAATCTTGAGGATCAGGAACTTGACGACCAGGAAGTTGATGACGGCGACGCGGACGAAGATGAAGGACCGGACGCGCCGTTAGAGGTTGAAGCCGAAGATGACGGCGATGACGAAGTGATTGTATCAATCGGGGATGTGGCCGAAGCGGAAGCCGGCGACGCCGAACCCGCGCCGGCATGGGTGCGTGATCTTCGCAAGCAATACCGCGAGGAAAAGAAGCGCACCAAGGAACTTGAGGCTAAGCTGGCCGAACGTGACGCGGTTGCAAAGCCTGCCGAACAGGCCAAGAAGCCGACCCTTGAGGCCAGCGACTTTGATACTGCCAAGTACGAGGAAAGCCTTGCTGCGTGGTATGATCAGAAGCGCGAACGTGACGCGCAAGAGGCTGCCCTCAAGGCCGAAGATGAAGACGCCGAAAAGGCATGGGGCGAACGGCAGAAAGTATACCAAGAAACCAAGGCTGGCCTCAAGGTGCGTGACTATGACGATGCCGAGGAGGTCGTGCAAGACACGATGTCAGTGACGCAACAGGGCATGATCCTGCAAGGTGCAGAGAACCCGGCGTTGCTGGTCTATGCGCTGGGCAAGAACCCGAAGCGCGCCAAGGAATTGGGATCAATCAAGGACCCGGTGAAATTTGCTTTTGCAGTTGCAAGATTGGAGACACAGTTGAAAGTTGGCAAGAAAAAGGCCTCCACATCGCCGGAGCGTGTCGTGTCCGGCACGGGCCGATCATCTGGGGCAGTTGATAGCACGTTGGAACGGTTGCGCACCGAGGCTGAAAAGACGGGCGACTTCACTGCCGTCCGGGCGCACAAGAAGAAGATGCGCAAGGCTTGATAACCTGCAATCAAGTGTGATAAGGTAACAACTAAGGCGTCATCGGCCTAACCGATAGTTTACAACAGCCGCGTTGCTTAGGTGACGCGGCAAACCAAGTAGCCGCCTGACTTACTGTGGCGAGATGAAACAAGATTTATCTCAACAAAAGCGGGGCTTTCCTGCTTTGCCATGTAAGCTAGGAGCAACTAATGGCTAATACATTTTCAAAAGAGGAGCGCGTCGCCTTCGAGGATATCCTTGAGGGCTTCGAGGATGCGCTTGTTATTTCGCGCAACGTGTCCAAGTATGGCACGAACGCGCAAATGATGGAGCGCGCAAACGACACCATCTGGCGTCCAATGCCCTACATCATGTCGTCTCAAGACCGCGTTGTCGGCACTGACATCACATTTCAAGACGTAAAGCAGCTTTCCGTTCCATCCAACATCGGCTTTCAAAAATCTGTGCCTTGGAAAATGGACGCGCTGGAATTGCGGGACGCCCTGCAAGAAGGTCGCTTGGGTCAGGCCGCATATCAGCGCCTTGCATCTGACGTAAACACCGCAGTTCGTGACGTTGCATCACTGCAAGGAACGATGGTTGTTTCGATTGCAACTGCTGCCGGGACTTATGCCGACATTGCACAGGCCGAAAGCCTGATGAATGAACAAGGTATTGCGGAAGGTGATCGTTACCTTGCACTGTCCACCCGTGACTATAACGGGCTGGCGTCCGATCTTGCTGCACGTCAGACAATGGCCGGCAAGCCAACGTCTGCTTACGAGCGTTCTTATGTTGGCAACGTTGCGGGTCTTGAGACATACAAGATGGACGCAGGCAAGCGCATCGCCGCCGCTGGTGGTGGCACGCGCACAATCGCGACAAACGGCGCACAGGTTCAGTATGTTCCCAAGTCGTCCGAGAGCGTCACGGCTGGCGTTATCAACGTCGACAACCGTTACCAGACCGTCACCGTGTCCGCGACAACCGGCGTTGTCGCTGGCGATTGCTTCACCATTGCTGGCATCCAAGCGGTTCACCACATCACGAAAGAAGCGACAGGGCAGCTTAAAACCTTCCGCGTTATTTCGGTGGACAGCGGCACCACAATGACGATCAGCCCGCCTTTGATTGGCGCGAACCAGGGTTCTCCGACTGACGCGGAGCTGGCATATAAGAACTGCGAAGTTGTCAGCACATCGGCAACCGCTGCAATCGTTTGGCTGAACGTCACTGCCGCTGCAGCCAACCCGTTCTGGCACAAGGACAGCATCGAAATCCTGCCCGCATCCTACGCGGTGCCAACGGATCAGGGTGTTGACGTGATGAAAGGCACAATCGACCAGGGTCTTGAGGTCTGTATGACAAAGTTCTTCAACAACAAGACGTATGTTTCCGAGTATGCCCTTGACGTGCGGTTCGGGGTGGTCAACACCAACCCTGAAATGAACGGCATCATCCTGTTCGGCCAGACCTAAACAATAACGCGGCGGGGCTTCGGTCCCGTCGCATCATATAAGGGGGTCTGCATGGGCTGGACTAAGCGCGACATTATCAATCAGGCGTTTGAGGAAATCGGGCTGGCTGGCTATGTCTTTGACTTGCAGCCCCAGCAGATCGAAAGCGCAGTGCGCAGGCTTGATGCGATGATGGCGACATGGAACGGCAAGGGCCTGCGGCTTGGGTATCCTGTGCCTAATTCACCAGGTTCCGGTGATCCTGACGAAAACACAAACGTTTCTGACATGGCTGTTGAGGCCATGATTTTGAATCTGGCGGTGCGTATCGCGCCGATCTACGGCAAGACGGTATCGCCTGACACGAAGGCCACGGCCAAGGGTGCGTACAATCAACTGATGGCACAGGCCGCGCGACCGATTGAAATGCAGAGGGATGCCTATTCGATCCCGGCTGGGGCTGGCCATAAGGGGTGGCGCGATAGCCGTGACCCGTTCCTTGTGCAGCCCACTGATGAATTGCAGGCTGGTCCTGATAGCCTTTTGGAGTTTGAATAATGACTGAAATCAACCGGCTGACTAGCACAGACGCGCTTGCCGCTGGCGACCTGCTGCCCGTTTACAAACAATCGCAGGGTGACGCGCGCAAGGCCAGTATCACTGTGCTGATGGAATACATCAACGCGAATGCGGATCTGCCAGGCGACCAGTCAACGCAATACGCCGCCCCTAGTTCTACGGGCTTCTCTGTCACTGTGAACGCGGGCGATGTGTGGTTGATCCTGACGCCGACGGCGGGCTTTGCGGCTGGCACGATTGCCCTGCCTGATGCGCCTGCCGACAAAGACACGGTGACGGTTAACTGCACGCAGGCTGTTACGACGCTCACTGTATCATCCGGCAAGACTGTGACAGGCGAACCCACAACACTTGCGGCCAATGCTTTCTTTACGATGCGCTACGATGCTGTTGCTGGCGTTTGGTATCGGATCGGGTAAATGCAGATCCCCATCCTAAGCGGCACCTTTGCGGACGTATCGCCAGACTATCGCACAAGTTATCCGCGTAACCTTGTTCCGGTGCCAAAAGATACGGGCGTTTCGGAAGGCTATTTGCGTCCCGCTGATGGGATTGTCGCGCTCGGGACTGGACCAGGTGTAGACCGGGGCGGGATCAACTGGAATGGCGTTCTGTATCGCGTCATGGGGACTAAGCTAGTCTCCATCAGCGCAGCCAACGTGGTCACTGTCATTGGTGAAATCGGTGGGGCTGGCCGGGTGACTTTCACCTATGGGTTTGAATACCTTGCTGTTGCATCAAGCAACCAGCTTTGGCTTTATGACGGCACGACGCTTGCGCAGGTGACTGACCCGGACCTGTTGGACGTTGTGGACGTAGTTTGGGTGGATGGCTACTTTATGACAACAGACGGCGAGTTCCTTGTCGTTACTGAATTGTCAGACCCGTTTAGCGTGAACCCGTTGAAGTATGGTTCTTCGGAGGCCGACCCTGACCCGGTGCTGGGGTTGCTGAAGCTGCGCAATGAAGTATATGCGCTGAACCGATACACGATTGAGGTATTTGACAACATCGGCGGCACGGGCTTCCCATTCCAGCGGGTCAACGGCGCGCAAATCCAGAAGGGTTGTGTTGGGACGCACGCGAACTGCGAGTTCATGGATAACATCGCGTTTCTTGGCGGCGGCATGAACGAAGCGCCGTCTGTATTTATCGGGGCAAACGGGCAAGCCGCAAAGATCGCAACCCGCGAGATTGAGGAAATCTTGCAAGAATACACCGAGGCTGAATTGTCCGGCGCGTTCCTGCAATCCCGCGTAGACCGGGCGCATGAGCACCTAATAATTCACCTTCCCCGCCACTGCCTTGTCTATGACGGTGTAGCAACGGGCGTTCTTGGCGTGCCTGTCTGGTTCACGCTGGCATCTGCGATTGATGGTGATGCGAAGTGGAAAGCAAACGATTGCATCTATTGCTATGACCGCTGGAACGTGGCGCACACCGACACGACGCAGTTTGGTTATCTTGACCGCACTGTATCAACTCATTGGGGCGATGCGGTCGGCTGGGAATTTGGCACGCAGATCCTTTACAACGAGAGCAACGGCGCAATCTTTCATGAGTTGGAGTTGGTCGCGCTAACGGGCAGCATACCGCTCGGCGGGGATCCGACCATCTGGACAAGCTATTCGGATGATGGCGTCACATGGTCCGTTGAAAAGGGGATCAAGGCTGGCAAGCAAGGAGATCGCAATAAACGGTTGATCTGGCTGCAACAGGGCCACATGCGCAACCAGCGAATGCAGAAGTTTCGCGGCACGTCCGGCGCGCACATATCCATGAGCCGTTTGCAGGCACGCCTTGAGGCGTTGGCGTTCTGATGGCTGTTGTTATCAATCCCCCATCGCGCAACCAGATTGCCAAGATCGCAGGCAATGACCCTGAACTTGTGCGGGCTTTGGAGCGGCTATTCCTGCAGGCTTTGAACTTGACGCCGACAGAGATTGATGACGTGAATGCGGCTATTAATCGGATTATTGAGAACGTCAAGTTTATTTCAAGTCAAACTGATTTGCCGGACGCCGTTGGCGGCGTTATCACACTTGAAGCTGGCAAGACGTACTTTATCACCACTGACATTGACCTGACGGGCGACAGATTGGAGACGGGCGGTGTTGTGACGATCCTCGGCACATCATCCGAGACGGCTTCCATCACTAGTACAGGGCTAGGCATTGGGGTTCCGTTGCTGACATCGCGGTACACAATGCCGGTGCGGTTTATCACGTTCAAGGACGTTGACACTGCGATTGACATTGATGATGCTGGGATAAATGGCCCTGTTGCGCTGGACTGGTACGGCGTCAACTTCCTGAACGTCACGACAGTTGGCGAGATCGGAGACATTGATAACTTCGTTTACGACACGGGCGCGT
>Ga0208545_1000599_pt1 | contig 16579 bp, 25 predicted proteins | sample DEB08_DNA_12_FD_185498 | JGI IMG/M metagenome (GOLD analysis project Ga0208545, IMG submission 185498) | Aqueous microbial communities from the Delaware River and Bay under freshwater to marine salinity gradient to study organic matter... | ecosystem: Environmental > Aquatic > Marine > Coastal ... | reverse complement strand
AGGGGTAGGTGGTGCAGTAACTGGTAAAGGTGCTGACCTCCTAATCATTGATGATCCCCATTCAGAACAAGAGGGTGCAAGCTCTGATATCAACGTATTCAATAGAACATACGAGTGGTATACATCAGGTCCAAGACAGCGTTTACAACCTAATGGTTCTATCGTTGTGGTTATGACTAGATGGCACAATAAAGATTTAACAGGACAAGTGGTTGATGCAAGCATTAAACGTGGCGGTGCAGACCAATGGGAAGTTATAGAACTTCCTGCGATTATGCCTTCAGGTCATCCTTTGTGGGAAGAATTCTGGAAGATGGAAGAATTACAGGCTTTGAAAGCCGAGCTACCAAATAGTAAATGGATGGCTCAATATCAACAAGACCCTACATCAGAAGAGGGTGCATTAGTTAAAAGAGACTGGTGGCAAGTATGGGAGGGTAGAAACCCACCAGATTGTGAGTTTGTTATCCAATCATGGGATACAGCTTTTATGAAGAATCAAAGGGCTGACTTTTCTGCTTGTACTACTTGGGGTGTTTTCTATAAAGAAGACGATGATGGAATGCTAGCACCTAACTTAATGTTACTAGATGCGTATCAAGAAAGACTAGAGTTTCCTGAGTTAAAGAAAATGGCTATGGAGAAGTACAATGCCTACAAGCCTGATGCTTTTATAGTAGAAGCTAAAGCAGCAGGTATGCCCCTTATCTTTGAGTTAAGGGCAATGGGGATACCCGTACAAGAATACACACCTAGCCGAGGTAATGATAAGATATCAAGAGTAAATGCAGTATCTGATCTATTTGCTTCAGGAGTAGTTTGGGCTCCAGAAACTAGATGGGCAGAAGAAACCATAGAACAGTTTGCTGGTTTTCCTAACATGGAACATGATGATTTAGTTGATAGCACTACGCAAGCTCTGTTAAGATTCAGACAAGGTGGTTTTGTTTCATTGTATTCAGACGAAGAAGATGAGCCTTTAGAACATAACCGAACAGCAAATTATTATTAGGATATTAAATGGCAATTGAAAGACAAACAGCTACACCTATAGATGGAACAATAGAGCAAGATTTAGAATCAGACATAACTATTGAAATAGAAGACCCTGAATCAGTAGCTATAGAAACTGAAGATGGTGGCATGATCATAGACTTTGATCCTAATGCGAGAGAAGTTGGCAATGAAGACTTTGATTCTAACCTTGCAGAATTTATGGATGATGATGTCCTAACTGAAATAGGCAATGAATTAGTAAGTTCATATAACGGAGATAAAGAGTCTCGTGCAGATTGGGAAGAAACTTACACTAAAGGTCTAGATCAACTAGGATTAAAGATAGAAGAACGAACACAACCTTGGGCTGGTGCTTGTGGAGTATTTCACCCGATGCTTTCAGAAGCAGTAATACGTTTCCAGTCTCAATCGATTACGGAAATGTTTCCAGCTCAAGGACCTGTGAGAACTAAAATTGTTGGCAAGATAACTGAAGATAAAACAAAACAAGCACAAAGAGTACAAGACTACTTGAATTACTTACTAACACATGAAATGTCAGAGTACAGAACCGAAACTGAAAAAATGTTGTTTTCATTACCTCTTGCTGGTTCAGCCTTTCGTAAAGTTTACTTTGATCCTAGCTTAGATAGACCAAGTTCTATCTTTGTACCAGCAGAAGATGTAGTAGTTAATTATGGTGCAAGTGATTTAGAAACTTGTGAACGTGCTACCCATGTTATGCGTAAGTCTTCTAATACAATTAGAAAGATGCAAGTCAATGGCTTTTATAGAGACATAGACCTACCTGCTGGATCACAGAACACTTCTGATATAACAAAGAAATACAACGATATAACAGGCGAACAAGACACTTATAACTACGATCAGAGCCATACTATATTGGAAATGCAAGTTGATTTAGACCTAGAAGGGTTTGAAGATAAGAGTAGTGATGGAGAAGAAACAGGTATAGCTATACCTTATGTTGTAACAATTGATTATCCAAGTGGAATTATACTTAGCATTCGTAGAAACTATTACGAAGATGATGAAAAGAAACTTAGAAGAATGCACTTTGTTCATTATCAATACCTACCAGGATTAGGATTCTATGGGTTTGGTTTAATACATATGGTAGGCGGATTAGCTAAATCAGCTACATCTATATTGAGACAACTAGTAGATGCAGGTACTTTAAGCAATCTGCCTGGTGGATTAAAAGCTAGAGGATTAAGAATTAAAGGTGATGATACTCCTATAATGCCTGGAGAATTTAGAGATGTTGATGTACCAGGTGGTGCTATCAGAGACAACATTACTTTTTTACCATACAAAGAACCATCAGGAACTCTATATCAACTGCTACAAAACATAGTAGAAGAAGGAAGAAGGTTTGCTAGCATATCTGATATGAAGATATCTGACATGAATAGTCAAGCTCCAGTAGGAACTACACTTGCATTACTTGAACGAAATCAAAAGGTTATGAGTGCAGTACAAGCTAGGCTTCATGCTTCTATGAGAAAAGAATTTGATATCCTGGTAGGCATAGTAAAAGACTTTACTGAACCTGCTTACCCATATGAAACGGATGAAGAAGAATTTATTAAAGGGTCAGACTTTGATAACAGAGTAGACATACTGCCTGTATCTGATCCGAATGCAGCAACAATGGCTCAAAGAATTATGCAGTATCAAGCTGCAATGCAATTGGCACAATCATCTCCTGAGATGTACAACTTACCAGAACTACACAGACAGATGCTAGAAGTATTAGGCATAGAAGATGTAGATACTATTATTCCTGATACAGACGATATCAAACCAGTTGATCCTGTAACAGCAGTACAAAACTTAATTAATGGTAAACCTGTTAGAGCCTTTATAGAACAAGACCATGAAGCCCATATTGCTACATTAATTTCTACTCAACAGAATCCTGAAATGATGCAGATTGTTCAACAGAGTCCTAAAGCCCCTGTAATACTTGCAGCAGCTTCTGATTATGTAAATCAACATTTAACCATGCAGTTTAGAAAACAAGTTGAACAAGAAATGGGTATTGAGTTACCACCAGAAGGTGAACCTTTACCAGCAGATGTAGAGAAACGTATATCATCTCTTGTAGCTGAAGCAGCACAAAGAGTTGCTGGTACTTCACAGCAAAGAGCTGAACAAGAAAGAATAGAGCAACAACAAAAAGACCCACTTATTCAAATGAAAGAAAGAGAAGTGGCTATTAAAGAAGGTGAGTTGCAACGTAAGGCTGCCGAAGATCAAGGCAGATTACAACTTGATGCAGCTAAAGCAGCTAATAGAGATGAAATAGAACGTGAAAGATTAAAGTCACAAAATGAATTAGCTGGTATGAAAATTGGACAGCAAGTTGCTAGCGATTTGCTAGAAAACGAACAAGAAGATAAAAAACAAGAACGAGAAGATTATAAGCTAGGTCTTGACATTGGTATGAATATAGGAAAAGATATCAATAAGAATGAACAATGATATCACTCAGCTATCACTCTCAGAACATCTGAAGATAAAGCTGCGTGGTATGATGAACGAACATGCCGATCATATAGCTTCTGGAGCTTGTAAAGATTTTAACGAGTATCAGAAAATGACTGGCATTATCGAGGGTTTAGCCCTTGCAGAACGAGAACTCTTAGATTATATAGAAAGAGTCCTCAAAGAATAGGAACTCGACTCCTCAAAGTCGTGCAAAAAATATGAGTAAAGCAGAAGTAAAGATACCTAAACCAGAAAGCGTAAAAGCACCTGATATAAGCAACGAAACTAAATCACAACTACCAGAACCTTCAGGTTGGAGAATATTAGTAGCAATGCCTAGAGCAGAAGAAAAAACTGATGGTGGTATTGTTAAAGCCTCCCAAACGATAAAAGACGAAGAAGTAAGTAATATTTGCGGATACGTTATGAAGTTAGGACCAGAATGCTATAACGACACTAAAAGATTTCCGAGTGGACCTTGGTGTAAAGTTGGCGATTGGGTAATATTTCGTGGTTACTCAGGCACTCGCATGAAAATGTACGGACAAGAGTTTCGCTTAATTAATGACGATACTGTGGAAGCAGTAGTCGATGATCCAACAGGAGTAGTTAGAGCATGAGTGAAACCGAAATAATAAATGAAGAACCAAATATGGGTGAGACTGTACAACAGTCAGAAGAAATAAAATTTTTTGGTAAACAAACAGAAATAGACAATACAATTCCTGAAGGATTAGAAATTGAAATTGTAGATGATACTCCAGAAGTAGATCGCAGACCTGCTAAAGCAGAAGATACGTCACCAGATGTAGATGATGAAACTGTAGATAGAGAAATAACTGACTATAGTAAAAGAGCTGGCGATAGAATTGCTAAAATTAAATATGAGTTTCACGAAGAACGTAGAGCAAAAGAAGCTGCTACTAGAGAATCTCAAGAAGCTGTAAAACGCTTACAAACATTAATGTCTGAAAACCAAAAGCTACAAGCTATGGTTCAACAAGGCGGTCAAGTTTTAAATAAACAAGCACAAAACAATGCACTATGGGCAAAAAAGAATGCTCAAGAACAATTTAAAAAAGCTTACGAAGAAGGTAATGCTGATGAAATGACTAAAGCTCAAGAGTTATTATCAAGAGCAACTTTAGCAGAACAGCAATCACCTAATATAGCAGCCACTTTACAACAACAAGTGGCACAAAGTTTACCACAGCAAGAAATGCAAGCTGCACAACCTGATCCAGATATGCAAGCATGGTCACAAAAAAATCCCTGGTTTATGGGAAGTGAAGCTGTACATAAAGAAATGACTTCTTATGCTATGTATGTAGATCAAAGTTTACAAGCTAAAGGTGTTGATCCTGCTAGTAAATCAGAAGAATATTACAATGAAGTTGATAACGCTATGCGTAACCAATTTCCAACTTTTTTCGGTGTAACTTCAACACCTGAGATAGAAATATCTCAAGAAGATTCACCAAAACGACAGCCTACAACGGTTGTTGCATCCGCAACGAGGGATAGCGGTAACAAAAAACCCACGCAAATACGTCTTTCTCAGACACAAGTTAAGCTAGCTCGCCAACTTGGTATTAGTCCTGAGCAATACGCAAATCAATTATTAAAGGAGTCTTAAATGTCAGAAGAAAATAATAACACTAAAGAGGTGGAATCAGTTTCTACTGATACTTCTAGTAACCAAGAGCGTACCCCTAGGGAAACAGAAAGCCGAGAGGCTACCCAACACACACAAGATTGGGAAAATGTGTCAAACCTACCGTCACCTAATCCACAAGAAGGCTGGGTATTTAGGTACATCAGAACTGCCCTTTTAGGTCAATCTGATAATCCGAATGTATCAAGACGCTTTCGTGAGGGATGGATTCCATGTGAACTGCAAGATCACCCTGAGTTGCAAATTCATATGATGGACCATGGCTCAGAGTGGGCAAAAAAAGGTAATGTAGAAATAGGTGGACAATTATTGTGCAAGATGCCAGCAGAAAAAGCGAAAGCTAGAGATGAACACTTTGCTAATTTAGCTCAGTCTCAACTCGAATCTGTTGATAATGTGTACTTTAAAGATCAGGATGGAAGAATGGCGACCAAACAAGTGTTTGAGCGTAATTCTAAAACAACTTTTGGTAAAGATTCTTAGGAGTCTTTAATAATTAATTTAATTTAAGGAGACAATATGTCTACAACAGCAGCTCCATTTGGAGCAAGACCCATAGGTACAGTTGTTGGAAGCCCTTATCAAGGAAAAGTTACTCATTACAAAATTAAAAATGCATATGGAACTTCTATATTCTATGGCGATTTTGTAAAGTTAGCGGATGATAACCCTAATACCACTATCCAAAAAGATACTGGTACTACATCTTTAACACCAATTGGTGTTTTCCTTGGTTGTGCTTACACCGACCCTACTACAGGTCAATTCACACCAAATCAATATTTCCCAGCATCAATTGCTGCGGATGATATTGTAGCGTATGTTGCAACTGATCCTTTTGTAATTATGCAAATGCAAGGCGATGAAACTCTAGGTCAAGACGACTTAGGAAAAAATTTCGCAGTCGTGCAGACAGCAGGAACTACAACAATCGGAAACAGCAAAAACGCAGTCGACGGCAATACAGCAGCTACTACCAACACACTACCATTAAAACTCATTGACTTTGTTGATGGACCTGATAGTGCTATTGGTGATACTTATACTGATGTACTTGTAATGTTTAACGTGGGGCATCAATTGCTCAACACAACTGGTATTGGTTAAGGAGTAATATTATGGCAGCTATATCAAGAGCGAATGAGCTACATCAACTCCTACCAGGACTTAATGCCTTGTTTGGGGAAGAGTACAACAACTACGAGAACGAGCACGAAGAAATTTATGCAACTGAGAATTCTGAAAGATCATTTGAAGAAGAACTCAAATTGTCAGGTTTCGGAGCAGCTCCCGTGAAAAATGAAGGATCAACTATCAGTTATGATGTTGCTCAAGAATCTTTCGTGGCTCGTTACACACACGAAACAATAGCTATGGGCTATTCAATCACAGAAGAAGCAATGGAGGATAACCTCTATGTTTCTCTCTCTGGTAGATATACTAAAGCTTTGGCTCGTGCAATGGCTTACACAAAACAAGTGAAAGCAGCGTTTCCATTAAATAATGGATTCTCTACAGCTTTCTCTTCAGGTGATGGTGTTGCTTTATTTAGCACAGCTCACCCACTTGTAAGTGGTGGAACTAACAGCAACAGACCTTCTTCAGGTGCTGACTTGAATGAAACATCTCTAGAAGATGCGGTTATTCAAATCGGTAAATATACTGATGAAAGAGGTCTTAAAATTGCAGCTAGACCAAGAAAACTAATAGTACCATCTGATCTTCAGTTTGTTGCTACTAGACTATTGCAAAGTGATTACAGAGTCGGTACTGCTGACAATGACATCAATGCTATCAAAACAAATGGAGTGATCCCAGAAGGATACTCAGTTAATCATTATTTAACTGATACCAATGCTTTCTTTATCACTACAGATATACCTGATGGCATGAAGCATTTCGTCAGAAGTCCTATGACTACATCTATGGATGGTGACTTTGAAACTGGTAATGTTAGATACAAAGCTAGAGAAAGATATTCCTTTGGAGTATCCGATCCACTAGGTATCTTTGGATCACCAGGTAGTTCGTAAGAACTTTAAGAGGGAGGCTCAAATCGAGTCTCCCTTTTTTTTATCTAGGATATTTTTAACTTGTCTATCAACTGACCTAGCAGACTTGCCAAGATGATAGATTTATTCCTTTAGGAGGAATTATGGCTAACACAACTTTTAATGGACCAGTTAGGTCCGAAAATGGTTTTAAAACAATAGACGTAGCTTCATCAACAGGTGTTGTTACAGATGGTTTAGTAATAAACGCTGATGGTAATATTTATACTGATGATGGTGCACATATTCAATATGCAGCAGCTACAGGGGTTGGACCTTCTGATTTAATTATAGGTAAAAGCGGAAGCCAATACGGCACAGCTAATCCTTATGCAGAAAGTGCAACAGCTTTATTTCCACTAGGTTCTAAAATGATTTATGGTAATAACGTATATCGTTATGTTGGAATTGGTGGAACTGCAGTAACAGCAGGTAAACTTTTACAACAACCAGCAATAGTTTCTGACCATGCAAATATGACTGCAACAGCAGCCGTAGCAGCAGGCGAAACAGCAATATCTGTAGAAACAGGTGGAACTGATTTAACATTAAATCAATACGCAGGCGGTTATCTTTGGGTAAACGATGTAAATGGTGAAGGACAAATGCTTAGAGTTAAATCTAACCCTGCTCACGATCATTCAACTGATCCGTCAGTAGTAATAACTTGTTATGATGCTTTAGCAACTGCCTTAACTACTAGCTCACAATTATCATTATTAGCTGATCCAAGTAATGACCTTATTGTTGCTCCAGCAGCAGAAACAGGTGCATTAATGGGTGCTACAGTAATTGACCTTACAGCCGATTATTTTGGTTGGGCAGTTATATCAGGACCAGCAGCTTTATTAACTGTAGGAACTTTAGTTGTAGGTAATGCAGCAGTTCGTTCAGGTGGTACAGCAGGTGGAGTTGCTCCAGCAACAGATAATGTGTTAATGGAAGTTGGTGATGTAATGGCTGTATCAGCAAATACAGAATACTCACTAATTAACATGAATCTAGGTTAAGGGGTAAAAAATGGCAGACGCAGTAACTTCTCAAACCATTATAGATGGTGAAAGAAACTGTATTATTAAGTTTACCAATGTCAGCGATGGTTCTGGCGAATCCGCAGTAGCTAAAGTAGATGTTTCTGCTTTAACATCTAACGCAGCAGGTGTAGCCTGTTCAGAAGTTAGAGTAATGCGAGTGAGCCATGCCATTGTTGGTATGTCAGTTCAAATGTTTTTAAATGCTACAGCTAATGTTCTTCTTATGGAATTAGCTGAAAGTAGTAATGGGCACATGGACTTTCAAGACTTTGGTGGACTTCCTAATAATGCAGGAGATGGTAAAAATGGAGACATTTTATTTACCACAAAAGGTCACAGTTCAGGAGACACTTACTCTATCGTTTTAGAGATGATTAAAGTGTATTCTGATTAATAGGAATTTATTATGGCTAAAAGCAAAAATTATGTAATATCTGAAACTGGAGAATTTCCAGCACAATATAAAGTTTTACATCTAAATGAAGATGGTATCTACAGACCTGTATTTGGTCCTGATCCTGATTTAGAAGATGCAGAACGTAAGTGTGCTGAAATGAACGGGGAAAGATCAAGGAATGATAAAGGGCAACTTGTTGCTGACGATCCTTCTACACCTGATGTTAATGAAGCTTATGTTGGTGGTAAAACACCAAAGAAAAAAGCTACAAAAAAAACAACAGCAAAAAAAACAACTACTAAGAAAAAGTAGTATCATCTATATTTATAATACTCTGGTAAAACGGAGTATTATATTTATCTAATTGGAAAAATTATGAAAGGAACTAAAAAATCAAAGTACATGGCTGGCGGTGGAAAGTCAGGAATGAAAAATTCAAAGTACATGGCAGGTGGCGGTAAGTCTGGAGTTGAGGTTGGCAAAGAACAAAACGTCATGCAATACAAAGATTACGTTAAAAAAATGTTTGGTGGTGGTAATACTAGCGAACCAGCTATGAAAAAGAAAAGAACTAAAGGCATGGCAGGTGGCGGAAAATCTACTAAATATATGTCTAGAGGCGGTAAAAGCTAATTAAGTTTTTAAATGACCAAAAGAAAAAGAGAGAACCCTATACCCAAAACGACTAAGGGAAAGGGTGCAAATTATCGCTCTACTAAGTCTGGTGCTGGTATGACTAAAAAAGGAGTTGCTGCATATCGTAAAGCAAATCCAGGTTCTAAGTTAAGTACAGCAGTAACAGGTAAAGTAAAGAAAGGAAGTAAGGCTGCTAAACGCAGAAAGTCTTACTGTGCTAGGTCTTTAGGTCAATTAAAAAGAAGTTCGGCTAAAACTAAAAACGATCCTAACTCAAGAATTAGACAGGCTCGTAGAAGATGGAAGTGTTAATATTATGACAATATCAAGAGCGAATATGAGAAATCAGATACAAAAAGCTCCTGCTTCAAAAAAGAAAAAAAGCAAGACTAAATCTGGTATTACTATTACTAGAATTAAAAAGGATAAATAATGGCTACAAGTGGAACTACTACATTTAACTTAGACATAAGCGATATTATGGAAGAAGCTTATGATCTTTGTGGTTTAGAGTTACGTTCTGGCTATAGTTATCGTGGAGCTAAAAGAGCTCTAAACTTAGTATTTTTAGAATGGCAAAATAAAGGTTTAAACCTTTGGACTGTAGAACAAGGAAGTGCAACTTTAATAGCTGGAACAAGTAGTTATACTATTGATTCTAGTGCTTTAGATGTTGTAGATGTTTTTGTTAGAACTGATGCTGGAGATGCAAACAAACAATTTGATCAAAGATTAAATCGTATATCAAGAACTGAATACAATCACCAAGCAAATAAATTAACACAATCTAAACCTACACAGTTTTATGTAGATAAAGACAATGATTCAGTAAAAATTGTTGTTTGGTCTACACCTGATGCTAATCAAACTTATTCATTAATATATGATTATGTAAAAAGAATTGAAGATGTTGGTACTGTAGCAAGTAATAATGCTGAAGTACCTGCTAGATATCTTCCTTGTCTTACTTATGCACTAGCTTATAACTTAGCTTGTAAATCACCTGAATCTTTAAATAGAGTACCTATGATAAAACAAAGGTATGACGAACTATGGAGAGATGTAAGTGATGCAGATAGAGAAAAAGCAGCAGTAAGATTTGTACCTGATTTATCTATTAGTGGTTACTAATGGCATACGCAAGAGCGAGCAAAGCCCTAGGTCAATGTGATCGTTGTGGTTTTTCTTACAGATTAAATACTCTTCAATATGAAATAGAAGATGGTAAACGAAATGGATTAAGAGTTTGCCATGAATGTTTAGACGAAGATCAGCCACAGTTAAAACTAGGACAAGTAAATACTTCTGATCCGCAAAACTTATATAATGCAAGGGTAGACACAGGTAGAGCAATTTCAACAAGATATTCTTCTTTTGACCCTATAGGAGGAGGAGTAACAGTTTTTGGTTCTTCTACTATGGGTTTAGATATAACAGGTGAAATTGGTAAATTAAAAGTGAGTACAGAATGAGTTGGACATTTACAACATTAAAATCGGCTATACAAGATTATACGCAAAATACTGAATCAACTTTTGTTGCTGATTTAAGTATTATTATTCAACAAGGTGAAGATAGAATAGTAAAGTCAGTAGAACTACCAAACTTTAGAAAAAATGTTACGGGTACGTTTACAAGTGGCAATCAATACTTAGAAACTCCTAGTGATTATTTATATCCTTTTTCTTTAGCAGTATTAGATGATAGCAATAACTATAGTTATTTATTAAATACAGATGTAAGCTTTATAAGAGAAGCTTATCCATCTGCATCTACAACAGGTACACCTAAACACTATGCACAATTTGATGATACAACTTTTATAGTTGGTCCAAGTCCAAGTTCAAATTTAAATGCAGAACTACATTATTACTATGTACCACAATCAATTACAGCATCAGCCGATGGCACAAGTTGGTTAGGAACAAATGCATCAGAATTATTGCTTTATGCTAGCTTAATAGAAGCGTATACTTTTATGAAAGGCGAACCAGATGTTATGGCTAATTATGAAAAAAGATTTCAAGAAGCATTACAAAGACTTACTTTATTATCTGACGGATATAATCGTAAAGATGCTTATAGGGATGGTCAAAGAAAAATAGATGTCTAATGATCCCATAAACAAGCTACAAGGCAAAAATATTGCAATTGTAGCTATGGGTCAAAGTCAGATAGATTTTCATCTCTCACAGACGCATAGCGTTGAATTTGACGAAGTTTGGGCAATTAATGCAATGATAGGAGTTTTACCTAATATAGATAGAGCTTTTATATTAGACCCAATGAGTAGATTTCTGGATACTGAAGATGCTGGAACTATGACAGCTATGATGAGAAAACAATTGCCTTTGTGTAAATTTCCTATCTATACCTGTGAGTTAGATGAAAGAGTACCTAGTGCCATAGAATATCCTATAGAGTCAGTTATCCATGATCTAGGATGTGCTTACTTTAATAATACTATTCCATATGTAATAGCTTATGCTTTATGGAACAAAGTAAACAAAATAAGTATTTTCGGTGTTGACTATACTTATAGAAGCAATATGCATTTTGCAGAAGCAGGTAGAGGATGTGTAGAATTTTGGTTATCTAAATGTATAGATGCTGGTGTGCAAATAGAAATAGCACCTAGATCAACTTTATTAGATACGGATGTTGGATTTGAAGAAAAACTTTATGGTTATCATAGATTAAGTAATCCTAAAGTTGCTTATCAAAATGGTCCAACTATGAGTGTCTGTAAGTTATCAGATATTCAAATAGAAGAAAAACAAAAGCCTATTGGAATAATAGGTAGAAAAGATTTAAACTTATCTGAACCAGTAGAACCAAAGGAATATTAATGCAAACAGATAAATTTGAAATATCAATAGGTGATTTAGGAGTACAAACTACAAATAACCGAGGACACTCTATTGAAGAAGTTGCTGAAATGGCAACTAATAAATTAATTTCTATAAGTGATACTGCACCTGCGGAAATTAAAGCACAAGCTCATGCTTTTAGAGCAAGAACTAAAATGGTTGTTGCACATTACATACAAGAAGGAATAAAAAACCATACTTGTACAATATGCAATGAATTAGAAAAACAAGGTCAAACTGACCTAGCAAATATAATAAGGAGGCTGTAATGGCTATTACTCAAGCAATGTGTACGTCTTTCAAAAAAGAACTATTGGAAGCTAAACATAATTTTTTACTTTCTGGAGGTAATGATTTCAAATTAGCTCTATATACATCAAGTGCAACTATGTCAGCAGCTACAACTGCTTACACAACAACTAATGAAGCAACTGGTACTAATTACACCGCTAAAGGTTCTAGTTTAACTAGAGTTAATCCTTCTACTTCAGGAACAACTGCATTTACAGACTTTGCTGATTTAACTTTTGGCACAGCAACTATAACTGCTAGAGGATGCATGATCTTTAATGACACCGCTTCAGGTGATCCAGCAGTAGCTGTATTTGATTTTGGTGGAGATAAAACATCAACAGCAGGTTCATTTACTATTACATTTCCAACCGCAGACGCATCAAACGCTGTTATAAGAATAGCATAGTAGCCTATGGCTAACATTACGGGTTGGGGTAGAGGTACTTGGGGTCAATTAACTTGGGGAGAACCTATACCCGTAGTATTGACTGGAGTAGCTGGTACAACAGCATTAGGCTCTTTAACTATAACTGCTGCTGCTAATGTTACAGAAACAGGTGTTGCAGCTACAGGAGCTATAGGAAGTGAAACAGTAACTGGTGATGCTAATGTTACAGAAACAGGTGTATTAGCAACAACTGCATTAGGATCAGAAACTGTAAGTGGTGATGCTAATGTTGCGGAAACTGGTTTAGCAGGAACAAGTGCTTTAGGTAGTATTTTAGCTGCTGGATTTGCTATTACTGGTGTTTCAGGTAATGCTTCTACAGTTGCATTAGGAGATGAAACTGTAACAGGTGATGCTAATATGTCTGTTACTAATGTTGTAGGAACAACAGCATTAGGTAATTTAAGTCTTGTAACTGTAAATATTCTTTCTATTACAGGATTATCGGCAACATCTGCACTAGGCACAGAAACAGTAACTGGTGATGCAAATATATTTGTTGATAATGTATTAGCAACAGGACAAATAACAAACTTATTAGTATGGGGATTAGTAGATGATTCGCAAACTGCAAACTATTCAACAGTATCAACAACACAATCTCCTAATTGGAGTGATGTTGCATAATGATATATAATTTTATAAGAGGAAAATAAATGGCTAGTACATACGTTAATGATCTAAGACTCAATGAAATGGCGACAGGTGATGCGTCAGGAACTTGGGGAACTACAACCAACACCAACTTAGAGTTGATTGGTGAAGCTTTAGGCTATGGCACAGAAGCAATAACAACAAATGCTGATACACATACATCTACAATAGCAGATGGAGCTACTGATCCAGTTAGAGCAATGTTTGTTAAATATACAGGATCATTAGACTCAGCCTGTACAATTACAATTGCTCCTAATACTGTAAATAGAATGCATTTTATTGAGAACGGAACAAGTGGTTCTCAAAATATTATTATTTCACAAGGCTCTGGAGCTAATATAACGATACCTCCAGGAGATACTAAAGCAGTTTACCTAGATGGTGCTGGTTCAGGAGCAGCAGTAGTAGATGCTTTTGCTAGTCTTTCTGTAGTAGACCTAAAAGTACAAGACGATTTAACAGTTACAGATGATGCAACTATAGGCGGTACTCTTGGTGTTACAGGAACAGTCACTTTAGCTGGTGACATAGACTTAGCTGGAGGTATTGATGTAGATGGTACATCTAACCTTGATATAGTAGATATAGATGGTGCTGTAGATATGGCTTCTACGTTACAAGTAGATGGGTCTATAACTTCCTCTGCTAAAGCAACAATTACTGTTGCTGATAACTCAGACACACTTACATTAGTATCTACTGATACAGATGCGAGTGTTGGACCAGTTCTTTTATTACTTCGAAACCCTGGTCAGGCTGGAGTAGATGATGATTTATTGGGCAAAATACAATGGAAAGGGTATGACGATGCTACGAATGATTTCACAGCAGCACAAATCTTTTCGAAAATAAGAGATGCTTCAAATGGTTCAGAAGATAGTCAACTTACTGTACAAACTGTTGTAGCTGGTGCATTAAAAAATAGGCTAGAGTTTAATGAGGGCGAGGCTGTCTTTAATGATGATTCAGTAGACGTAGACTTTAGAGTTGAATCGAATGATTCAACACACATGTTTCAAGTAGATGCGGGAAATAACAAAATTTTAATGAGTTCTAATCCAGCTTCTGATACTCAATCAACACCACACGATACTTTAACTTTAGCATTAGCTTATGCTTCAAGTGGAGCAGATGGTGCTGCTGGTTTAGGTCCGAGACTAGTTTTTAGAATACCTGATGATGGTACCAATCCAAGCACAGGAGGAGGTATAGCAGTAGTAAAAGAAAGTGCTGATGATAGCAATAGTGTAGCAGCAATGACTTTTGCTACATCGCAAAATGATGAAACACTAGATGAGGCTATGCGTATTGATTCTTCTGGTAGATTATTACTAAATACTACAGGTGTTTATTCGGACAGTAATGACATCTTTGTTGCTGCCAATGGTAGGTCTAATTTTACAGCAGCATCACATAGTGTTGGAGCATTTAACAGGAACACCAGTACAGGAGAAATAATTACTTTTTTATATAATGGTAGTGGTAAAGGTTCAATATCTACTGATGGTTCAAATATAGCCTTCAACACTTCATCAGATGCAAGGTTAAAAGACGTTACAGGCGAAGCTAGAGGTCTTGAAGTAATTAACGCTCTAAATCCTGTAGCCTACAACTGGAAAGCAGATGGCAAAGCTGACGAAGGTTTAATAGCACAAGAAGTATTAGACATAGTTCCAAATGCAGTAAGTGGTTCAGAAGAAGAGTACTATCAAATGGATTACTCAAAGTTAGTAACACCCCTTGTCAAGGCTATTCAAGAACAACAAACAATAATAGAAGAATTAAAAACTAGAATAGAAACCTTAGAAGGATAAAATTATGGCAATATCATATACTTGGGATGTAAACACTTGTGATGTGTTCCCTACAAAAAAAGGTAAATCAAATGTAGTTTATAACGTGCATTGGAGACTCACAGCAACTGATGACACAAACAAAGATTCAGATGGCAACAACTTGACTTCTACAGTTTACGGAAGCCAAGGTTTAAATGTATCTGATTTATCTAGTTTTACAAACTGGTCAAGTCTTGACGCTGCTAAAGTACAAGGTTGGGTAGAGGCTGCTTTGAATTCAGACGAATCTGGTAAAGTTGCAACTCTTAAAGCAAATTTAGATGCTAGAATAGCAGAAAAAATATCACCTAGTTCAGTAACTAAAACATTAGGATAAAAATATGGAACAACAATACTTTATAAATATGCTACAAATATTAGACGTAGCAACAGAAAGAGGTGCTTGGAAAGGTGCTGAAATAGAAGGTATAGCTGGTTTACGCAAACAAACACTAGAACAGATTAAAGAAATGGCAGAAGCTTCTCAACAAGAAGAAGCCCAAGTAGAATCAATCACTAAGAAAATAGGAGAGAAATAATGAGTTGGCTACCTAAATCTTATCACGATACTATAAAAAAGTTCTGGCAAAAAGTCAGAGGTGTTGAAGAAAAAACTGTTAGAGCTAGAACAGAAGAAGGACAATTTGTTGCTGACGATAAATCTACTCCTGACGTTAATGAAGCATATACGACAGTTGAAGTTAAAAAATCTGGTAAAAGAGGAAGACCTAAAAAGAAGAAATGAAAATTTCTAATGAAAATAATTCTTCATCAGCATTTGAAAGAGAATGCGCTCTTAGGTTTGATTTTATTGAAAAACGTCTTGATGAAGGTTCAAGTAAATTTAAAAGATTAGAAGCTTTATTGTGGGGTGTGTACCCAGTAGTCATAACTTGTTTATTAGCAACTAGGTATCTTTAGTGGAGCAAGCTGTTACCTTTATCAATGAGGTTGGTTTCCCAATTGCTGCAGCACTAGGTTTAGGTTTCTTTATATGGAAACTTATCAATAGAATCATTGACGGCATGGAAACAAAGTTAGATGTGCTAGACGAGAAACTTGCAGTGCAGATAACAGCAATGGAAGAAAGGTTAGGAGGCAAGCTAGACTCTCAACATGGAATACTGGTGGCATTGATAGATAGGATCAGATCACTTGATAATGAAATCATT
>Ga0208545_1000598_pt1 | contig 16604 bp, 19 predicted proteins | sample DEB08_DNA_12_FD_185498 | JGI IMG/M metagenome (GOLD analysis project Ga0208545, IMG submission 185498) | Aqueous microbial communities from the Delaware River and Bay under freshwater to marine salinity gradient to study organic matter... | ecosystem: Environmental > Aquatic > Marine > Coastal ... | reverse complement strand
TTAATAAGCCGTCAAGAGTTTTTTAAAAAAAGTTTAGGATACAAAAAAAAGCGGAGGTTTTACCCTCCGCTAAATGCGGTCCCCCGCTTCACACACAAGACAATGAATCTTGTGCTAATGAAGATACTTTCAGTCCTTTACTTTGTCAAGCCCTCCGAGGTAGCGCCAATAAACTAAGTCCAAAGGCGTGCCTTGTAGCATTGCACCTTTGTACTCACCGTCCCCAACGATTCCACCTATATCGGTTGCTGCCCGATCAAAGACCGCAGTAGGTGGTGCAAGTAAATCAATGAATGCTTTACCCGGACCTCTCCTCTTTGCGTTGTAAAAGGTGTACCTATTTATGCCTATAAGTTTCCATAAATTATTTTCGATCAACTCATCTCTTTTAATGGGTCTTCCATATATAACGTCCTTGATGACGTCGGTTCCGGCATTGGCAGCGGCAAAGATGGCCGCAATTTGCACCAAGTCTTTTGTACCTTTAGCCGCAAGCCTTACTCCCTTTTCCTGCTTGGACTGATTACCTTCGGCTCGACCTGCCATATACAACTTACCTCCTTCGGTAATATTACTTATCCCTGCGGTACGGAAGGTATCAATTTGCTTAATGGTAAAAGTCTTGAGCATGTACATGATCCGCATATTTGGGTTTCTCATGTAGGATGCGGGTACTTCGGTTGCCGTAGCAGGAGCAACATCGAGCAGTTTATGAAAGACTAGCTCGGTAACCTCTGCGGGTGGTTCCTTGTTGGTTGGTGCATTTGATCTTACTGCTTTGATAACCCCGTCAGTTCGTTCACCAAAGTACGGAAGCAATTCCTCTCGAAGTTTCTGAGATCCACCTTCGCTTTGTGCAAGCTTATGGTACTTCCTCCAAGCAGCATTCATGTATGCGTTCTTGGCAAAGAGATCGAGTTGTTTAAGTCCAGTCTTACGGAATAGATTATCAAGCAACCCACTGAGTTTGTCACTGTTGCCCATGTTCTCAAATTCTCGTTGGCTCAACCCTGTCAGTTCCGCAAAGTTAAACATGTCCTTACGATTGAACAAGGTTTTGAAGTGGTTGCCAAACCCATTGAAGTGTATGCTGAAGACTTGGTCGGAAAGCTGAGTGATCGCAGAACCGAAGTTGGTCATAACTTGTATGTAACCTAAGTTCTTCAATGCTCTTGTCGTAAAATTCTCAGTGCCACCTGAGAACCTGGACTGTATTATTTCTCTTAGCTTTTCGACATCTTCTTGTCCAAACTTCGTACCTTTGAGTAAATCTTGGGCAAGTGCAGCAGCAAGTGATTCATCAACTTTAGCACGCATCCCAATATCCGAGTCCATTGTATCTCGGAAACCTTCACCTTGGACACCCTGTCCTTTTGAGGGTTTTACAGCACCAAGAAACTTCTTTCTCTCGACTGCATCAACCGTTCCTCTGATGTAAGACTCTAGTGCATCTTCGGGTGACTCATACGCTTTGCGGATTTTATTGAGCGTCTTCTTGTCAAATATACTTCTTGGCTTAAAGTTTGAAGGTATGGTCCCGGTAACTGGGTATCCACGAATCACTCTGCTTGTCACTTCGGCCAACTCTTCGGGTGTAAGTTCTTCTCTACTAATTTTATTTTTGGCAGCAAACTCATCAATCGCTTTGTCTATCTCAGTCGTGGCCGCTCTTAACTCAGGATCATTGTCCATGAAATCCCTAAGTTCCTTGTAGTTTTTAACCTTACGAGGGAAGTAGTTTTCAATATACCCCACGTCAAAACCACCCTCTTCCCGTGCATAGGTGCGAATCTGTTCCAAGGTTTCCCGCATTTGCTTCAACTCAAGGTTGATGTCCTGACTTACCTTTTGTGGTAAATTTAATTCGTCAATTAGGACAACCATTCCATTGAAGTCACCTTCTAGTAGCAGGTCATCAAACTTTTCCTTTGCTTGTGATTTACCCTTTAGTGCATTGCTCATTGATTTCATGAAGGGCATTGCGCCTTTCATAAGAGCAGCGGTTTTCTTCCCACTATTCAAATCAAGATTCCGAAATTTCTCTGTAAAAGTGGTCCCTAGTTTCTTGTCTAGGTTTTTAATCTGCCTGGAGATAGGTGTCAGCGCATTAGAAGTAATATTCCGCACGTCTTTAAACACTTTGCTCCACCATCTCTTTGGCGCAAAATCTCGACTTGCCGCATTAGCCACCCTTTGGGATTTCATGGCGGTAGGCTCAACGGATTGCGGATCTCGCTTGGCTTGATTGTTGATCTTCTTGAATTTCTTGGTCTTGAGGAATTTATTAAGAGACTTTCCTTTGAATCCAATGGCCGTTAATAAAAACGCCAATGGACCAGGCACTCCCGCCATTGCCATTTGCTCACCGTCTTCTTCGTCGGCAAACATTGAATACCCTGCTGCACCACTTGCTCCTACACCCATTGCGATATTGAAATACTTCTCGTAACCAGGTCCGAGCTTATCCTCTGCCATCTGCTCCGACTTGGTCATAGGGTCGGCTTGCTTCATTGGCTGATCACCAAACTGCATATCCTGCCTATTAGGTGGCATCTGTCTGCCCTGCATCTGTGCTTCCAGGTCATCAACGACCATGTTGTTACGCCTCAGTATGCGTTGCTTCTCGGCATTGAGTTTCTTGCGCTGATTACTCGCACCCTTGTTTTTGCCGTGCTTGTGGTCAAGCATTGCGATACCCTGTTGGATCTCGCCAAGCCTAGCGTTATCTCCGGCTTGCTGAGTGCTTAGATCGACCTCCCGCATCAATGGGGTGAAGATCTCATCGTCTTGTGCTAGTTGTGCATCAAAAGTTTTTTGCAAGTCGGACATTTGCTTAACCGTGCCAATCTCTCTCGCTTGCCTTTGGCCTTTCTCGGTTTGCCTCATCATGCCCGAAACAAGAGCGTCACCTTGTGCGGCTTGATCATCCGTTGCCTGTTGTATATCCGACATCACCCTTGTTGAGTCAGGCATGGTGGGTTGATCAAGTGATGGTCCCCCTAGAATACTTTGCTTGGGAGTTGGCGTATCGAATGACTCCAATGCACCACGACTCATCGTTGGAGCAGTAAGTGATGGACCAGTAAGTGACGGTTCACCTGTCGCAATCTCCTTGATTATACCCTCAGACTCATCGAGCAGCTTGTTCTCTACTGCTTGCAAGGCGTCCTCCGCCGCTTCGGTAGGTGATTTCTTTGACAAAGCATCAACATCCATGACGTCAAGTAATGGAGTGCCTGCCGACAGGTTCTGCATACCATTTGATTCCTTGATGTTTTCGGTGAGTTGTTTCTTAACTTCAGGTCTGGTCATTCCTTCCTCCGCACCTTCGACCAAGTTCTTGCCTAACCACTTCGCTTCTAATGCACCAAGCCCACCACCAAATGCACCACCAAATAAAACGGTCGTTGCGATTTCTTCTCTTGTTGGGGCGCGTCCCTCGTCTCCGTATGTTCGGGCAAGCATTTCCCCAGTAGCCAAACCCGCACCTTCTGCTGAACGAATCCCCGTCCTGGTAACTCCGCCTATGTTCTTGAGTGACTTAAGGCCTGTGACTGAAGGAATCCCACCTAGTGCGGTTGCCGCTCCGAGTTCCGCTAGTCCGAGATCCTCTTGAAAACCACGTTCAATTCGGTAGTTTTGCGACCATAGATTACCAAGCGCAGAACCTGCGGCTCCTCCGGCTATTGTACCCTTCGGACCTGCGAATGAACCAATGAATCCTCCTACTAATGCAGGAACGATTTCGCGTCCGATAATTATGCCTGTGTCTATTAAGTCGGGAACGCGAGGTTGCGCTAATGTGAGAGGCTCTCTTCTATATTGCTCAGTTGCTTCAAGATCTATCCTGTTAGCATTTTGATTATACCTCTCAGTCGCCTCTATGTCTATCCTCTGCATTGTATAACTACCTTAATAAAGACTAAAGGGGAAACGGATTACCGTAAGTCCTATCAACCATCGATGGAGTCCCTTCGGGTGCGTCACTAATGAATGGAGTAAGTCTCTTTTGTTTTCTTAATCTTTCTGCTTCTAGATCAGCTTCATTTTGTTTTCTTAGAATCTCTTCGTATTCTGCAATTGTAGTTGTTTGGGCGTTCCCATTATCATCAATCCATGTGGTTTTAGCTTGCCCTTGAAGTTCTCGCTTCTTTCTTAATAAATCCTGCAAACGTATTTTTTCTCTAGCTGAAATCTTATTAGCATCTTCCGAAAATGTGATTTCTCCTGACAATGAAACATCTTCTATAAGATCTTCTATTGTTAAGGGTTCACCATCTTCATCTCTCTCCATAGAAGAGGATTTCAAAATAGACTGTATGTCTTTTGTCACGTCATCGATACTTTTGCTAATATCAGTATTCCCTGAGATCCGAGTATCAACAGGATTGCGCATAAGATCCATTTGTGTTCCGAGTGCATCAGTTAAGCCGCGAGTGCGGTCTATATTTGCCTCCATCTGTTCAATCCCCAACGCTTCTTTGGTCAATTCTTGCGCGGCAACTCCGGTTGAACCACCAAGCAATTCTTCCCTGTCTGCCCCTGCTTTACCACTCCTTATAATAGCTTTATTTTGTTCGATGGTGGCATCAACCTGAGAAGGTCTTGTTGCAGCGTCAGCACCATACCTATCAAGTATATCTTTAATTTTTGCGGGTGAAACTGCTCTACCTTCCGTAAGTGCCAGTCTACGCAAATCATTTGTAAGTTTCGCCTGTGCGACACGAGAATCCTTTAGTTCTTTTTGAAGTCCAAGCGCAAACTCACCCGTTTGATTTGCAATCATTCGGGACTCGTCTTGCAGTTTTTTACTACGCAACACTTCTCCCCTTGCAAGCTTACCTGCATACCCTTCGAGTTGTGCCATACTCATGTCACCTTTTACGAACTTTTCGCGTTCCGTAAAATCCTTCTTGTCTTGCACCTCATCTCCGCTCATTCCGATCTGACTGAGTGCTTCGGGGTTTTGCTCATAGTATGCCTCGATCTCCCCAGTAAGCTTTGCCCTCTTCTGTTTATTAAGCCCGTACTCTTTGATCATCCCCCCGATTTGTCCACCGAGGTTTGCATACATTTGTCCCTGCGCTCGACCTGCCTCAATGATTGGTCGAGTATCGACCCGGCCAAGTGCTGATCCGTAGTTTCCTCTGAAGAATGGTTGTGCCATGATTATTTTCCTCCGATCTTCGAGTCCATCCAAAGACGGATTCGTGCTTTTAAGCGTGGTTTATTCGAGATGAATTTCGCAAAGCGTTCACCGAATTTTATATAGGTCGCACGGAACCAACCTGGTGATTCATTGAGCATCCATTCTCGGAACAATAACCATGCGGGATTGTGTACCCCGTAGACTTCGCGTGCTACCCAACAGTATTTACCTATCAACCCACTCGCAATCCCACCACCTACAGCACCGAGTCCTTGGAATATACCGGAGGTTGCTGAACCTTGTGCGGCTTGTTGCGCCCCGTACATATTCGCGGCATTCGTTGCTTGGTTTTGTATAAAGCCTAACCCTGCTTCGGGGTTCAAGTATTGCGGTCCTGAGTTTAATCCGTACCCCGCTTGTCCGAATACCTGTTGGCCTTGTTGAAGTGCGGTTCCTCCCCCTCTGCCTAGTATCGCTTGGAACGGATCGAGTTGGTCTTGGTTCTCGATTTGGGAAATCCTAGAAGCCGCATCGAGGTAACCGAGTAAGCCTTGTTGGCGGAGTGATTCGCGTAGTCTCTCGGCATCCATCTTCGTTCCAACGTTAAACTGGTCTGCACCCATTGCACGGGTATCGTCTGCTGTTTGAATTCCCGCTTCTTGTCCAAGTACGGATTGTGCAAACCCACGGTTCTGCATCTTTCGTTGGTTGTCTTCAAGAACGCGAGCTTCTGCTTCTGCGATTGCACCGGATTGGTCAAAGGTTCTACCCATGAGCGTGGACCTTGCTCTTGCGGCTTCTGCAATTTGACGCTCCTCACGGTCAGTCAGTCCCTGACCGAGTGCTTCATTTGCTTGGGTCATTAGGTTTTGTCTAAGCGGATCTGCCTGGACTCCTTGGGACTGGACTTGTGCGGGGTCGGATATTCCGACGTCTTTGAGTAGGTTGTCCTTTTGCTCCTCGATCAAGTCCTTCGCACCTTGCATGGCGGATGCCGTACCAGGCTTGTAGTCCTCCATGATTCCTTGGTACAGACCGGATAGTCGCGAGACATCTTGCAAGTCGGCTTCGCGTTGACGGGACAGGTTACCACGTTGGATGTCTTCAGCTAGGACGGATAAGCCTTGGAAGTTGCCCAACTCATCAAATCCCGCTTGTCTTCCTGAGTCCGTAGTTGCGACAAAAGTATCTCCAACATTTTCGGCAAGATTCGCATCGACATCCGCTTGGGTTGCGGTTCGTGTTTCAAACTGTTTGAGTTCGCGAGTATCACCAAGAAGGTCAACCATTCCCGTAGTCGTGCGAACTGTTTCGCCTGGTTGTAATTGTTCACCAGTGACGGGATTGACAAAGTCAAAGGTTTGAGTGACAACGTCTTTGTTTCCACCTGCTTCGGTAATGGCGGATTGCATTTTTTGGATTTGTTCGCTCCCAAGTATCAACATACCCTCGACGCTCATTTGTCCTATCTTGCCAGTGCTTGGATCTTTTCTTGGTATAGGAATACTTGTCAAGCCACCCGAAGTTGTATCAAGGATTTTATAGGTAGGAGGTGTGATTGTTGTAGTCGATCCAAATCTACCACCCTGAGATGATGTCTCACCTGGATCAGTCATAATAAGCTGATACCTACCACCACCTGCTTCAGCCTTGTTCCCGTCTGCTTGGGTCACAACCTCAGTTCCCGGTATTCCAAACTTGCCTGTATTGGGATCACGAACGACTTGTTGTTCGGTACCCAATAATGTCTGCCTTAGTACATCCGTATCGGTCTGTGCGGTTTTCTTTCGGATACTCTCTTCCAAGGGCAACAAGCTTTCAAGGCTTCCGACACTAGCAAAGTCTCCTGTCCCTTTAAGGAATTCAGCTTGGGCTTTTAGAGCTTCGGCCATTGATTCGCCATAAGACGGTTGAGCCGGATAATTGATGTCAGGTCCACTTCCCATTGTTATTTTCTCCTACTTATTCTTTTAAAGTCGTAAAATTTTACTGGTTTGTTTTTGAAATGTCTCATCCATCCGACGAAGGGTAACTCGTATGGAATCCGTTCGATGAATTCTGCAATCCCTACTTTACCTATTGCCATATGGACATACCATGCATTGGGGTTTTTAACCTCCCATTGAGAACTCGGATGGGTCTTGTCATCCGTCCTAACCGCTTTGCCGAGCAGGAGCGAGTCGGGCGTTTTAAATACGTATCCGTAACCCAAGTACATTGTAATGTCCTTGAACATATCAAGGCCGAGTTCGTCGTAGAACTGCTTGGTTTGCTCAAGGACGTTCATGTGCTTATCGTTGCTCCCAACGCCACTACTTTCCATGCCGATCCGTCTGACACTGCAACTGTCGCGGCCCCTGCGTTACCATCCGTAACGTAGATCATTTGCCCTGCGGGACTAGCGGATGGCACGCCACTTACGGCATAGGATTTGAGCGTCATTATTGTACCGGATATTGTACCACCCGTAACGGCAATGGCACCACTTGCTTGGGTTCCCAGTGTGCCAACTCCTAGTGCTGCTCTGGCGGCAGTTGCGTTTGCACTTCCTGTCCCACCATCTGCAATTGCAATGGGTGAAGATAATCCGCTTATGGTGCCTCCCGTGATGCTCACGTTTGATTCGTCAATGGTCACGGTAGGCACTCCGAGTTCGTTGAGATTGGCGGCAGAAATATCAACTCCCGTACTATATGTAAAACCACGTTGAACTGATGCAGAGATGGCCACTATGCAACCTCCGTCCGTATATTGAGTCCATCTGCGATTGCGTCCAAGGAGACGTGACGAAAGGACGGGGTTCCTGCTGTGACGTTGATCTCGACTTGCGCGCCATACCCCCGTGTGCGTCCCGTACCGAAGCGTAAGAGTGCTTCTTCTTCTGAGTCTGCCGTGTGGCTTAGAACAGTCTCGGACTTGTCAGGATCGAGCGTATTGACTTTGATGTTAAACGCATCAGATGCAACCGTGTTCACTCCGAGTTGGCCACGCCTCCATCGTTTGACGTTTTGATTACCAAGCGTGTAAGCACGGGTGACGAGTTTCCCGGCTATTGCGGTAGTTCCCGATTCCGAGGTGGACCCGATCTTTCGTCCACTATCGTCAATCGTGTTCTCCTCCATGAGATACCAACCTGTGTCGTTGCACGCGAAGAGTCTACGCCTGGTCGGGTTGCTCCCGTGTGAGCAAATGACCCAGTCATCCACGTGAAATGCTAGACTTCCCGACATTGCGGGGTAACTGTCTACGCTAATCCACGAATTCGATAATAGCGAAAAAACAAATATTGCATTCGGAACGGTTGAAGATCCGGTAGGTACGGCCAAGAAGTATTTGTTGTCGAATACCACTCCGCATGACTTGTCTGCGTGTGCAAAGTTAACCTCACTAAACTGATCTTGGATAGGCTGAGTCATCGGAATTGTTTCTCCCGATACTTTACTGATTGCTACCCCCAAGCCTTTTGCGGGGTCAGTGCCAGGACTAAGGACGATAACTCCGTTATCCGACAGGAAGAATGTTTGCGGTCCACTCTGAGCGATGGACTTGCGAGCTACGCAACCGTGCTGACGGGTGATCTCGTAGGTATTCGCGGCAGAGGTGGTCGCGATGTTGTTAATCATGTGGATCGAGTTGCGCATGAACACGATCAACTGGTCTTCTTGGTACGGGTAAAAGCCTACGAGAAAATCGGCTGAACCCTTTGAGATTCTGAATTGCGATTCTGCTGGATAGTAGTTATCTGTGTCTAGCAAATCGCTCATTATCAACGAGTAAGCTGAATCCGTTGGTTGTGGAATAATCAGACGATTTCTAAAGAATACGCCAAAGTCAGTATTGGGACATTGAATTCTACCCGCACCAGGTGAACCGTTTGCTTTGACCACGAAGTCAGTCGGGCTTGAATAATCACCGTCCCATTCCAACGGGGTCTTGTTCTTGCCACGAAACAAAATCAACTTCTCCATTGACTGTACAAAAGATGCACCGTCTCCTGCTGCCACTACTTCTGAACCGGGGTAGTCAATCGCGATGCCTGAGTTGTTTGCGTCATTCCAAATGATTGCCTTGGTCTTCGTGGCAACCACTACGAATTCTACACCCGTTGCAGGGTCGCTGAATAAAGTCGAAGCAAAGACACGCTCATCGCTTCCGTTGTAAGTCAAGGTCACGCTACCTGCAAGGAAGTCGATACCCTTGCGTGTTTCCGCAAGGTCACCAATCAATCGCATGTTCTCGGACTTCTCAACGAAGCCACCTTCAAGACTCGTCTTCTCTTTGTAGGAATCTATCCCCCGAAATCCACGATCACCTTCTGATTGGACTTGGTCATCTAGATTGCCGTATGAACGATACCTTCCCATTTCACTTCCTGTCGCGTAGCGCTTGGTAGATTTTGACCAACATGAATACGATGGTCAAAGACCCTGCAATCACACCGATATACTCGTGGAGTGAACCGGAGAACGTGGCAATTGTGCCACCAATACCAAAAAGTGAGTCGCGATCAATCATTAGAATAACCAATCTAGGACTAAAATTGAGATAAGAATAGCTGCGAACCAAGTGATCACTTTGCCTTGGGTAGTCATCGCGCGGTAAAGCTCGATTAAATTATTAAAGTTTTTCATTTGTCGGGAAGGGAGGTCTTGTCATGTGTCTTTCTGCGGCAGTTTTAGAACAAGTCTCTGCGGTTTTTCGGGCTACGAAAATCGGTATGCAGAGATACGCCCCAAGAATGCAGGCCGCTATGATTAGTATTTTTTTGATATAACTCGTAAATTCGTCGAAACCACTCGCGTGTTTGGCCATGCCCTGTTGGACGAGTGCCGAAACATCCCCATGGGTCAGTGCGTCTATGGTTTCCTTCGCTTCGGCCACCTCTTTGTTGCCCTGCAAAACTTCCCCAACTAGCGCTCCGCTTCCCGCTCCTACCGCCGCTATGCCAGGACCACCAAGCGCTCCCGCTCCTCCTCCCACCACGGCTCCCATAGTTGGATACCATTGCTTCATTGAGCATCCTGTGAGGATTACAATTACAAGGAGCAAGGCCGCATCGACTGCAAGGACTGCGTGGCATCGCTTCAGCTTCATCCGCCTGGAGGGCCATCGGGGTCAGTCCATTCAGGCCCGGCGAGAATGGTAAGGATTTCCGAATGATCATATTGGGTTTTGCCCTCAAGAAAGCTTGGGGTCGATCCTTCGAATTTTACGAAAGTCTGAGAACCGTCGAGTGAATACCTAAGCGTGTCTGCCGAGGTTTCCATGACTTCGCTGAAGTCGATTGAAGAGACGTCCGAAGCGTCGATTATTACGTAATTTTTGCTCATGATTAAGATGGTACAGTTGATGAATAAGTCGGACCGTTTGTTCCTGTCGCATCGACGCTACTAGCAGAGCCTTGGTTTGCGACCGTCCCTATTGAGTCTGCATCGGCAGGGGCGCCACCTCCTGAGTCCGTATCGCCTGTTCCGTCTCCCATTCGATACCAAGCAACGGGACTTAGCGATGATATGTCGTTTGGTACACCTGAGTTGTAGATTGATGTGACGTCGGAGGCGGAAAGGGCGGAATTAAAGATAGACAACTCGTCAACTACGCCTGGAAAGAAATAATTGTATCCTGATGGAAAAACGTGCTGATACGAAGCGACTGTAAAGCCCTGATTCAAACCTTCGAGCGTCCTTCCGCTTAAATTAATTGCACTGCCCGTCGTGCTTCCGTCTAAATAAAATTGAGCGGAACTTGTTGACGAATCGGTCGAAGTTAAAACCAAAGCCAAGTGGTGCCAAGTGTCTGTGCTTATTACACCTGCCGATACGGGGTTAGTATAGCTTCCGCTTTGACCGTCGTAGCTTTCCAAGGTCAAATCCGTGCCGTTTTTTAAAGCGATTGCAAACGTGTTGTCAAAGCCCACACGATAGATGGGTGCAGTCGCAATTAAACTCCCTCCATACCCGCTTACGGTTCCCGTCCTTTTGAACCATAAACTGACGGTTGAAGAGCCTGACAGGCTGAGTCCTGAACCGACATCAAGTCGATCATCAGTCCCATCGAAGCTTCCTGCGAAAAAATTCGAATATGCGCCTCCGCCTCCACTAGGCAACCTGCCCGACGAGGTGGCAGACCTACCACCTCCCAAGCCAACGCCAAGGGATATGGTTGAATGGGTCATTAAATATTGTAGGCAATTACAGCACCACTCGTAAGATCGATGCTTTGGAAATTTCCATAAAGTACCGTTCCGGCTGAGAGGGTGGTTGCGTCCTGACCTGTACAGATGTCATCGAGGTTCGTGATGTTGCTCGACTGAGCGGCCAACACGGTATCCTCCGTTGCTTGGATCGCAAACCATCCGTTACTGTTGGTGTGGACCGCAGTGTCGTTAATGTACTCACCCCCATTAAGTCCGAGGCCGCGATATTCTGATGTAGATGCCATAATGTTATGCAGTTGTGGCAATGGTTGTGCCGTATGTTTCGATTAAAAGTGGTTGGCTTTGTCCCTCTTGTCTCTCAAGTTTGTCCAACTCTACTTGCAGGACGGATTCCGCTTGTTGATAAATTGCTTGCGCCTTGGATTGTTGGCCGTCTGAGGAGAGCCAATCCCCGTATGCTCCGAGGACCACGTACTCTGCAAAGAGGTATGGGAAGTCAGTAGCGTTGCTTGCGTAATTCGGATAAGGACTTCTGTAGTACACCCAGACAGGCGAGGTGGATGAGCGTTGGGGTAAGATTGCTTCTCCGTATTCGCTCGCTCCGGTGACATAGACATTGCGGAATGCGATGTCACTTGCATTACCCAAGCCATAGGGATCTTGTTCGGTCACTCGGAAGATTTCGCCAATCGTGGTTCCAAAGTCCAGGTAGGCTAAGAGGTTGGCAGTTGCGGTTGCTCCACTTCCACCACCTCCCGAAAAGGACACTGTGGGAACTCCCGTGAACCCCGTGCCGTTGTTCGTCATCGCAACTCCGTTTACCTCACCATCGGAATTAATTGTTGCGGTTCCTGCGGCAGAGCTACCCCCTCCCCCACTGAATGCTACGGTAGGGGCGGATGTATAGGATGCACCACCACTTCCAACGTCTACGCTTCTAACACGCACATCGGGGATGACTTGAGTTAGCCTCGAAGCAAGGGGCCATGCGGTTCGTTCCCATGCCAAGCGTCCAAAGCGGTTAAAGCTTCTGACTGCTGCGGTGGACTCAACTGCAAGCAAAGAGTCAACCCCAATCATGTTGGTCAGATTGGTGGACATCAAGCTGACCGCAACTACTCTCATGCTAGTCCCAAGCCTCCTTGGAAGGTCTTCTTGTTAAATGATTTTGCTCTAAGGGATGGGTTGTCGCGCAAGAATTCCTTGACGAAGGATTTGTCACCCCAGCATCCAGGTTTGAATTGTTGCCAACGAAAGTATTCGCGAGCGGGGATGGTTGCTTTCAGTTGTCCAACTCCGTCCATTACGCCACCGTGTTGGTTCTCCTTGCCGCATTCTATTTCGCGTTTTCTTGCCTCGTATTTTTCGAGGTCCACTTCATAACGCAAATGCCGTTCAAGATTTTTCATGAACGACGAACCATTACCTTGGTCTTTCTTCCACTTGGGTACAAAGATTTCGGACATAGTGTTATAGGGTTTGGGTTGTGCTTGTCGTGTCCAAGGAGGTGACTCGGATGAGCCACCCCCCGGACAACAACAAAACGAATTAGCCTACGTCGTTAGCGTCATGCATGGCCAAGTAGATGTCCAACTCTCCTGCTGTAAGCGCGGATGGTGATCCGGAAGAGGAGTTGGTGAACTTGACTTGCAGGGCGTCAGAAGCAGCGGCGAAAGTCCCGGCAAGGGTCTTAGGCACTGCACCTTGAGCGGCAATGATTGGGCCAACTGCGGTGACGGAAGTAGACTCGATGAAGTTGTTTGGATCTCCATCGGTTCCGAGTTCGGCGGCTAATGCGCCAGTTCCGGTCATTGCAGTGCTGACGTTGATCATCGCTTTCGAGATAACGAAGTCAGCAGGTGTGTCACCAAGAGCAACCGTGACGGTATCGGAAGAGCCAGAGCCTTCGTCAATGTCGGTGAAGAGGACTTTCCACTTGTGGGTAAAGCCTTGGGCGCGTTCTTGGTTTGAGAGAACACTCTTGCGAGCGTTTGGTAACGTAACGTTAGTGTTAGCCATGTCTTAAATCTCCTAAGTTATTGATTATCAGTTAAAAAAGCCATGGGCTTTTGGTGAGTAACAGGCCAATCCGCAAATTACATCTACGAAACCTCTGCGGCCTCCGCCTTGATCTTCCAACTCGGTGGCAGACTCGGCTTTGAGCGAGTGCATTCCGACGTATTCGGGATCAACAAGAAGTCCGGCATCAGCGTCGATGGTGTCCGATCCGCTTGTGCGATTCACAAAAAGCGAAGGCACGATTGCAACGTTACCAAAGTCACCTTCGTAGAGGTTCACGGTAAGCGTGATCTTGCGAGAATCGGCATCCTGGTTGACAACGTAAGTGCCATTGGCTGCGGCAAGCTGACGAGAGAAGTTCGAGATCTCTTGCTTGAGGCTTGGTCCGGCAATCAAGGTAAGCTGTCCACCGGGCATTCCGTTAGCTTCGTAGAGTTCTTGAAGAACGCTGTTGAAGGTAGCCTCGGTTTGGGTTCCCGTGGTGTCGTTGGCAACGCTTTGGTAAGCGGCAGGAATGTCGGAGGGTTGACCACCCGATCCAAGCCACTTGAGCAATCCGCGAGTCTTGTAAGGCGTGCCACTTCCGGCTTCGGCCTGACGGTCTTGAGCGGAGCAGAATGCACTTTCGATTGAACGCTTAACGTTGCGAACAGCTTTGGACTCGGCATTGGCGAATTCTGATGCAACTCCGGCGGTGTCAACGAGTTGTTGAATGTCGGAAACCTGGAAGGTGTCGCGAAACTTCTGAACATAATTCCCAAGTCTAGCGCGATCCTCGGCTTGATTCTTAAATGCCTGAACATCAACACCTTCCCCGATTCCCGAAAAATCAGGCGTGCTTAATTTATCTGCCTGCCATTCGACGAATGTGCTAGTTGCGTTACCCTTTTTCATCATGCTGACCAGGGGACTAGCTTCCGGTTCTAACACGGTGATAATGTCTAAAATCTGCTCGCGATTGCCAGCAGTTGAATATGATGTACTTGATGCCATCTAATGTATCCTCCTTGAGTTTTTAAATTATGCGGTTGCCCGCTTGAGTTTAAGATAGTGTTGGTAGTCTCCCATGTCCCCGGACTTATCAAATTTTGCCTTGGCCGATTCCAATGCTTTCTTTCGTTGCGAGTTCTCCGTCCTTGGCTTGGCGCTTCCTGCTTCGACTGAAGCTACGGGAGCCTTGGGCTTTGGTTTCGGTTTGCTCGTATTGACCTGGCGTGCTTGGAGTGCTTTCATTCCCTCAATCATTAGTCCGACTGCAAAGTTGCCGTTGGGCAAATGCTCGACTAGTGGTTGATAGAGTGGGTTACTTTTCACCTGCATGAACAATTTGTAATCCTCGCTTTCGCCATCACTAAGGAAGTCGAATGTTTGGATTGCGTGTTGATCACTTTGCGTACGCTCCTCGATCCATTTCTGTCTCGCGGGTGCATCCTTTCGTAAAACCTTACGGGCGTTTGCCCTAATCCTACGAAGGTCGGCCTTGGTGTAGGTTTTGTCCCCATCCTTGGCTACGTACTCGTTTCCGGAATCGTCGTACTCAACCTCGTTCTCCAACCCTTCTTCGGCCCATTCGATGAGCGTGGTCAGGTTCTCGACTTCTTTGTTGAGTGCTTGGACATCGTTAACGTTGTGCAGTGCATTGTCCTTTAGGAACGAAGGACTCTCGTTGACAGGTTCGGGCTTTGCTTGGGCTTGCGCTTGTAGCTCGGCATTCTCCAGTGCCAGTGCTTTCTTTTGTGCGGTCAGATCGCCAAAGCGTTTGACTGCACTCAGGGAAAGCGACTTTGCGAGTTCCTTGGTTTCTTCTTCGGACAATGAGTCCAGGTCTATATTAAACTTAGAAAGAACAGTATTCGGTTCGGCGGCTTCGGTTTGATCCGATTCTTCCGGTTCCTCAGTAGACTGTGTCTCCTCCGGTTCTTCAGACTCTTCAGCTAGATCAGAAGGTTCTGTTTCCTCTTCGGGTGATTCGGGTTGCTCCTCCTCAGACTGAGCTTTGAGCAAGTTGCTCGCATACTCGGCCATTGTAAGATTCCCCTCGTCGGGCGTTACACTACTCTCAGCTTCTTTTTCAGAGGTAGCGACTTCGGCTTCGATTGATTCGACTGTCATGTTTACTAGCGCTTTTTTCGCTGTTACAAATTGTAAGGCAGATTACCTTACAGGACAATTCAAAACAAAAAACCCCCTGCAAGTTGGCGGGACTCGCAGGGGGTATGCATACACATCCCCATATGTTCGCACTGAAAGGTTACAGTCGGTAAAAGGTATCAAGTTCCTCGTCTATTGCTTCGAGTTTACCGCACAACATGTAGTGGCGATTTGTACACTCGACTACCTCTTTTACCTGGAGTTGACGGATTACATCCTCACGCATTGACTCGCGCATCTCGATGTACTTTAAAAAGTTTGGTTCACCCTTTAAGAAGGTTAATGCTTGGATCGCTTCTTCCGGGTCAATTTCGTGGTAGGTCTTTTTTTTGCGGGGCATATTGTTTTCTCCTTGGTTTACCACTTTACCTTGTTAGCCCAGTAGGCAGCCGAGGTTTTTCCTTTAGCGATATTCTTAGAATGTCTGGCTTTGAATGATGCTCTTTTTTTCTTCATTGTCTGTCCTTCACCCGCTTTGGGTTTACCCGCAGTGGATGCACCCTGTTGGCCAAATCGAATCATACGGTCCTTGCCGTTGTCCTTGATCAGAACGACATGGGATTTCTTGGGATGCTTTGGGGTACGCTTTGGTTTGTTGTACCCGCTGAACCTTTCGCCACGGTATTCAACACTCACCGTCTCTTCAGTATCTTTTTCTTTTTCACTGGCATCTTCTTGCGTGCCGCTGCTTTTGCTTTATTTGAGGGTCTGCCGACCTTCGATCCATATGTACCTTTACCGAATGGTGCCATGATGTTTCCTATGCTGCGCTTGGGGTCTCCCCAAACTGTGTGGGTGCGGCTCCCAGTCTGCCAATCTGAGCATTCTGTTTCTGAGTCACCTGCATCTGTCTTTGTTGCAGGTAATTCTGAATACGCTCTTGCAAGGCAGGATCTTGTTGAACCTTTTGAGTGACGTCGGGTTGTTGTAACCACTGTTGAAATACTTGGAGTTTCATTTCATGAGCGTCATTCGGACGGACGTTGGGCGGAACTCCCGCATAGATCTCAGCAATAGTTTGACGCTCTTCCTCAACTGCCTTTTGTGATGCAGTCTCTTTGGGAATCATGATGCTCTCCGCAGCACCAGGCATGATCTGCCCAACTGCGATTTGTAGCAACCTCTCGG
>Ga0208545_1000594_pt1 | contig 16709 bp, 21 predicted proteins | sample DEB08_DNA_12_FD_185498 | JGI IMG/M metagenome (GOLD analysis project Ga0208545, IMG submission 185498) | Aqueous microbial communities from the Delaware River and Bay under freshwater to marine salinity gradient to study organic matter... | ecosystem: Environmental > Aquatic > Marine > Coastal ... | reverse complement strand
ATCATACCTCAGCGAGTACCGCGCCTTAGACTTGGGGTCATCTTGATACGGCTTGGTTACTCGCCCAATGGACAGTCCGGTAGACAAGTCCACCCAATACTGAATAAACTCGTCATCGTGATCTAGCTCAAGATTCTGATCGGCTACCGCCTTCTCAAAAACCTCCTTGCTGACATCATGCGGAAAAGCTTTATCTTTCATTGCGGCCCCTCCCTTAAAAATTTTATTAGGATGCGGGGCGGCAGTTGATCCAGCATTTGAAACAAGGCGGCAAACTCGCCCATTGCAAGGTCATGTTTGATCTGGTCAAAAACCTGTTCCCACTCCTCCTCGCTTAGTGATTCAGTGCGCTGATCCAAGTATTTCGCGTAGCTCATTTTGCTTCCCCCTCCTCATCCTGCATTACGTCCCTGAGCGCCTTGCTTGCATTGCGAACCACCGACAGCATCTTGACCTGATCTGCCGTGTCTTGGGCCTGAGATATCAGGTCTTGCAAAAGTTCATCAATAACAACAAACATCGTGGATTTGCTGAACGCATTGCCGCCCACGACAACATCATAAACTTGCGAGGCAAAGCCCTCAGACTCAAGCTCAATCAATTCCAAAACTGATTTACTGGTATCCATTGCGATCCCTCCCTTGGGACTTGTTAGAAATAAGGGGGCGCGTGGCCCCCGTAGATTATGCCGCCTCTACCGTCAAAACCTGAGAGCCAGTCTCCTTCATATCGTTGGAGTCCTGCCAGTTTTCAATAGCCTCATCCTCAGACTCGGCCTCAACCCAGACCTTCAGATAGACTTCTTCCGTTACCAGCACTTCGTAAATCTTTTTCATGTTTCTCTCCCTAAAAAATAAGGGGGCGCGTGGCCCCCGTGGATTACGCCGCCTGAGCGATGATCGTCTCGACGCCAGACTCAGCGATGTGGCGCTGAATGTAATGGTATGGCTCGCGGTCGAGCACGACCACCAGATTGTCACGCTGGCCCAGATTGTTCCAATCGTAATCTGCCATGTCGCCATCGGTGAACACCAGCGTCAGATCAGACTCCAGACCGTTCTGCTCCAGCCACTCGACACCAGCGGTCATGTAAGTGCCGCCACCGCATGGTGCCTCCAGATCCAGAAGCTCCGCGCCAGAGAACACCTCGTCGCACTGATGCATGGTGTGATTAGTCCAGCAGACGGCGACACCGTCACGCGGCTGGATTGTGTCGATCAGCGATGAACACTCGACCATGAACCGATCAAGCTGTTCGGTGTTGACTGATGCTGAGATGTCAATGACAAGCGACACCCGACCGATCCGACCGATGGACGTGGGACTGATAACGCCCAGCGTGGCATAGCGGCGGCGGTGAATCCGCGACCATGTTTTCTGACCGCCATCGCCTGCACGGTTGAAGCGATCAGCAAGCTGGGCGCGCCAATCGGTATCGCTGGCATTTGACTCGCGGTATCGGTGCGAGCCTTCGCGGATCTCATGGCTGAGACCAGCCTTCTCGCCACCGTCACGCTCAAGCTGTTCGATACCGTCATCGACAGACGAGCGGAGTTGGTGCTCATCCTCGGCGGCGGCTTGCTCTTGCTCGGCATCATCACCCTCATACTCGGGGGTCAGATGGTAGTCGTGACCCTCGGCATCGGGAAGCTCTGGCTCTGACTCGTCAGGGGTATCGGCTTCGGCGCGTGAGTCGCCGGAGTCGTCGCTTGTATCTGACTTGTCAGAAGCAGTGGATTCACCTGAACCTTGCTCGCCATCCTGACTCGGTGCGGGCTGTGGCTCTGGGCCTTCGGATTGCTCTGGCTCTGGCTGGCTTGAGTGGATCGACAGATACACCGAATCGACCAGATCATTGCGACCATACTCGACCGAGTAGCACCCCTCGGGTATCGGCTCCAGACCCATCGCATCGCAGTCGGAGTTGATAACGTAATCGGCGGCGCGATTGTACACGGCGTGATCGAAAGGCGTGTCGGCGTTGAAGCGACCGCGCTTTTGATATGCCTGCCCACGCTGGGGGTGACGCAGAATAATGTGCGACACCTCATGTGCGAGCAGGAATGCGCGCTGTGAGTCTGACGCCAAGCCTCGGAAAAAGGCGGGGTTGATATAAACATACACGCCATCGGTAGCGGCGGTCGGGATTTTGTCAGTCCAGATCACCTCGGTGGCGAGCAGTACACTGTAATGCACGGGCGCCTTGGAGTTGAGGATGATTAGCGCCGCAATGAAACGGCGCGAGTTGGTGAGATCATCGGTTGGAGCAAATAGCTTCTTGGCTCTCATAACTTGTTACCTCCATTCCGCCGCATCAGCGAGCGGGATCAATTCGTGGAATTTCTGGATGAATGCGGTGGCGACATCGGATGTCAGCACCCACCCGTTTTTTGCAGAGGCGCGGAGCAGTTTGGTGCCCAGCGATACCTGCAAGTCGGGACGCAGACGCACGATGTACTGCAAGGTGGCCTCGCCCAGCGCCGCAGAGTGAGCGCCATTGATAGCGCGATTGGCGGCGAGCAGTTGGTAGCCCGTGGCATCAGGCACCCGCGCATCGTTGGGGCCATTGTAGATATCCTCGGCTTGAGGCACCTCGTCGGCCATAGCGATGTGGCGTGACAGCAGGCCAGCGGCGCGTTGCCCAATGCTGGAGGCGATGAGCGCCTCGATGTGCGAGGGGATGTAAGCCCCGTCGAACGCATCGGTATCCATGAACGCCGTCAGGTCTGAGGCGGCATGCACCAGCGAGCGCGGGGTGCAGAATGGGCCATCCTTAGTCGGGACTGAATCAGCGAAAAAGCCATCGCGGTGATAAGTGACAGCGGCGTCAACAGCGAGCGGGTTCACGCCATTTTCACGCGCCCAATCAGCCCACTGGTTGACACTGAACTCCAACTCAAACACGCGGCAACGGTTGAGCAGGTGTGACAGCAGGCGGCTTGCTCCAGACTTGTCAGCAACACGGTTGCCCGTCGCCGCAACGATCCAGCCGTCAGGGATCTTGACCCCCGCCAGTGTGCGCTCGTCGGGGTCAAGCACGTCAGCCAGCACCTTTTGAACATCGGCAGGAGCCTGCAACATCTCATCGAATAGGATGATGCCATGCTCCAGACCAGTTTCCTTGATTTTGGTAATCAGGGGCGGTGTGGTGAATTTGGTGAGCACGTCACCGTCATCAGTCTTGACGGGGAGCGCGACACCAGCGATCTCAGCAGAGTCGCGGTTGGCGACACGCTCTTGAATGAAACCGACCTGATCGGCTGACAAGCCAAGGTGCTCGGCGTATAGATCGTGAAAGGTGGATTTGATCCACTGGGTTTTTGCAATCCCGACCATGCCGACCAGCACCAGCGGTTTGCGCTGGGCACTGTTGAGGATGACGGGGGCCATTTGCTCAAGTTGAGCGATGTTGGTTTTGATGTGCGACATATTGAATCCCTCCCTAGAGATCGTGATTAGTCGATAAGGTCAGCGAGCAGTGAATCGCCCAAGACCACATTGGATGCGGCAGGTGCCACGGGTTGAGCGGTTGAAGGCGCTTGAGACAGCTTCCCAAGTGTGACGTGCGCGGTTTGAGCGGCGCGTACAGCCTTGGCCCTGAGAGTGGGGCTGTTCTTGACCTTCTCAATGTTGCCGATCGAACCGATCTGCTCGTCGATCAGGTCAGCGATCTGGAGCACTCGGGGGTCATTGTCATACCCCTGCACCATCCCGCGCAACAGGGCGGCGTGGCGTTTGGCATTGTCGATCAGCGATTGGTGGAGGCGCTTGCCCTTATCCAATTGCCTGTTGACTTTGCCCATGTGATCCCGCGCCTCAGCGATAGCGTAGTCTTTTGCTCCCTCAAGCTGAGTCGAGAGCGCGGCTTCGTGACGTGCGGCGATGTCAGCGGCCAGCCCAGCGGGTAGGTTTAGTGCTGACATGTCACAAGTTGGGATCGGCTGGGGCGGCGTCAGCGATGCGGCAAACATACTCCGCACCTCGTCGGCGCTGGGGTATGTCACCTCGCCACGCCAGTCGCCCAGATCATGCTTGATCGCAAACTCGCGGAGGCGGTCATACTCGGGCAGGAATGCATCCAGCGCGGCGTATGCCTCCGACTTCAATTCGCCCAGCTTGCTGAGCACCTCGGGGACATTGGCGACAGCGACCAGCCGCTCGCCTCGACGTTGCTGGCCCTCGCCCGCATCAGAGAACGGTAGGCTGTTCTCGTATAGGGAGGTGCGGATGGCGTCAAACGTGGATATCACATCCTTTAGAGATTGTTGATGTGACCCCAGCATATCCATATATCCACGAAAAGATTCGGGGTTCGCATTGGCTTGCTCTGCGGCCTTGGCTGACCCCTGCTTGAGTTGCTGGACGCCTTTCCATTTGCGAACCGTGACCTGTACCAGCATGAAATTGTTTGAAGCTGTTTCGATAAAACTCATATTGATTCACTCCCTTAGTGATTATCGCTTGAATGGGTGACTGGCAGTGACAGCCGCTATCTCAGGGCTGACGCCTTTGTTGTGGAGGTGTTTGGCTGTATCCCAGCACACCTTGCCGTGGGCGGCATCAGCGCGTAGGTACAAAGCACGTTCGTAACGTGCGGCCCAGTCAGCAAAATCAGTGCGTCTTTTCATATTGATTCACTCCCTTGTGAATAGGTTGGTGTAGAGCGCAAAGCACTCACTCATGCCCAACGCACTCGGCGGTAGGCATGGTGTGAAAACTCTGAATCGGCTTGCGATTTATTCGCGCTGGTCAGTCCGTTTCGGCGGTGTTGAGCACTATGTGAATCGACAGTCTGAGTCGGATGCAAACGCGCCTGTACTAGCGCCGCCTGATTACCTTCTCAGCAGTGTCATCGTGCCACCTTCAACCGTAGGTTTTACCCATTGTTTTGAATCGCACCCTGATGGGGGTTGCCCGATCTCGCCGTGGATCAATCGGCTCACGCCGATCCGGCTATCCGGACTCCTGCACCATTTGGAACCACCGGCAGGGGGTGGGACGGACTTAACGCAGTCCCGCACGAGGGCCGTTGCCCTGAGCGGATTATACCGAACCATGTCCTATGTGCAACAAGTCATAGATAAAAGAATGTGCATTTGTCACGGGGAAGTCTTGGTACCTTCTATACACCAACAAAAAAAATGTCAGGTCGTGATTCTGGCGAGCCACTGCTGATGACAAGTTACGAAAAAGCTTGACAAATCCGACTTGCCACTAGGAAGCCCTCAGAGGCTCTGTGAGACAAGTTAAGAGAAGGAGTACTACGGCAAGGGGTATGTGCTTAAAATCGCTCACAGGCGTTTTCCGTTGTAAATCAATGACTTGCGTACTGTATGAACCACTGTATAAACAGGGTTTCTCTATGTATATCAATGACTTACGGCTCTACTACTGTTTAAAAGAACAGGTTGCAGGGGGGTTGGATTTCTGGTAATACCCGTTGCTGTAACGATCGGTAACACTATCGGTAACACTTTATGAGTATGGAGGTAACACTAATGGGAAAGACAAGGGACGGGCTGACACCCAAGCAAATGCATTTCTGCCGCTGTGTTGCGGCGGGTATGTCTCAGGCATCGGCGTATCGGGAGGCATTCGACGTGACAGCGGATGGCAAGTCTGCGACGCACAGGGAAGCCGCCAGTAGGCTGTGCGCGAGGGCTGACATTAAAGCAAGGGTGGATGCACTTATTGCTCAGAGGGAGCGGTCGATACTCGCCTCGTCGCTCTCGGACAGGGAAAGAGTGCTGGGGAAGTTGAGGCATTGGATGGATACCGCCGAGCAGGGGGATAGCAATCGTATTCGCAGTGCTGAATTGTTAGGTAAATCCGTAGGCCTTTTTCGGGACGTGGTCGAGACCAGCGAGAGCAAGTCGAGTGACGAGCTTCTCTCCGATCTGGAGGCGATGCTGGAACAGGTAGCCGATGACATGTCAGGAGCAACCGATGATAGTACCGACCTCGACGCCTTTCCCGACGATTCCGATGACGATGCAGACGTGATCCACTGACCCCCCACCCCCCCTGACGCTGACGGGTACCTGCTATCTATATACATAGTGTTTCACTCAAAAAATTACATAATTTTCAGTATTGTCACACTGTCACACTGTCACGCAGGGGGTTTTGCTCTGGAAATCCGATGTTTTTAGGTGCCCCCCATAATATTTTTAAAAAAATCAGGCGTTTTTCCGTAAGTCTTTGATCTTACTGGTAATAAAAATTACAAAAAAACTAAAAAAAACTTGTAAAACTGTAGACATGTGGTTGTCAAGGGGGTAGTATCTGTACAATCCGGAGGGTTGTTGTATCTAGGACAGTCCTAGTACTGGGATATAACAGGTTTAGAGCAGTCCTAGATAGTATTTTCCTAAGTTTTTTATTTTTAGGTAGCTTCCCTGTGGCTTATGACAGTCCTAAGCCTAGAACAGTCCTAGTAGGGGATCATTGAGGGAAGGTTTTTCCCGCATTCCTTGAATCACAAAGAGATTCGGCATGAATAATTACCTCAGCGGCATTATGGCACTCGCTCAGATGACGCCAGAACAGTTTGATCTTGGCAGACAGCGATATCAGACGCTGAGTGGCATGTTTCCCGGCGCTAACCAAGCCCCGAGCCTCAATCAGCAACCAACTGGGGTGAATGGGGTCGGTTCTGCACCGCAAGCCACCCTCACATCGGGGAATCCTAGTCCGGTACAGCCCGCAATGACCCAAGCACAGCCGGCAGAGGGCGGATTTGGCACGGGGCCAACCCCATACAGCCAGCCGTACTACCAATCCAGCTTTGCAAACCGTAATCCCTACTTCGGTGGCTATGGTATGGGCTATCAGCCGGCACCGTTTATGCCAATGGGTGGCCGCACTAGCGGATATGGCTCATCTGGCAAGGGCGGTAGCTATAACACCGGATATGGCAAGGGTGGCGGCTTTAGGTGAGGCGTAACTACCGCAAGGAGTACGACAACTACCACTCAAAGCCCAAGCAGAAGAAGAATCGCGCCAAACGAAACGCGGCCAGAGCCGTGATGGACGATGCGGGCAAGGTGAGTAAGGGTGACGGCAAAGACGTAGCCCACAAGAAGCCCTTGGCAAAGGGTGGCTCAAACAAGAAAAGCAACCTCAAGGTCGCATCACAGTCAAAAAACAGATCATTCGCCAGAACGAAAAAAGCACGGATGGCATGAATGTCAGAACTGATTACGCCGGAGGTCGCCAAGCGACTTAAAGGCGCAAGCCCCGAGATGAAACTCAGGGCCGCAGAGATTATTAGCCAGATTGAGCAGGCCAAGCAGGTCGAGTCCGCTCAGAATAGCTTCATGGGTTTCGTGAAGTATATGTGGCCAGCCTTCATTGAGGGACGGCACCATAAGATCATGGCTGAAGCCTTTGAGAAAATCGCCAGAGGTGAGCTAAAGCGGTTAATTATCAATATGCCGCCTCGACACACCAAGTCTGAGTTTGCATCTTACTTGTTACCTGCATGGTTTCTTGGCCAGTTTCCCGGCAAGAAAATCATTCAGACGGCACACACTGCTGAGTTATCAGTAGGATTTGGCCGAAAAGTGAGAAACCTTGTGGACGCGGAGGACTTTAAAACAGTCTTTCCGGACCTACAGCTAAGGGCAGACTCAAAAGCGGCAGGACGCTGGAGCACCAACAAGAACGGCGAATACTTCGCTATCGGCGTTGGCGGTGCTGTAACAGGTAAAGGTGCTGACCTACTCATCATTGATGACCCGCACTCAGAACAAGAGGGGCAGTCCGGAGACGCCTCGGTGTTCGACAGAACATATGAATGGTACACCTCCGGCCCTCGACAGCGTCTTCAGCCGGGAGGCGCTATCGTAATGGTGATGACCCGCTGGCACATGCGGGATCTGACCGGCAAGATTATGAAATCCTCTGCTCAGCGCGTTGGTAGCGACGAGTGGGAGGTTATTGAGTTTCCAGCAATCATGCCATCGGGCAATCCCCTGTGGCCTGAGTTCTGGAGCAAATCAGAGCTAGAGGCTCTGCGTAGTGAACTACCCGCTTCCAAGTGGAGCGCACAGTACCAGCAAAACCCAACGTCCGAAGAGGGCGCACTTATCAAGCGTGAGTGGTGGCAAGAGTGGGACATGGATCGTCCTCCTGCTTGTGAATTTATTATTCAGTCGTGGGACACAGCGTTTTTGAAAACGCAACGCTCTGACTATTCAGCTTGCACAACGTGGGGCGTGTTCTACTCGCCTGACGACGAAGGGGTTACTAAACCCAATATCATCCTACTGGATGCCTATAAAGAACGTCTTGAGTTTCCAGAACTCAAGCGCAAAGCCTATGAGCTATGGGCTGAAATGCAACCAGATGCATTCATTGTGGAGGCTAAAGCGGCAGGGATGCCATTAATTTTTGAGCTACGGGCTATGGGTATTCCGGTATCGGAGTACACGCCATCCCGTGGTAATGACAAGATAGCAAGAGTGAACGCTGTTGCTGACTTGTTTGCGTCGGGCGTCGTTTGGGCGCCGCAGACCAGATTCGCGGAAGAGGTTATCCAAGAATTTGCATCGTTCCCATCAGGTGAGCATGACGATTTAGTGGACTCTTCCACGCAGGCACTACTCAGATTCCGTCAAGGAGGGTTTCTTTCCCTACGCACTGACGAAGAAGATGAGCCAGTGGACTACGGTAGAAGGGGAGATTACTACTAAATGGCTTTCTTGCAGAGCAACATCCCACACTTTAAGTGCTGGGTGCGGCGTGAATACACGCACAATCATCAGAAATATCATGGTGAGTTTATTCATGCGATGGCGATTGCTGTCACCACAATGCCATGCCGATGCCTGAGCTTTCAGGTCATCTTTACTGGCGCCGAGACCTACGACTCTGAGGAGCCGAATGTTCACGGTGGCGCAATGTGGGCAAGGATGCCGATTACGGCACTGGTAGCTGACACCCCATTTGAGGAGTGGCCAGAGCCAATGCCGGTATACGCGGCCCAGCCTTGGGACTGCTCTTCTCGCGAACACGCAGTGTATGTCCTTGAGAGGGCGACACCGTGTCCGTGGATGGCCAAGATTGATGACAAGTTCTTCCCGGCGAAGTACATGTTCACGGTGGACTACACCGACAGCGAGATTGCGGACGATCCGGCACAGCACAAGCAAAGCCATGTTATGGAGTTGCTGGATGCGGGTCCGTGGACTGGAAACATAGTGGCATTGCCAAACAACCGAGTCAGGGTGACACATCCCGCTTGGTTCTCGGCAGGCGAAGGCGCGCCCGACTTTAGGCCGTCACAGCATGTCCACTACTCAAAATCGGACCTAGATTACACGCTGGATGTGAATCGAGTCTTTAACAACATTTACGCAGGTAATGAGCATGATGAAGAAAACCTCTAAGATGTATGCCGCTGGTGGAAAAATGAAAGCCAAGGGCGCCGCCAGAGGCGGAAAGATGCAAATGGTTGAGACCAAGGATGGCAAGAAGGTGCCGTTCTTTGCGGCTGATGGCGAAGGCAAGATGATGGCCGGTGGCATGGTCCCCAAGACCAAGGGTTACTTCAAGGGCGGAAAAACTAAAGGCTACTCTAAGGGCGGGAAGCGAGGCGGCAGAGGCTAGACATGGCCATTGATCGGGCGCTGGGCGCCGAAATGCCAAGCCCAGACGAGTCTAATCTGGAAATTGTGATCGAAAACCCGGAATCAGTCGGTATTTTCGATGAAGACGGCGGCATGATGATCGACTTCGATTCGGATGCTACTGCGCTTTTGGGTGCCCAGCATGACTCTAACCTTGTTGATTACTTGTCAGATGGAGAGCTTGACTCGCTATCTGCTGAGTTAATCTCTGCGTTTGAGGCAGACCGCAACAGCCGAGCAGATTGGGAAGACTCCTACATCCGTGGTCTGGATCTTCTGGGTCTCAAGTTTGAGGATCGGTCTACGCCGTGGGAAGGCGCTTGTGGTGTATTTCACCCTATGCTGTCCGAAGCGGTTATTCGCTTCCAAGCGCAAACCATCCAAGAGGTGTACCCCGCTAGCGGCCCTGTCAAGACCACTATTGTGGGCAAGCTCAACGACGAAAAGAGCAAGCAGGCGCACCGCGTACAGAATTACCTGAACTACCTCATCACTCAGCGGATGACGGAGTACAGAACGGAAACCGAAAAGCTGTTGTTCTCCCTGCCCATCGCAGGCTCGGCGTTCCGTAAGGTTTACTACGACCCCAGCATGGGGCGTCCATGCGCGATGTTCATTCCAGCGGAAGACTTCGTTGTGAGCTACGGCGCATCTGATCTCTCAACGTGCGAGCGCGCTACTCATGTGATGAAGCGCACCGCCAACGAGATCCGTAAGTTGCAGGTTGCCGATTTTTATATCGACGTAGACCTGCCCTCGCCAGTCCCTGACTTGTCAGAGATACAAGCGAAATACAACAGACTGACCGGAGACTCTGATAATTACGAGTATGACAGCAGGCACACCCTGTTGGAGATGCAGGTAGATATTGACCTGCCCGGATTTGAAGATACAGACAGGGGAGAGCCTACTGGGATCGCCCTGCCCTACATCGTTACGATTGACAAGTCATCCAGAATCATCCTGTCAATCCGGCGCAACTGGTACGAAGGCGATGACAAGAAGATGCGGCGTGAGCACTACGTTCACTACCAGTATCTGCCGGGGCTTGGGTTCTACGGCTTCGGCCTAGTCCACATGATTGGCGGGCTGTCAAAGTCGGCAACCGCCATCTTGAGACAGCTTGTAGATGCCGGCACCCTGTCGAATCTTCCCGGCGGCCTCAAGTCTCGCGGCCTGAGAATCAAGGGCGACGATACGCCAATTATGCCGGGAGAGTTTAGGGATGTTGATGTGCCAAGCGGCGCGATCAGAGACAACATCTCATTCCTGCCATACAAAGAGCCAAGCAACGTCCTGTACCAGTTGCTAGGTGATATTGTTCAAGAGGGTCGCAGATTCGCATCTGCCGCAGATGTCAAAGCATCCGACATCAATGGGGAGGCGCCGGTAGGCACCACTCTGGCCGTTCTGGAGCGAGAGATGAAGGTGCTGAGCGCGGTGCAGAGCCGTGTGCACCATGCAGTATCTAGAGAACTCAAGATTCTGTCGGGGCTGGTAAAAGACTATGGCCCAGAGGTTTACCCCTACGACTTAGATGCCGGCCCTCTGGTCGCGGCAGATTTTGATGATCGCGTAGACATTATTCCTGTCAGCGACCCCAATGCGGGAACGATGGCACAACGCATCATGCAATATCAGGCGGCGCTACAACTGGCGGCTCAGGCACCTCAGATTTATGACGTGCCATTACTACATCGACAGATGCTAGAGGTGTTAGGCATCCAAGACGCAGACAAGGTTGTGCCGCTTGAGGATGACATCAAGCCGACCGACCCCGTTAGCGAAAACATGAACATCATCAACGGTGAGCCAGTTAAGGCGTTTATCTACCAAGACCATCAAGCGCACATTCAAGTGCACATGTCCTTGATAGAGAATCCAGAAATCATGGAGTTGATGGAAAAAAGCCCAGCGGCGGGCGCGGCTCAGGCGGCAATGGCCGCACACATCGCAGAGCACGTTGCCTTTGAGTATCGCGCCAAGATTGAACGCGAACTGGGCGTAGAGCTTCCGCCTGCGGGCGAGCCTCTGCCAGAGGACATTGAGTTCCGTCTCGCTAAGCTGGTTGCTCCGGCGGCGGCTCAGGTCACCGGCAAGGCTCAAATGATGGCGCAAGCCGAGCAAAATGCTGAGATGCAGGAAGATCCTGTTATTCAGATGCAACAGAAAGAGTTGCAGATCAAAGAGCTATCGGCGCAAGCCAAGGCTCAAACAGAGATGGCCAAGATACAGGCTGATCTGCAAAAGGCCCAAGGAAAGGCCGTACTTGACATGGAAAAACTCCAGACGGGCGAACGGATTGAGGCGGCGAAACTCGCGGCTAAGATGCAGGCGTCTGACGATAGCAACCGTTCTCGCGAAGAGATCGAAGGGTTTAAGTCAGGGTTTAATCTAGTAAGAGACTTGATTGACAATGACTAACCACGCTACTAACAACTTGTTATCTGCACTACAGCAACAACTCCGGACCCACATGAACGAGGTCACGGACCATGTAGCTGGCGGCGGATGTAAAGACATGAATGATTATTCTCGCTGTACCGGCATCATTGAAGGCTTGGCCTATGCTGAACGCGAGCTTCTCGACCTCAATAAGAGAATGGATCGAGAATAGTTTCGTTGCAGGAAGCAACGCAAGGCGACTCCGAACGCCACTATTCGGTGCAAGGATGTAGACATGACGGAAGAGCCAGAGAAGGCTAAACAGCTTCCAGACCCCAAAGGTTACAAACTACTTATCGCACTCCCAGAGCCTGACGAAAAAACGGAAGGCGGCATACTCAAAGCGGCTGAAACGCTCAGGGTGGAAGAAATTGGTTCCATCTGTGGGTTCGTTTTGAAGATGGGTGCAGATGCTTACAAGGACGAAAAACGGTTTCCCAATGGCGCCTACTGCCAAGAAGGGGACTGGGTTTTGATGCGTTCTTACAGCGGCACCAGATTCAAGGTGCATGGTAAAGAGTTTCGACTAATCAATGATGACAGCGTAGAAGCCGTCGTTGAAGACCCAAGGGGAGTTGAGAAAGCATGAGCGAAGAGCAGACAGAAATGGAACAGCCGTCCATGTCTGCCGAGGACAAGTTCCTTGGTGTGCGGACGACAATCGGGAAAAAACCCGATGAGGGCAGTTCCGATCCAAACATGGACATCGAAGTTATTGATGACCGGGAGCCAGAGGATCGCAAGCCGATTGCGAAAGCCAAAGACTCCAAGGACGATGACGGCGATGAAGAGCTTCAAGGCTATGGCGATAAAGTCAAGAAGCGTATCAATAAGCTCCGTTATGAACAGCATCAAGAGCGGCGCCTGCGTGAAGACGCAGAACGTCTACGCGAGGAAGCGGTCAAGGTAGCCCAGCAATACGCTGAGCAAAACCGAGAGCTTCAGCGCGTGCTTCATCAAGGTGAGGGCGCACTGATAAATCAGTCAGAAGAACGCGCACAGATGGCGATGGCTCAGGCAGAGATGGCATACCGCCAAGCGGTAGAAGAAGGCAATACTGATAAGCAGGTTGAAGCTCAAAAGGCTATGACCAATGCTCAGTATGATCTTGGCCAAGTTTCTCATCAGAGTAATGCGTACAAGAAACGCCAACCGTTGCCGAATGAAGCTGAACTCGCTAAGCAACAAGAGGCATATAGACGCCAGCAAGCGCAACAACAGCAGGCGCAACAACCGCAGGTCAGACAGCCTAGCGACAAAGCCCTAACATGGGCAGAGGGCAACAAGTGGTTTCAGTCAGAAGACCACATGGAAATGACCGCGTATGCCTATGGCGTACATGAAAAGATGATCCGTCAAGAAGGGTTCAACCCTGAGTCTGACGATTATTACCAAGAGCTTGACCGGCGCGTGCAGGGCAAGTTCCCAGAATACTTTGGTGAAGAGAGTAGTGGCTCGACCGATGACTCCGAGAGTACGGTCTCCTCGACTTCCCGAAGCCCCTCCGTGGTGGTGGCACCTTCCGCAAGGAACAACGGTGCCAAACCACGCAAAGTGAGGTTGAGCCGCACCCAAGTCGCACTCGCTAAGCGTCTTGGTCTTACACCCGAACAATATGCCAACCAATTACTCAAGGAGAGCTAATCATGGCAGAAGAGCGCACAGCACGGGCGGCAGAAGCCCGAGAGGTAGAAGAACGTCCATCTGATTCATGGTTGCCTGCATCCGTACTACCAAATCCAGACCCTCAAGAGGGATGGGTTTTCCGGTGGGTACGAACCAGCACCTTGGGTCATGCAGACAACACCAATGTCTCTCAGAAGTTCAGAGAAGGATGGGTTCCGGTGAAGGCCGAAGATCATCCGGAGTTGAACGTAATGTCTGACATTGACTCCCGCTTTGAGGGCAACATCGAGATTGGCGGCTTGCTTCTATGCAAGGCTCCAGCAGACAAGATGCAGGCCCGAGAGGAGCACTTCCAGCATATGGCGGCAAGCCAGATGCAGTCTGTGGACAACAACTTCCTCAAGCAAAACGATCCCCGAATGCCCGTTCTGAATCCAGAGCGGTCCACTCGGACAACCTTTGGTCGAGATTGATCTGTAAAGATAGTCTCGGTTATTACTTTCAAGGAGATAGGATATGGCTACTACAGCTACTCCAATGGGTGCAGAACCCGTAGGTACGCTAAGTGCCTCCGGTTCCTTCACCGGAAAGGTCCGTCATATCAAGATTGCAAACGCTTATGGCACTGCTATCTTTTATGGGGACTTCGTAAAACTGGTTGCCGCTGGCACCGTCGAGAAAGCCGCAGTAACAACTTCGGTTGTTGCAGGCACGGTCGGCATTTTTGTCGGTTGCTCGTACACTGATCCCGGCACTGGTCAACCAACCTTCAATCAGTTTTTCCCTGCTTCAACTGCGGCGGACGATATCATGGCTTATGTCGTTGATGATCCCAAGCTGTTGTTCCAAATGCAGGCTGATGAAGCCGTTGCTCAGACAGGATTGGGCAATAACGTATCAGCAGTTAGCACTGCTGGGTCAACCGCGATTGGTCGAAGCAAGAACGCCGTAGATGGCGGCTCTATCGCTACGACTAATACACTACCACTCCGAATTGTTGATTTCGTAGACGGGCCAAACAGCACCGTAGGTGATGCTTTCACAGATTGCATCGTTACCTACCTGCCGTTGAGCCACGCTTATGAAACCAAGCTCGGCGTTTAAGGAGGCATAAACAATGGCTATTTCACGCGCACAAATGCTGAAAGAGCTTTTACCCGGCCTGAACGCCCTGTTCGGTCTGGAGTATGAGCGTTATGACGATGAGCACACGATGATTTACGAAACTGAATCATCTGAGCGTTCGTTTGAAGAAGAAGTGAAGTTGTCTGGATTCGGTGCGGCACCGGTCAAAGCTGAAGGCGCGGCCATCAGCTATGACTCAGCACAAGAGTCTTTCACTGCTCGCTATAACCACGAAACCATCGCCCTCGGCTTCTCTATTACTGAAGAAGCTATGGAAGATAACCTGTATGACTCTTTGTCTGCTCGTTACACCAAGGCGCTGGCCCGTGCTATGGCTCACACCAAGCAGGTTAAAGCGGCAAACCCGCTTAACGACGGCTTTACGTCTTATCAGTCTGGTGACGGCGTAACGCTGTTCAGCACGGCTCACCCGCTGGTCAACGGTGGCACTAACGCTAACCGTCCGTCCACTGCGGCTGATCTGAACGAGACCTCTCTGGAAGATGCAGTGATTAACATCGCGGCATTTACCGATGAGCGTGGTCTGCTGATCGCGGCACGTCCTCGTCGTCTGATCGTTCCACCCGCACTTCAGTTTGTAGCAACTCGTTTGCTTGAGACTGAGGGTCGAGTTGGCACGGCTGACAACGACATCAACGCCCTTCGCAACAACGGTTCGATTCCGGAAGGCTACTCTGTCAATCACTTCTTGACAGACACCAACGCTTTCTTCGTCGTTACCGACGTACCGAACGGCATGAAGCACTTCAACAGAACAGCGTTGGAAACTTCAATGGACGGCGACTTTGATACCGGCAACGTCCGATACAAGGCTCGCGAGCGATACAGCTTCGGCGTATCCGATCCTCTGGGCATTTACGGTTCACCCGGAACGTCCTAATAGTACGGGGGCTTCGGCCCCCTTTTTCTTTTCCTGACTAATTGTTCCATGTGGAACATTTAGACTCTAGCCACGACAGGAGACTCACATGGCTAATACTACTTTTCTAGGGCCAGTACGCTCTGAAACCACATTCAAGACCATCAGCAAAGATTCTACTACCGGCACGATCACCGAGGTTACGACCATTGGTGGGGCGCCCGTTAGCCTTGCTGATTCTAACGTCACGCTCACCAACGCAACTCACAGTGGCAGAATCCTTCTAGTTCCCGATGGCGGACAAGACAACACCTACACATTGCCAGCACCCGTTGCAGGCTCTGTCTTTAGGTTTGTTTACGCTGGCGGCGCGGCAGATGCTACTGATGCACTCATCGTTACTCCCGGCAACACTAACTTCTACATAGGCGGCGTCACGTTCTTAGACACCGACAATGAAGTAAGCGCGGTGTTCTCTGACGGAAACTCCAACAGCAGTATTCAACTCAACGTACCTGCTGGATTTGACGTAACGATTGTTGGCTTGAACTCCACCAATTATCAGATATTTGGCACTGTGACTGGCGCAACTGCTCCAGCTTTTGCAGACCAATAATCTAGACGGGGGCTTCGGCCCCCTTTTTTTAGGAGACAAAGATGGCTGACACAGTTACCAGTCAGACAATCGAAGACGGCCCCCGCACTGCAATTTTTGCATTTACCAACGTCAGCGACGGAAGCGGCGAGTCTGCCGTAACGAAGATTGATGTTTCTGCTCTCTCAACGAACCCAGCGAATAGTGCCGCGTGTTCAAGTGTGCAGATTGAGTGCATCTGGTTTTCTACTATCGGTATGGGCGTAGAGATTCTGTTTGACGCATCAACCGACGTTTTAGCTTGGGAGCTTCCTGCTGACTACTCAGACTCAGTAGACTTTTCTGATTTTGTTGGCATCCCAAACAACGCGGGATCAGGCAAAACCGGCGACATTAACTTCACCAC
>Ga0208545_1000588_pt1 | contig 16747 bp, 12 predicted proteins | sample DEB08_DNA_12_FD_185498 | JGI IMG/M metagenome (GOLD analysis project Ga0208545, IMG submission 185498) | Aqueous microbial communities from the Delaware River and Bay under freshwater to marine salinity gradient to study organic matter... | ecosystem: Environmental > Aquatic > Marine > Coastal ... | reverse complement strand
CTGCCGAACTCATTACGCACTGGCTGCAAAATGTTTTCTGCAAGCATCTTTAAATTTTCTATGGCTTCCGCGTCTGGTACGTTAGTTATACCTCTACGCTCTGCGGTCTGGCTTTTTGTTAACTCAGCCAGAGTAAAGTTTTGACTTAGTTGCATTTATCTATTCCTTAATGAATTTATACCTGAAACATTTAATGTATATTGATCGGGGTTTTGACTAAAAAGAGACGCAGCTGTTTTTCTTGGAGCTGGTTGCAGCTTTTGATTTGCAATTCTAATTAATGGATTATATTCATTACCATCATTCATATTTTCTTCTGTTGTTATTTTAGGATTATAACCTGTGTACACTTCTCTGTTTGGATTTAAGTAGCCTCCAACAAGTTCTAAGATACCCGCTCCTGGAACTATAGTTTTAAGAGCTGTTCCTATTGGATCCATTTGCATTTGTTCCATAAAATTTGGAGCACGGTTACTATATATACCTGTTATCTGACCTGATTTATCTTTTTGTAATTTATTTGCTAAACCCATGCTTAACATTTTTTTTATGTAATCTGTTTTTCTACCCTTTTGTATTCCTGCAGGATTATACAATGCTTTTTGAACGTCTGTGCTATTATCGGAACCAGTTCCATATGGATCTAAACCACCTTGAACATTTTGTTGTCCTGCAATATCAGATTCTAATCCCATACTTTGCTCATCACCAGCGGTTCCACCTGTATACATATACTGTACTTCACCACCGTCAGCCATAGTAGCTGTAGGTATCATCCCTGATACAATGTCATTAGGAAATAGCGAAGCATATTGAGCTCTATTGGTAGGCGCGGAGGCGGTGGAGGAGATACCGCCTCCCGCGGGAGCGATCTTCAGTCCGCTCAAAAATGGTTGACGTGAGGCTACTTGGGTGGTGGGAATACCCTCTTGTATACTCGGCTCAACCGAAGCCGTTAAATCGTCATTAGGTCCTTTTTGTATTTTTAATTTTTGTTTTATAAACTCAGAAAAAGGTGGTGCTCCTTCTTCTTCATCTGTTTTTACAATAGGCATAAGTTGTTTAAGAGTGACAGATCCTCCAATTAAACTAGCTTTTTTGAAAAGATTTAAAATAGTACCAAAGTAATTTAAAGCAGCTCCTTCTTTTAGTTCTTTATTTAATTGTAAAAATAATTGAGGATTGTTCATAACTTCAATCATTGCAGATTGCCGTAAAGATTCAGGAACAGCCATAAATAAATTTCTGGCAAAGTTAGCACCTTGTCCTGCTGCAATTATACTAGCGGGGCCTGCTCCGCCTTCCATGCCAGGAATTATCTTACCCATGGCTCTTTGTGTGCCCGTACCTAAAACAGAACCTAAAGCGCCAAAAGCAAAATGTTGAAAGGCGTTAAATTCGGATAAATCAATGTTTCCACCTTTCATTTGTATATCTAACTTAGACATACTGATTAAAGATTCTTTAAATAAGTTTAACTGCTTGTCTGTGATTAAATTCTTTCCTCTCATCCATGTGGATAAAGAAGTTCTTCTACGACCTCCAACACCTTTCATAGGCTCAAAAAGCAAACTGTAAGCCTTTTGAGGATTAAATTTTCCACCTTGATTCATACCTGATGATGTTAAAACATGGTTTAATATAGCTTCTTTGTATCCATTAAAAATATTATCTTCATTTAAAAATGCTTTTACTTTTTTACTTTTACCATCAATAGTTGCTATGTTTTTTGTAAAAGTTAAAGCATCTGATTTAGGATTATTCTTTATAAAACTTTTAACTTCAGAAAAAGATCTTGTTAAGTTACTTATGGGCTCTTTGCTTCTTAAAAGTTCGGCTATGTAAGCTGCGGGATCATCGTATTCAAGTATCTTTGATAAAGCACCTTGTTCATTTAAAGATTTCAAAAACTTACCGTCAGCATCCAAAGTTATGTCTACTAAAGATTGAGCAGTGATTGCATTTTTTAAATCTTTTTCAAGATCTGGAAAAAACTTTAATATTTCTTTTGAATTTGGGTTTTTTAATAAATTTTTTGCAGATTTTGTGTTTAATTGTTCTAAGATAGTTTTTTCTCCAGAGGATGTAACAACTTCTTTTTCACTAATCAAACTATTTAATAATTTATTATTTCTTACTAAATGATATAAAATATTGTTGTATGTCGGAGTATCCTTGAAAGCAGTGTCTTCAATTATTTCATTTTTTACTAAAAAATTGTGAATGTTTTCCAATTCTTTGTATCTAAAAGCTGTCGGATCGTCCAAAGCCTTTACTTTTTGAAATAACAGCTCTGGTGGAGTAGTCAAAGCTCCTGTTTTGTCAACAACCTTTACAGATTTACCCATGGTGCTTCTTGTGAAAACTTCATTTAAAGCAAAAGAATAATTATTTGCGAGCTTTAAAGCAGATCCTGCGTTTACATCTTCTTCTAAAGTTCTTAAATCTTGTCTAATTGATTGCGCCAATAAACTTAAACGTCTTCCATGTTTTGAATTAGGATTTTGAGCGTAATATTTACCCGCTTCTTCTATAATTTCACTTCTGAAATCAACAAGTGTTTGATAAGTTACGGGAGCTAAATTCTCTCCTATTTCCTCTGCTTTAGGTTGATTTAATTTAGCTTGTTTTAAGTAAGTTTCATAATATTTTAAAGCACCTTTATGCACTTTAGTTTGGTCATCAAAGCTCTTTTTAAAAGAAGCTATTTGATCTCTGGTAAAACCTTTTCTTGCTGTATCTATTTTAGTGGGAGCGTTACCTTTTAAGTAAGATAAAGCTTTTTGTGCAAAATCAACATCGTCTTTGTAATCAAGTATTCTATTACTAATATTTTCTATCTCAGTGCTTAATCGGTTTTTTTGTTGACCTAAAACAGTTGTATCAAAACTTTTTACAAGGTCCTGCATTTCAGCTTCAAGGTTTGAAGGAGAAATTTGCACATTTTCTGACCCTGCTGGAGCATCTTCGATGCCTAATTGATTTTTTAATCTTTTTACAAGAATAAAAGCATCTTTAAATCCCGGAAGATTTATGTATTTTTTTAAAATATCGGGATCTTGAGGCATAACCTCCTTGTTTTGAAAAGAAGATATAAAGGATGGTGTATTATCAGAATCTTTTCCAAAAGTTCCATCTATTTCAAAATCATTTACTTTTTCATAAAACTCTTTTTCTGTTTTTCTAGCTAATTTTAACTGATTATTTAATGTATTAAAAAGAACTGTGGACAACTCTTGGTTGTATTGTTCACCACCTGTTTGACCCCCTCTTAAATCTTGAAAAGCTTTTAAAGATTTACTAACAGCACTTTCTAAATCTGTACTTATTTTATTTTGTAATAATTCTTTTTCCATTTGAGCGGCTATAATCAAAGCTTCATCATTTCCTGAACCTCTCAAAATTTTTAAAACATTTAGCACCGCATTTTCAGCAGCTTTAAACATCTCAGCTCTTCTTGGTCCTAAATTATCAAAATTAGACATTAAAGAACTTTCATATAAAATAGCAAAGGGCTCTCCACTTTTGAAGCCTACGGATTTTTTTGATAATTCTTCAAGAGAACTTAAATCTAAGTTAAATTCATCTAAGAATTTTTTATCCATTCCCATGAAAGAAGACTCTAAGTTTTTAACAAATTTATCGGGATCTACTCCGTATTTTTCTAAAAAACTGCGGAAACTTTTTACACCTTGTCTTTGTCTAAATGTTGTTACGGTACCTTTTTTCTTATCTGCAAAACCTTTAAGGGTTTCCAAAAAAGGTTTTTCAGTAAAACTTCCTTTAGAAACTAAATTATACAAGCTTTTTAAACTTCCCGCTAGTATCCGAGTTACAGGAAATATCGGTTGTGCGGAAATAGCCCCAGATACAGCTCCAGATACTTCCGAACCAAAACGAGGAAAAGCTTGACCGGGAAACTTTTCTTCAGCAAATTCCACACCCATTGAAGCACCTAATCCTGCTCCCGTCTCTGTAATTATATAAGGAAGAGGACGTTTTTTAGCAAATTCTACCCCACCTGTTAAAAGGTTGTCTATAAAACTAGAAAATCTTCTTGTCATAGGAAACTTACCTGTTTTCATGTATGTTTCAAAATCTTTACCAAGAGGAACCGGTTTTGAAGTTTGAAAGAAACCTTTTTTCTGAGGAGCTTTGTAAGTTACTTTAGATCCTTCAATTAATTTAGCTCTATCTCGTAAATGTGTTAAAACTTTTGCAGCGCCCATTTTAGTACCTGATTTAACCATCCAAGGCATAGGCATAAAAGAAACAAAGTCGGCAAATGCTTTACCACTTAAATAACGGGCTCTTTCTGAAGGCATTGTAGGTTCTTCTTCTCCGAACATTTTAATTTTAGTATTCAAAAGATTAAACTCTATCGGATTAAATATTTTCTCTTGCACATACTCAGTAGCGTTAGACGCTAAAAAACCTAAAGGAATACTACCAAGACCTGCTGCAATAATTTTTTGAAAAGGAGTTCCAGGAGCTCTTCTAAATATTTGTTGAGCACTTGTGGTAAACGCTAAAGAAAAAGCAGCTGAAGGGCCTATTTGATTAAATAAACCCTGTAAGGCAGGGTTGTCTTTAAAATTTAAATTAGAGAAAAAATTTAAAATATTTTCATCTGTTCCAAAGCCTTTTGGATCTAAAGAATCTTTTTCTATTATATTACCAGAAGAATCTCTGTCCGCAGATTTTTCTCTTAAATATTTATAAAAAGGCGAAGTTCCATTTTTTAAACTCTCTAAAGTAACTTCAGGTAAATTATAAGCATTAGTCATGGCTCCAACTATATTTTCTGCTATGTTAGAGCTGGCTTCTTCAGGACTATCTGCAATCCTTATTTGTTCGTAAACATCTTCTTCGCTAAAATCAAAAGGTTTGAATTTTTCATAAGCATTGACGTAAGCGTCTTCTACACCAGTAAATAAACTTGTATCTTCTTCAGCCATCATTTGTTACTTTCTGCCTGCGATTTTAATTTATTAAAAAGTTTATTCTTAGCTTTGTTTTGTGTCTTTATTTTATTTATATTTTTACTACTAGAACTTTCTCTTTCTATTAAATCAATGAAAGCGGTATACTCTCCAATTAAGTTTAATACTTTTTTAGCACCTTTTCTAGCCTTAATAACGTCTAAAGTTCTAAATTGTTTTTTATTTTTTAAAACGCCTGTAAATTCTCTAAGAACAACCCCTAAATTCTTCCTGTTTTTAGTCAAAGCGTTGTACAAATCCGAATCACTTGTGAAAGCTCCACCTTGTATATCAGCACTGTTATCTATAATCATGTCCATAACAGCTTTCAATTTATTGCCCTCAAAAAGATCTGCTTGAATTTCAACGGTTCTTAAAGCTAAACCATTCAAGACTTTTCTAGCTTCTTGTACAGGATATATTTCAATACTGCCTGTAAGTTCTCCAGCTAACTGAGCTTTTAACCCTTCATAAGCATTTTTAAATCCAGAAAACCAACCCTGTGCTTCTAATAATTTAGGTTCTTTATCCCCTGATAGAAATATACTATCCGCATTATCTATATTAACGCCACCGTTTTCAAAATCATTTGAAAATAATTTATCTGCTGTACTTAAAAGACCTAAGTCAAAATCACTTTCTGTGTTCTGTAAGTAAACAGTAGCTGCGTCAGGTATAGGCAACCCTTTTTGAAATCTAGTAATAATAGCCTGTTTCAGTAACGGAGGTAACATGAGCTCTCTGGATTGTTGAACTCCGCCAACACCTACCGTAGTATCCAGAGCTAAATACTGTGTTATAGCTGTATTAAGTTGGGTTAACTCTTTTTGAGATAATTTTTCTTTAGGTTTACCGCTTGAATCTTTTTCAGCATTTGCATATTTATCCAACAAATCTACGTCTGTTATGTATTTCATATAAGATTTTGATTTGGTGAAACCAGAAGTAGGCTTATCAAAACTACCACCTTCAAAAAGAGGGTCTACTGCATCAAAAAGATCCCCCGCTTTTTTGTCACCGTAAGGAGTTGCGTGTACAAGTTTTCCATTTCTTATAAGAAGTGGTACAGACGTTCCGTCTTTCAAGTAGTAATTATCTGTTTTAAGATTATCTTTATCTGGGGCCACTAAGCTATATTTATTCATATCTACTGTTTCAGATTTACTTGCGTCTTTGTAAATCACACCGTCAATCTCAACTGCAGTTATGTTTTTAGTATTATCGTCTTTATCATAAAGAGTTTTTACGTTTTTAGTTACTTTAGCAGGTGCTTTTAAAGTGTAATCTTTGTAAGGTCCCTTGTTAAAATCTACGATAAGACCTGAATTGTCCTTTAATACAACACCCGAAGTAGTTACAAACTGAGTTACAGGAACACTTACACCCTCTTTAGAATAAACAGAGGTTAAAGATGGTTTTGTTCTGTTTTTGATTAAGGCTTTATTATACTCAAGTTCTGCCGCTTTTGCAGTAGCTACTTCTTTTTCAGCAGACTGTAGGGCGGCTAAATCTAATTTTTGTTGTTGTGACCTAGCTTCGGCTGCACGAGCCCCTATAGTTTGCGGTAGTTTGGTAGTTGTAGCAGCCATGGCTAATCTCTCGGCAGGACTTAATCCAGCCTTTTCTCCGGGCATAGGAGCTGCAAAAGTTAAAGCGGTGTTGGCTAAGTCAAATAAGATTTGAGCTTGCGTCATTTTTTTCTGTTCTTCAGGATCTCCTAAAATATTAGAATAAATACTTTTTTTATCTTCAAAAGTTTTTTGTAAATCGGGGACCTTGGTCTGAGAAGAACTTGTCTTGGCAAGGGCTGATAAAAGATCTTTTAAAGTAACATTTTTTCCTGCAACCCTGTTTGTATTTTTAGGAGCAAAATATTGAACAGGCCCGCCTGCTTCAAAAACAGGAACTGGATCTTCATCACCTCGGCGGCGAACCTCGCCGCCTAATTTAAAATTTACGGGTGGCTCGTTACCAACCCCCATATTCCCGTTAGCTGCCATTGTCATAATGCCTTGCCCCATATCACCTTCGACAGGAGTGTTCATCTGCTCTTGGGCCATTGGTCCTATGCCTTGATCAACTAATGCTAGTTCAACTACTGGAGTAACCAAAGCCAAAACACTTTCTGGTGTCTGACCCGCGTCCTCTGGTCCAACTATGCTTGCTAAATCGGTTCGTCTCTCTTGTGCACTCTTGTTATCGCCTGAGACACTGTTCATCATCTCTTCAAAACTGCCGGCTTGCTCTGGATCAGAATACCCTGCGGCTGACGCACCCTCCACCATATTGGCGACTGTATTAGGGTCCATCATATTAGCACCTTCTTGAGCCATCATCTCTGGAGAAGGAGGTCCCATGGCAGGAGCTGTAGCCATAATGCCTTGCGCAGCTTCCGGCATCATCATCGGATCACCGCCCATTGCCATGTAACCCATGTTATTTCTAACCCCTTCAGGTAAATTAGGTAAACCCATATTACCCTCTGGTATAGGCTTTAGCCCAGCGGCTCCGCCGTTTCGGAACATTTGACGTCCCATTACACTTCTATTCATTATCCGAATAACCCCGCTTTAGCTGCACCCGCACCTGCTGACAATCCAGCAATACCTAAACCTAGATATTGTTGAAAAGGTGACACACTAGGTGAAGTAGATTGTGTTATAGTTTGTTGTGTCGTAGGCGTCTTACTGTAAATGTCTGATAAAAACCCTAGTCTTTGATACGGCTCATACATCTGTGATAAATCACTTTGTCGTTTAGCTTCTAACTCTGCTTGATCTTGAGATTGAAGGAGTTGTCCTATTTTGTAAGCCCCCTCTACATCACGCTGTCCTAGTCCTTGAACAGTCTCTCCTAAAGCCGCTTGCCTTAATCCTAACTGACCTTGCTCTCCTGCAAGAGCCGCTATGCCTTGTCCAAGTTGTGTTTGTCTCCCCAAACCTCTTTCTGCAGCCGCTTGAGCTTGCATAAAGTTTTGAGCTTGAGCCTGTGCTAACGCCGAAGCTCTGTTTCTGTCTATTTCAGAAGCCGCTATTTCACCTCTTGAGCCGCCGAACGCGCCTTGACCAACTGCACCCGCTCTGGTTCCTTGAAGTTGCATATCATAAGCTCTGTTTATCTCGTCAGAAACGGCTTGTTGATAAGGGTTCATATAATTACTTATCATATCACCTGTTACAGGACCCGCTCCAGCTCTCAAAGCTGATTCAACTCCGCCCAGTGTTTGACCTGCTGTGCCAAGAGTTTGACCTCCGGTCGTGAGATAAGGCATAAAAGCGCCTAGTCCTGCTTCCGCTTGTTTAGCAGCCGCTGTCTGAAGACCCGTGAGCCCCGCTACTTGTTGCGTTGGAACTGTTATACCTTGATCTGCTAATTGTTTTGCAGATTCTAATAGTCCAATTCTATAGGCTTCTATTTCAGGATTTTCACCAACCTGCTGTATGACGGTTTCTGTTGCCATTATGCCATCGCCTTTCCACGTTGTTCTAGATTACGCATGACACCATACATATTACTTATACCTTTGTTCATGTCACCACCACCTAAACCTTTAACGGCGTCAGTAGTCATTACAAATTCTCCGGGCATAAGCATGGCTCTTACGCTATCTTTATTTGGGATACCTTCATCAGGCATAATACCACCTACTCGTCTTGGAAATATTTCGCCACCCTCAGCTACTGTTTGAAAAGGTGTTTGAGAAAAGGCATAGGGGTTATATTCAAAACCGTAACTTGTAGGAGATGTTGTAGTACCAGCAGATCCTTGTACCGCTACGTCTCTTACGTTATATGCTTCAGGATTTTCTCTGTATACATCTAAACCTGTCCTAGCTGCTTCCTGTTCTTCCTCTTCAGGTACATCAAACATACCACCAGCTGTTCCAGCTGCCGTGGCTAATGCTAGGCTTGGTCCAAATCTTCTTAAAAAGCTTGGACTTTCTTTTTTTGCTATTTCTTTTGCAACTTCTATTTGAGTTTTAGTGGCTTCTAAAGGGTTAATACCTTGTTCAGTAAGCACTTCTGTAAAAGTCTTATTAGACGGCATAATAAACTCGCCTGCTTCACTAAAAGATTCAGGCATATTAAAACCCAATTTATTTGCAATAGTTGGTTGTCCTGTTCCTACCTTCATGTTGGAAGGAATAACTGTTTGATCTCCAAGGTCTAATCCCGCAGTTTGATTTATATTTAGTTTACTAGAGGGACTTGCACTAGGTGTAAAAACATCTGAAGTAAAAGTATCTCTAGGCATAAATTTACCATCAGGCCCAACAACTTGTTTACTAGTGCTTAGGTCGCTTGCACTAATAACTTTATCGTTGGCTAAGGTATTGGTAGAAACATTTGTTTCTTCACTAAATAAATCTCTAATACTAGGTTGTGTTGAGCTTGTTAAAGGCTCAAAGCTGCCTTGAGTGAAAGCATTTTGTACATTAGTAGTACCCATATTAACATCAGCAGCTATATTATCCATAAATCCTGCAGTACCTGTTTTGGGGCCAGAAAATCCTGCCGCTACAGCTCCGGTAGCTCCGCCCACTAGCGCAGACTTAAAGGCATCTTTTACACTACCGCCTTGAACTAAAGTGGTAATACCTGCACCAAGTGCACCGGACATAACAGTACCTAATCCTGGGGCAAAGTAATTAAGCGCCATAGGTATTATAATAGGAGCAGCCTTCTTTAGGGCTTTACCAACACCTTTAGCAACCTTGCTTATTGATTTAAATATCTTTTTGAAGAAAAACTCTGGTAATCCTGTAGTCGGGTTCAAGCTATTTTTAACTTCTCCCACAACATATCTCTCAGGATCTTCTACCCCTAGTTCTCTTAAATGATTAAATATACTTTCTTTTAATTCTGGGTTCTTCTCAATCAAGGCCCGTGGGACGATGAGCTCGCCTGTTTCAACGTGAGCCACTGTATCATCACCATAACGGCCAAAGTTAGCCATCTTCTTGCCAACATCTGAGAACTGCGCAATACCATTAGTACCAAACTGCTCTTGGAGCTCTTCAGTCTCTAATAACTCAATTTGCTCGTCAGTCATCACAAAATCTGCAATTCCGCCAGCTGGTATCTCTTCTGTTTTTAAATTTGCAGTCATGCCTAATACCCTACCATGAAAGTTTTACTTGTTCAATACTATATCTGTGCTAACGCACTTGTTGTCACTCTTGTCTTCGATAGTTCTTGTATACTTGCCACAACATGTAATCTATTGGCTGTTGCAGCCTGTACTTTTAATACTTCACCACTTTGTAAAACTAAATCTCTTGTCAATAGCTCAACTGTTGCGTGACCCGAAACAGATTTAACATCAAATAAAACAAAAACATTATTACTTGCATCTGTTATTGTAACTGTAATTGTGTCTCCGTTGTTACTATCATCACAAACTATTATAGAATTTATAATAGACGCATTAAAATCTGCATCGCTAGGTGCCGTATATAAAACGGTAGCGTCAGTTGTTGTTAAATCTAATTTAGCATTTGTTAGACCTTGTATATATTGAGGAATACTGGTTATTAACATTATCGTCTACCATCCTGTCGTATATCAACTCTTGGTGTACCCAACTTATATTTTGTACCCAGTGATGTAGAATCTATTCTCAAAGCGAAAGATCTACCTCGTAATCTATAATCTAACTTTTCTGTATATTGCTCTATTGGACTTGTAGAAGATCTTTGTGTAGTGCCCTCTGTTGTCTCATTAAAGTTCGACCCTGGAAAGTTCTTGGCTTTCATTGTAAATGATACGGCTGGGTTCACACTAGTTGATCCATCAAAAGTTATATCGGGTATAACTCGTTTTAAGAAAACGAATTTATCTCCATCACCTATATCTATTGGTGCAGATTCAATAAATGATGTCATAGCAGATCCATCATCATCATAGCCTACTTCTTGGTTATATAGATATTGTCCACCCGTTGCCATTGGTAAGGTTCTTATACCTCTGTCAAGCCATGCTTGACGAGCTAGTGTTCCATAATACCAAACCTTTTCTTGATAGTTATAAGCAACATACGAATCTATTTCTGTAGTAGACTTACTTGGATAGAACCATAATATTTCACTAAACTCTGAATTAACTCCTACATGAACCTTGTCTCGTTCTTCAAAGTTAAAGTCTAAGAATACTTTATCTTTTACAGTACACGGTAACTGAACAGTTTGACCACCAGAATAGACATAAAAAGTATCTACGCCCATCCAGAACACTGCATCCTCAACAGCTATTGCAGAAAAAGGACTCATGATTGTGATGTTCTTAGATAGTTCTTGCAAGCCAAATGTAAACGGAGGACCTATAAATTTCATGGCGTGTAATGTTTTATTAGTAAACACAAGTATCTGTTGCTTTGTTTCTACGGCTTGAACAAAAGTCGATCCACCACCAAGTCTTAAATCGCCCGCTGTATTTGTAGCAGTCGGAAACCAATCAATAGGATTTTCTTGTGATGAGAATCTAATGAGCAATGGATCTTGTACCCCACTACCTTTTTCCGTGGTACGGGTAGCTCCAAACCCATCACAACCAAAAGCAATCACATGTCTGTCTTGGTCAGATACAAGTATCTGTTTAGCCACTTGTGGAACACTGGTCTTTGTACCACCGATCGTGCTTAACTCTACCGCTCTGTTTGCTAAACCATTTGTTTTATCCCAGTAAAACAAACCATTATCTTTTGGATTTATAATTATATCTTCTCCGAAATTATCGTGTGACCACAATCTAATCTGTGCACCAGAAACCGTGACACTCGCTGCATTGCCCCAGCCAACAAAGTCATTGGCAGAATCTTCATTACCCACAGCCAATCTTACAAGTGTATTGTCATCGTGAGCAACGGCATCCGTGCCACTATGTCCACGAGCTACGGTCATTGTATTGTCATCAGCGGTTGCCGATACAAGCATGAGTTCGTTATCAACTAAGATAACATCATTAGCTGTGTTCATACCCGTTTCATTATCTACATCAACGGCAGTCTCACTATTATCTAAGGCTTCGTTAAGTTGTGTTGCTAGAGCACCTGATGTTGTACCACTCCACTGACCTGCACCCCAGCCAGTTCCACCAACTGTAACGTCAAGACCTGTGTTTATTTGATAGGCTCCAACTACACTACCACCACCATTACCAGTATCAGAACCATTTGCTGCAACAGAAGATGTAATTGTATAAGAGTTAGAACTTATTAAAGATGCAACTTGAAACTCTGCGTTTAATATTGAAGCTGTTATTGTACCACCTAGCGTGGCTGCACCAGAAAAGGTTACAAAGTCATTTAAGTTTGCACCATGTGCCGGATCTATTACAGTTATTGTTGTTGATCCGTTGGTTGCAGAAAAGGTTACGTCACCCGCTGATGTTGTGTTTCTAAGTGGAGTTATATCGTTAAAGGTTTGACCTTCTTCTATATAATATTTGAGATGTGTTCCAATACCCATGAAGTCAGACCCATCAAGAGCAACCCAGTTATGTAATCGTCTTGCAGATCCTTGATATGTGTTTTCGGTATATTTTGCCCAACCACCAAACTTTTCTGGAAAGCCAAATCTAAATCGTACTTTGTCACCATCTACATAGCCACCTTCATTACTTTCAGAGGTAATATCTGATATGACTCCTGGCTTAAATTTTAGTTTTGTTATTGGCATTATAAAGCACTCGCTGATAAGGTTCCCGTATAAGCATCGGTGTTAACACTACCAGTGCCACTATTAACAACAGCTAAAGCATAAGGTTGACTACTGCCATTATTCCCAGATATTGTCATCGTAATATTAAAAGATCCATCTGTTGAGTTTGTTGTTGTTATAGTATTACTTGCACCCGCAGCTACCGTAACATTGTCATAAGGATCTGCACCACTTAATACACAACTAATAGCTAAGTTATTTGTAAAAACAAAACGTCTATCATTACCTGATCTTACATATCTCCACCAAAGCCTTCTATTTGCAGCACCATTTAATTGATGATTAGTCGTACCTGAGTATCTATTGTGCCCACTAACTGAACCACTATAACCACCAATGCCTATATTTGCATATTCATCCATACGCAACTGACTTACTGTATTAGGACCTATTGTTGCTATGTATAATTGATATCCATTACCTACTGGAGACGATCCACCTTGAGCTGTATCTCCAATGAAACGAGCAGCCGTTGTTCCATCAGTAGTATTAATTCCATAGGCTGTACTAGAACCACTTCCAAAAATAGTAGATGCGTTTGGTGTACTTCCTCCAACTGTAGTTGTGCCTTGGGAATCTATTGTTGACCCATTATAAGCAAAATTACCAGAACTGCTATCTATATACTTTTCTACAGTTGTGTCTGTATCTATATTTGAAACCACCACCTGTGAGCTATCGGATGTTCCAAAAACAGTTGTTCCTGTATTACCAGTTGAGGCTACAGCAGCATTTGATGTTTTTAAAGTTGATTGAATATTACCACTGCCTTTTATTTCTAGAGTCGTGCTTGAATTTGTTGTTAAAGGTGATCCAGAAGAATTAAGTATAGTTTTGCCATTAGTATCAAGTATAATTTTTTTATGAGCAGAATCATCATTTAAAGTTAAATTACCAGAAATATTATCAGTTAATCTAAAAAATTGTATAGGCAATTTACTTTTAGCCGTTCCAGCTTTGTCATTTAGTGTACCTGCCGAACTTACTTCAGTAAATCCTAGACCCGATATTAACGGTATACTCATTTATCACCTAAAATTTAACTGTTTCTGTAAATGAAAAACCACTTCCATTAAATATGCCAATTCCTAATTCAGCACTACTTCCTAAAGAGATGCCAGATGATGTAACTGCTCCATCATTTGTCCAATCTATAGTCATGCTATTTGTAGTTGTTGTTTTATCAATGATAACATATTGACCCGCAACTAAATTTGTAACAGCAACTCTTACTGTTTGACTGCCACTTGATACTGTAAGTGGTTGATAAACTGAGGTAGCTCCACTAGGTGTTACAGTTACAGTTCCTGATACACTTAATGCATTTTTAGCTTCTACTAAGTTTTGATTAAAATATGTTGAGAAAGTAGCAGCAGTAGTTTGTCTCATTGTGCCACCGTCATTAGTGACAATACCATCACCTGCGGCAACGGCTGTTGTTCCAGCACTTGTACCACCATCCATAAGATTAATCTCTGTAGCAGTAGAAGTAACTTTAGTTCCACCAAAAGCCAAACCATCTAACAAATCAGTTACTGCTGCACCAGATCCTGCACCATCTGCAAATATTAATGCTTTAGATCCAGTTGGAACAGATACATTAGCACCAGATCCTTGTGTAAATGTAGCAGTTTGACCAGAATTATTATGTACAAAATACATCTTGTCTTGATCGTTAGGTGATATTGTAATTGTATTTGTACCAGATGGCGATCCACCTAAAACCAAAACCTTATTACCACCTTCTGATAATGTACCATCACTTGTTGTTAGTGTGTGAGTTGTACCAGATAGTGTAATAGCTCCAACACCATTAATTGCTCTGTCAAGTATATCTAAATTGTTGTTTGTGGTTGTACCCCAAGCTCCCGCTTGTTCTCCGGCACCTATTTTTTCTATGCCACTATTGGCTGTATATGTACTTGCCATGTTTACCTCACGCTTCTATCTCTGTCCAAGTCTCTGACCCAGACGGATTTACTGTTGTCCAACTTTCTGTACCACTTGGTGAAATGGTTGTGTATTCTTCTTCTGTAGCACCTGCATTAATATTCTCATACAATAAACCACCATCAGATGTTTGTGTCATATTAAAGTCTGTTGTTGCGACACCTGACCCTATCATAATACCATTTGATGTTTCTGTAAATGCTGATTCCATACTAGATACACCTAGATTAACTAGGAAAGCTGTTGATTCACTTTGTAATCCATTAAAACTCATTTCAGCATTTGTACTGCCAGAAATATACATTCCAGCCGTTGTTGCTGTAAAGTTACCATCCATTGTGGCAACACCAGACATAATCCCTACACCTACATTAGCACTTGATGATATACCACTTTGTTCTGATACACCAAAGAATAGTATTCCTTGATCGGCTATCGCATTTTCAGAAAAAGTAGTAGCACCTAACATTAATCAGCTTCCTCTATTGTGTTGCCTTCAGCTACCCATTCTTGGATTGCTTGGTAGTGTCTGTTGGCAGGGTCTAGTGGTACAAACATTTCTGTGCCATCTATTGTGGCTTTTATTGTGTTAAGTTCTGTGTACTCACTTATCATATATTTTGCTGATTCTATATTCATAAGATTCTCCTACAATTCTGCGTCTGCTATATGATTTTCACCATAAACATGGTCTGTGGTATTACCTGCTGATAAGTAATAATTAGCCATATCCTTTGCTAATTCATTCGGGCCACCGAAACTAAAACCTGACCTTACTTGTGATACTGTTAACGCAGGTGTAGCTCTCATTGTAGGTTGCAAAACCCAGCTAACTTGTCTATTAGTATCACCTATTTTAGCTTGATGACCCCACATAAGAGCATCAACAACTTGATAATATCTTTGACACAACATAAGCTCTTCCCCAAATGACCTATGCTCAAATGGTGTGGCTTGTTCGCCTACTTCTAGTTGGACTCCAGTTATCATCCATTCATTTGCTGTGTTATCTGCTAAGTTTACTGTTTGAGTAGGAGCAACATCACCATTACTAAATGCTGTGTACGTTGACCTCTCGCTACCACTTGTAAAGAGTGAACCTGCTCCAAGTACCCAAAACAAAGTCAAACCCTCTCCGTTATCATCATTAATAACACCTGATGTGTCACCTTGTACAGTTATGTTTTTAAACTCCCAAGTGTTTGCACTACTAATTGTGTAGGACACAACTGCTTGTTTAGAAGAGTTGTCTGCTTGTTGAAACTGTATGTTATAAGTTCCTGTCTTATTTGACCTAACATAAAAAGATAGAGTTATGGTATTTGCACTTGATGTTCCATATGCAAGTTGTTGTAAGTCTTGACCTTCAATTCTGTATGCTACCCTCAACAAATCTTCAGAACCAAGAGATGCATCGGCTGTTGTGCAGTCTACCTTATATGAATTTTTAAAACCTGTAGGTGCAGTAGAACTTTGAGAAACTGTAAATGTGCCAATATTTGATGCAGCTAATTCAAATCTATCAGGTCCACCATATGATTCACCTGTTATGCCTGTAACGTCACCCCTCTGTGCCACCTGCATAGCACCATTGATAAGGATATTCCTTCGCCCACCAATCTGACTATTGGTTAGGACTTCACCCATCTTTGCTAATTCTGCTGCTTTGGTCATGCTAAATCTCCGTGTATTGTAACACTAGCGTTTGTTTCAATGTCGTTACTAATAAAAAGACCACCAGAGCTACTATAACCCCCATCTATTTCAACAGAACTCGTAGCCTTGCTTTCAACAAATATTAAACTAGCTGCACTTGAAGATGATGTGTGATTATAAGTCACTGTCACATTTGATGAATAGTTTACACTTCCCATTGCATTAGTGTAGTTCAAACCATATTCACCTATTCCATCGTCATCTATGCTAGAAAAATTGAAACTGTCAGGCAATGAAGCACCACCTGCAGCAATGTGTGCCCAAGACTTTGCTGTACCCTGATTGATTGTACTCATAGCAGTAGAATTATTACTACTTGCATCTGTTAATGTGTTTACTCTTAATATACTAGCCATTATGCGAGGTCTCCATGTGTAATACA
>Ga0208545_1000584_pt1 | contig 16794 bp, 26 predicted proteins | sample DEB08_DNA_12_FD_185498 | JGI IMG/M metagenome (GOLD analysis project Ga0208545, IMG submission 185498) | Aqueous microbial communities from the Delaware River and Bay under freshwater to marine salinity gradient to study organic matter... | ecosystem: Environmental > Aquatic > Marine > Coastal ... | reverse complement strand
CTCTCCTCTATCTTTCACAACATCAGCCGTCTTTTTAAGTAACTCAAACTTATCCATAGTAATCACAACTTTCCTTAGCTTCTTCTATCGTAGCTCTTGTAATAAACACAGGCGTAAACTTACCAACGTAAGCACCAACTACATTGAAATGAAAATACTCTAACGCTTCTTCTTCTGTCATGCCATCTCTTTTCATCAGTACATCTAAACATATTGTACTGTCATAGACGGCAACCTCATCTGCATTTGGACAAGGTATTGTTATACCTATAAATGCTTTTTCAAATCCATCAGCTAATAACATCTCTCTCCCTCACTATGTAAAACCATGTTTCTATATCAACCTCACACACTAAATCATGTCCAGCACTAAAGTTCCTAGACAATACATCAAGAGAAATAACACACTTTATTGGACAGTTGTTAAACTTGTATATCAAAACAGGTGTTAAGTTCAAACGCTTTGCAGCTTCTCTTGTTTGTTCAAGCCACGCTTTCTTATAAGTCGTTCCTTTTTGGTACGCTTTACACTCAATAGACCACCCAGGAATAATAATATCAGCTTGTCCTTTAGCTTGATACTGATCTAGGTTTCTCTTGGCATCTATATTTAGATTATCTTTTATCATAGAGCATATCTTTCTTTCAAAAGATGCACCCTTGTTACGACTATCTGCCATCTATCATTCTCTCTTGCATTTGTTTGAGAAAGTCATTTGCTTTTACTTGACCTGTTGTTGCAAGTTCTATCTTGTTCATTGTATCAGGCGTAGGAAATCTTTCAGACTTTAATATCCTACAAATAGCTGAACGAGTTAACCCTGATTTGATGGCAAACTTATTTTGTGTAAGTCTATTCTGCTTTATGTAATCAATTAATTTCATACTGCTATAATATTTATATGTTGACAATCTGTCAATTATAATTAAATAATATGTTGACAGTAAAGATTATAGAGCATAACCTAGTAATCAATAGCAAAGGAACGGAGGTTTATTATGAGTAAGTTAATATTTATGCACAAAGAAGATATGGTCAAAAAGTATGGTGCAAAGTTGCTCTTTGACATAGATGATTTCGATTATGATGGAGACGATTGGTACCAATTTTTAGATGATTTACGTGGTATTACTTTTGTTGATAGTCGAGGAAATGGCTACATGGTACAGGAGATAGACTAATGGCAGAGATACCTGATTACAGAATAAACTTTGGCATGAAGCACGAAAGTGCAAGTAATGCAACCATAACTAAAGATGAAATGGTGCTAAAACATTACCTAAGAAAAGAACATAAGATGTCTTTTCCTATGGCATCACGACCAATATCAGGCATCAAAGTACAGACAGGCACAGACTGTGCTATGGGATTACATAACTTTAGTCCAATCAGAGGACAACAAGACCCTATGGAAATCAATGAGTCTGTTAGATATGCACTCACAGAGTATCAAGGCTACACACCTAGAACATGGGATAATGGTAAAGATGCAGAAGAATACGAGGAGTTTCGTGAGCATTTACCTGAGATGATTAAACATGCAGTTGATGGATTGCATAAATATTTCGAGGGTGTCAATCGTATCGAGGGAGAATCAATGAAACAATTTATTGAACCTAAGATAGATGTACCAATAGTTTTATATCAGGATTACTCAGGTGGTGGCAGACAGATTGATCTAAAATGCTCTCTACCTATGAGGAACCCACCAAAGAAAGATGGCACTAGGTCTTGGCGTATACCTAAACCTAAGACAGAACCATCTGCACAACAAGTTATGCAACAAGCAGTCTATTGGAAAGCTACAGGAGAAAAACCAGCTTTGTTATTTGTTACGGCATCAGGCTATAACATAGTAGACGAAACGAATTGTGAGCTTATGACAGAAGATAATCTGCAAAGAGCTTATGATGATGTAGTACGTTCTTGGTTAGTTACACAGAACTTACTCAAAGCAAGTCGAGGTTCATGGAAAACATTAGCTGGATTAGTTCAGCCTGACATGGTGCAACTATCAGCTAGACATGGACCTAAAATAACACAACTAGCAAAACAACTATGGGAGATTTAACATGACTATATTAACAAAAGCATTACAGGATAAAGTAAACTCAATGTATTGGGATTACGATAGATTAAGTAGGTCAGGACAGGAAACTCTTGATGAGATAGCCACTCTTGTTGGACTAGAAACAGAAGAAGAAGAAGCACAAAGAAAAGGGAGTAAGTAACATGACAGATCCAAAAACATTAAGAAGAAATGATGATCCTAGAACTAGCCATGATAGTGCTTACAAAATACAAGCATCACAGATGGAGAAAATAGTCCTTGGAGTTATAGATTCTTTTGGCGAAACAGGTTGTATATCAGATCAGGTGCAGTATGCCCTACCACAATACCGATACAGCACGATTACAGCACGCTACAAGGCACTAAAAGAAAAAGGACTAGTGATTGTAGATGGAAGTGCAGTTAAAGGCGAGAGCGGCAGAAAACAGATGATGATGTGGAGTGCAAGACATTACTTCCATCAGCCTGTAACTGACGAAGATATAATTCAACACATGGCAGAAGAAAGAGCTGGGATATGATTAACGAATTAGTCAATAAATGGACAAAAGAAATGACTGATACTGAGCAGTATCATGCACAAGCTATAGATATACTTGAGGATCGTATAGCTAAACTAGAGCGTAAGCAGAAAGTTGTTACGGAGCAAAACGAAGTGCTTATGAATTTATTAAGTAAACTAATGAGAGGAAACAATGAGTAATCTAGCTAAAACTATGGACACTATTGCAGACTTACACAAGTCGCATGGTGTCAAACAAAAAGGTGGCAAACTTTATACACAGGTTGTGCATAGAATGGAAGCCTTTAGACGTATACATGGCACAGACTTTGGTCTTGATACTGAGATACTAGTTAATGATGGCAAGAAAGTTGTTGTCAAAGCTATCATCACAGACAAAGATAATCGCAAAGTTGGTGCTGGTATGGCAGAAGAAATCAGAGGACAGGGCATGGTCAACACAACATCTGCCTTGGAGAACGCTGAAACATCTGCAATAGGTAGAGCTTTGGCAAGTCTAGGTCTAGCTGGTGGAGAATACGCTAGTGCTAATGAGATGGATGCAGTACAGAGAAAGGGTGCAATTATTAAAGTAAATGATGGTGTGCCTGAACCATATCCTACTCCTGTACAAGAAGAAGTTAAGATTATACCAAAACCTATCACGCAAAATCGTGTGCTTACTACTGAAGAAAGGAGAGAAAGACACGAAGAAAAGATACCTGACTTTGAGCATTGGTGTCAGCAGAAAAGAACTAAAGATCAATTAGATGCTTATTACAATGATTCACAGTCTACGTTAAACGAAATCAAAGAACATAATCCTGACTTGTACAAGAAAGCAATACAGGTTTTTGTTAAATATTTAGATAAATTTGAAAGGAAAGAAAATGGCTAATAAATATATTAAAACTGCAAACATAACTTTGTATCCTAATTCAGAGGGCAAGGCTACACATGGTAACTCTAATTGGAAACCATTCAAAGATGGATCACCAGCAGATATACATCTTAGAAAAGATGCTAAGTATTCTGTAAAACTATTTGGTAATGATGATGGCACATTTGGTCTGTCAATATCAGAGGTTGTTGTAGGCAACTACACAGACAGTATATCAGACGGAGTATCACAACCTGGAATGAGATCACTTGCACAGACAATAGACCCACCAAAACCTAGTCCTATTGCTGCTTTAAAAGATGAGCTTGATGATGAAATACCATTCTAAATCATACTATTCCACACAGGAAGCTACCGAACTGATGTTTGGAGATACTCCAAGTAATAGAAAAAGACTTCTTCGTTTGTTACAGAACGGAGAGGTCAAAGGTAAAAAGTTTGGTAAGAGATGGTTTGTATATTCTAGCGAAATAAAGGGAGAGGATAATGAATTACGATAAGGCTGGTAAAAGTTTTGATTGTTGTGGTTACTGTGGTGTCAAGCTAAAGGAGGTAGGACACCCAAGAAACAAAGTTATACGTTGTCGTGAATGTGTCTTTCTAGGTTTAGGATTAAACACTAGCAAGAACACAAAAGATACAGATGATGAAGATTGGAGTACCCAAGACGATCCAAGAGCCATAAATGAAACACAATACGGCAGAGTTTCTAGGCAACCAACAGTTATGAATTACGGAGTATCAGACTTATCATCTATCATGCTTGACTCAGGTCCATACAGACACAAGTATGGTTCTGCTAGAGACGGCACTAGATTTACTTTCAAGAAGAAAAAATAATTATTTCTTTTTCTTCATAATCTTTTTTTGCAAAGCACTAGGCAATGTCTTTTGCTTTGCAGTTAGACCTTTCTTCTTAGCTGGTCTACCCTTTTTACTACCATAAGTTCCTTTACCCATTGGCATTAGCTTTCTCCTTTGTTAATTAACACTTCCACCTACGCCTAGCAGCTTTACCTCTAGGACCTGTCCAACTCTTAGACCTTGCACAAAAACTCTTTCTTCTTTTTGCTGCTTTACTTCCAGCCTTAACCTTACCTGTTACAGGTGCTTTTAACTTACTGCCTGTCGCACGATTATACTTAGCTCTGCCTTTTGCAGTTAGTCCACCACCCTGTTTGACTGATCGCTTTTCTCCACGACCAACAGAAAGATTTACACTTTTCTTCTTAGCCATTTATTAACCCATGTCTATAGCCGTTAAGTCTGTCGTATGTAAGCACTTCTTTTCTACCATTCTCTGCATAACTGCAATGTATCCAGCCAGTATTACCACCAGTATAACATTCTAATATAAGCTGATCGAACTCTAAGTTTTCTCTTATCCACACAGCAAGATCATAGTTATCCACATTAGCTACCTCAAAGTCTGCGGCTTGCCCTTTACAATGCTGACTATCCTTAGAACTGCCGATAGATATTGACAACTCAGGACATCTGTAACCTGAAGAAACCATAAAGGAACCATACTCATTACGGATTGGTTGTAATATATTTTCAGCTAATAGCTTTAGATTATACACAGCAGTTGCATCAGGTATGTTTGTTATACCTCTACGTTCTGCTGTCTGACTCTTTGTTAACTCAGATATTGTAAAGTTTTTAGATAGTTCCATTACTTTTTCTTTGCTGTCTTTGCTGCACGCTTAAAGTTCTTAGCTGTAGGTGCACCTTTACTTCCAGGCTTTCTCATTTTCTCATTGCTTCCAGCTTTGATTCTCTTTCTTTTAGCGTGGATATTGGCGTATAAACCTTTTTTCATATCTTTCTCCTGTTTCTTTCTAAGTGTCTTCACATGAAGATGGTAGAAATAATTACCAATCTTATTAAAAAATTTAGCTAAACTCAACCAAAACCACATCATTTTTTTATACTCTTGTTATGCTTGACAGATTTTAACCAAAAATAATCAGATATAGCTTTAAAGAAATCGTATAAGTACATGTAAAACTTACTCATTTTGTTAATCCTTTTTGCTTTTCATATGTTCTAAGTCCACCCAATCCGAGCATACCCATCAACACAGTCATTAATGAACCCATATCAAATGTAGGCAATTCTGGTATAATAACATCTAAATAAGCACATACAAACATGGTAACAGGTGCTAATACAAAGTGCCAACACAATGCAACACCACATGTCCAGCCAATAAAAGGTCTCCACCCAGCAACAAATATAGATTTATGTGTAGCTTCTGCCTTGTTTATTTCTAGCTGACCTTTAGCTAACTCTTGTGCATGATTCTCTGCCATAGTTGCCACCTCATGTGCCAACTTGTTCTTCATGTCTTTGTCTTCTATAAACTTACCGAGTAAGTTACTTACTGGACCTATTAACGCTGTTAACATTGTTGTCTCCCTTATGTTCGTGACCCATCCATATACCAAATACTCCAGTCATTACACCCATAACCACAGATACAAATGCAGACTGACTAGCAGTTGGTGCATCTAAATCCATAAACCATTCGGCACATCTCCAGGACATTATTGTACTAGCAAGCATCATAAATCTTGGTAGTATCTTCCATTTTAAAAAAGTTTCTACATTCATTGTTTGAGCACCTCATTTAATCCAAAGCCTTCTAATAAAACTAAAGTAAAAAATAATAATAATATACCACCAGCTATCAGCTTGCCACTAAAGTTAGTAGATCCTATCTTGATAGCAACAAACTCATTACCTAATATTCTCAATGATAACTCAAAACTATTTTGACCTACATCTATATTAACAATTTTCTTTTTATCTTCTGTCATTAATACACCTTAACTTTTTTTGGATTCACTTGAGGAACAAGTTTGCACATACATTCATATTAATCTCCAAAAAATTCAAATTGTTTTTGTGAGATATGTTTATTTATAACTTTCACAACACTTTCATAAGTTCGTATAATATCTGAAATAGTTAAATTATAATCTAAATTTGTTTTCATGTTTTTAACCATCCTCTCTATCAAAGTAATTTATTAGGTTCATCTTCAATTCTTTGAATAGCAGTTTTACAATATTCTTTTGACACATCTATGCTGATATATCTTCTTTTTATTCTTTTACAAACCACCGCTGTTGTTCCCACTCCTCCAAAGGGGTCCAATACCACATCGTTAGGGAAGGTAAATATTTTTAATGCTTTTTCTACAAGTTTTTCAGGGAACATTGCATCGTGATTATATTTTTTCATGTTCCTTTCAGGTGCAATAGACCATTTCCCTATAACCGAACTCTTAAATTCCTCATCTGAAATATCAGGTGTTTCATTTCTTCTGTTGTTATGTTTTATTGTTTCTTTGCAATATACTTCTATAAATTCATGGGTGTATTTCAAATAAGGAGATGCAGGATTTTTCCAACTTCCCCATGAAGTATATCTTGCACTATAATTATTTTTTTCCCACAAAATCTCATTTCTCCATATAAACTTATGTCTCAAAAAAATCTGTGAATAAATATGGTGAGATGGTATATAATCAGAAAAGAAAGGTTGTATATTAAATACAACTCTCCCACCAGTAGTTAATATTCTGTATATTTCTTTAATGATACCATCCATAGTATCAAAATAACTATCCCATGTATTCTCATCACTATAATAATTTCCATAATCAATACCAAAATTATAAGGAGGAGATGTCAATATACAATCTATACAGTTATCTGGTAGCGATTGCATATATTTTAAACAATCATCATTTATAACTATATCTAATTTATTTTTTGCTAATTCGTTGTGTTTGTACTCTACTTTTGCTTCATTCTTTATTTTCTTTGTTATTTTTTTGTCTATCTTTAAATTTTCATAAGTCCTATATCCACTTTTTGTATTATATTCACCTAATTTCAATTTAGCTAAAAAATCGGTTAACTGTTTGCTTTCATTTAATACATCAATTTTCACTTTTCTTATATAAAACTTATTATCTTTTATCCCTATATTTTCCTTATCTATTGAATTTATAAAATTAATAAAAGATGGCTGTATTGTTTTAATTAAAGTGTCATCTAGTATTTTTTCTTTCATGCTTACCCTCTCAGTTACATCTTATAGCTTATATATTTTTAAATGCTCCTTGGAACATTGTAGCTATCTTATCTTCATTACTTCTATTATTACATCTAAATGTATATTCTCTTATATATCTTTTCAAATGCTTATCGCTCCACTAATGGTATATCCCTATCCTAATTATCTTTTAGTGCAACTGCTTTTGAAAAAACTTTCAACCTCATAGAATACTGGTCTGTTTTGAGTTCTTCTTTTTAGTTGGTTTTTCATACATTTTTTTTGTATCTAATTTATTTTCTGTCATTTGGCTATACTTCTCAAACTTTCCATTACTTTATCAATATCTGGTTCTTCACCATCAGGATTGTAAATACATTTGTATTGTTTAGGGCAGTTTTTTTCTATCATCATTTCAAAGGTTTTATTACCACCTTGATATATGCACGCTTGCTGTCCAGTAACTTGAGACTTAACTCTTTTCTTTAATCTACAAGTTGTGTATTTCTTTTGCTGTATTTTACCTTGCCATATTTTTTGTTGGTAAGTGTAATCTTTACTTTTGTACTCGTATGCAAACGCTTTTACAGCTACAACTAAGACACCTAACATTAAACCAACGCCAATAAACGTATATCCAACCCATTTGATAATCTCCATTATTTCGTCTTGTTGTTGCCTAGCTTTTATTCTTTGCTGCCTATGTGCTTCTTTAGCTTTGTTAATTCTTTCTGCTCTTTCAGCTAGTATTTGATCCCAGGTTGTGGGTCCAAACCTCATGTTGATTATGAACTTTAATTCTTCACGCTTTTCTTCTAATAGTTTTCTATTAATAAAATCATCTGCTGACTTTTCTACTGAACCAAACTGTTCAGCGATAGACATGCCTTTACCTTGACCTTTATTCATCTGTTCTTCGCCTAGAAAAAAGCCATCTATCTGTTTTGCTATGCCTGATATGTCTTGTACTGTATTGATATTGCTTTTAATAAACTCTACTGATTTTTGTACTAGAGCAATACCAGTTAGAATTTCTGCAACTACCATATCTACCTCAAGAGTAAGCCTGCCATCATTAGTATCATTGTGCCTGCAGTACCAATCATAATAGTTTCTATTCTCTTGATGCGAAGTATAGTCTCTTTCCAACGCTCAGCACACACAGCTTCATGTGTGTCTATTTGTGATTTCACTTCGCTTGCCTTTACCATTTACACCTCGTCTGGAAAATCATAGATAGGTGCATTACCAGTAGGCTCTCCATCACTATCAGTTGGCACCACAAACAATGCCTTGAAAGCATCTAAGTCTGCACAACCATTTATTTTATCTTCTATAGTTTTACTAGCAGTTCTAACATCTGTTCTGTATTTGCTTATATCAGATGGAATAGCTGTATCTGCTTCTGCTTTTCTTGTTACATACCAATCACTAGATGAAAGTAAACCATTAGCAGTTGTTTTAGTTTGTGCAATCCAATTTGATTTTAGACCTAACTGAACCATTTGCTTTCCAGTTCTACTATCAATAACTGCCTTACCATCTTCATCAACTACATTCTCATCTGCTAGTTTTCTCTCAATACCTTTTGCCCAATAAAACCTATTGTCATAACTAGTGTCTTCATCAGCTTCTACAGATACACCCCACTTTTTTAAATCATCAGCAGACCATGAAGATGACCAGTTATAAGGGTGTTTAAAACCATCATCATCTTGCCATGCCTTACCAACTTTGAGGTATCGTTCTTTATATTTATAAGCCATTATTTTCTCCTATCTTGCATTAGCATATTTAAATGGTGCTTCGGCAAATGCCATATATATAAATGTGCCACTACTTAAATTAATATACGTTCCACTTGACCTTAATTTAAATCCATTGCTCAAAAAATCTACTGACCTATTTGTGACATTACTATCTTCTGCAAAATTACCATTAGCATATAAAGTTTGACTTGCTACATTATCTACATCTCTTGTAGAATCAATTATAACCCAATCATCAGTAGCACTTGTTTTTTTAAACATAACCCAAGCAGGTCTAAATCCAGTATAGACAAACGTACCATCTGTAGAGCCATTTCCAGTATAACTGCCAAACTTTGAGTAGCCTTCTACATCAGCAAAACAATAGGCTACATAAGTACCCCCATCAGCATTTGCATAATCGTCACTACCTAATGTAAAAACAGTTGTTGTAGGAGATGTATTATTAAAGTATACAGAGTTTGTACCTGTCTGTGCATTTGTTAAGTTTAAAAAAAGTTGTCTATTATTTCCTACGTCTTCGTGATACACAACCCAATTTTGAGTACCTGAAGCTCTCTTTTTAAAAATAATATATCTTGGTGCTACACCTAATCCGTGAGCAAAAGTATCATTTGCACCAGTTCCAGTATAAGTTACAATGCTAAATCCTGCTGTAGTGTTTGCTTGATAGACACTATCTTGTGAGCCTATACTTGTTGCACTTGCATCATTTGTAGTAGTTGTGCCACCATTTGCTTTCCAGTTCCAAATGACCATTGTTGTACCATCTTCATTTAAGAAAGCATCTGTACCTATTTTTAATAATGTACCGCTGTCATCAAAGTCTATAACACCTTCTGCGTTTGTGGATTCTGCTGCAGTTGTATTGCTGAATAATCTTTTAGTTACACCTCTTGAACTGTCATATAATTGATGACCATAGCCACTTCCATTTCTAGCTTTAAACCAAGACCAATCACTAACAAAACCAACATCAAAAGTTCTTGTTGCATCATCATTACCATCATAGATAAGAGTATTAAAATAATCATCAGCTTGTGTATCAGCATTAGGACTTATGGTTGGTTCTGGTAGGTTAGATGTGCATAATGCTAGAAAGCCTGTTGGTGGTGCATAGTAGAAGTCACCTATGCCATTGCCATCTGTGTTGCCTTGTGCAGTTTTGTTTCCTGCAAATGATGAATCTTGTCCAAAGTTCACAAGATAATTCCCACCTGCTCCACTATCTCCATCACTCAATGCAATAAAATATTCGCCACCAGTTATGCTAAAAGTGCCTTGAGATGCATTGTTTTTATAAAACGTAACTTCATTATCATCTAAATTTAATGCAATACCAATTATGTCAGATGCTGACCAAGTTGCTCCATATGAGGTTTCTGTGCCATCGATTTTTTTATCACCATCATTTTGACGATAAGCAAAGCTACCAGAATTACCTATATCATAAGTCGTAGATAGTGCAGTATCAACACGAACACCACCAATTCTAGTATCACCTGACGTACTTGTAAAAGCAAATTCAGCATACCATTTCCCACTACTTTGAGCAAAAGTAGATAAAGCAGGACCATATTGTGATGAACCAGTAGCAACTTTTAAAGTACCCTCTGATAAAGAACCACCAGTAAGATTATAAACACCATTGAATGTAGCAAAGTTATTCTCAGGACTATCAGGCATGGCACAATCAGATGCGACTATACCACTAGATGTATAATGATTTGTATTGCCACTTGTATCAGCACCTATTGTTGTAGTTGATGCAGTGCCTACTCCAGTTTGTTTAAACTCTAATCTATAACCATTTGTACCATAAGAACCAGTATATTTTTTTGGAATCCATACACCATTTTTTAATTCACCTAATTCATCTAAAATACCATTAGTATCTCCAACACAAGTACCATCTATAAAATTTACATCTGCTAAATAGCCATCAAAATATTGTAATCCACCATTATTCCAAGCACCTATGTAATGAACATCATTACTGTTTACCTCATGCTCATTTCCCCCTGGATATGATGACCTTTGGTCTAAGGAAAATGATGTTTCTTTAACACCATTAACGTATAGTTCATAATAATTACCAGAATTTTTAGATGTTAAACAAATATGATACCATGCACTTAAATCACGAAAAACTCTATTAGTATAAATAGATCCTTCTCCATTATGAGACCATACTCTTAGTTGATGTGTACTATTATGAAAAAACAAAGCAAACTTTGAAGAACTACCTACAGACCAAATTGCTCTTTCATCTCCTATCTTAGTTCTTTTAACCCAAGCACCCCATGTCCAAGTTATTCTATTACTAGCATTTGGTGTTTTTTCTAGTCTAGCACTACTGCTTTGGTCAAACCTCAATGACTGTGTAGCAACACCATTGTAAAAACCACTTGAAGGATTTGCTAACCATGCTTCTGAACTAAACATCTAATCACCCAAAGTTAAGTTGAGCAGTACCTAGCAATATACTGTTATCAGCCTTTACTATATAAGGAACTACATCATAATCGTTATTTGCAGAGGACAATGTAAGACCTGCTGCTTCAGCAGTTTCATAGTCACCATGTAAACTTATTGTTCCTGCACTACTACTACTTGGCTGTATAAATATTATAAAACCAGTCTGACCTACTTGTGATGCTTCTGTTGTAGGTGCTGCCAATGTGTTTGATCCACTAGCTAAAGTAATTATAAAGTTTTGATATGTGTCATAGTCAAGAACACCTGATGTGGCTGATAAAGCAGCAGTATATGTTGATGCAAGTTGTGCTTTAGTAAATGTGTTTTGATCGCTAGTCTTTACCACAACACCTTGCAAGCTAACTGCACCACTTGATACTGTAAAATCTGCTGTTGCAAATGAAGCTATACCTTTGTTTGACACAGTAGCATCTTCTCCTGCAATCGTAACTGTATCTGTGGCTCCACCTGTAGTGGTTATACCTTCACCTGCTGCAATAGTTAATGTGTTACCATTTGTAATTGTTTGATTTGATCCTGAAGTACCAGCAACAGTAAAGCTAGTCATGTCACCACTAGGACCCTGTATGCCTTGGCTACCAGTTGCACCAGTATCACCTTTATCACCAGTTCTAGTAAAATGAACAGACAATTCATCTGCTGCACTAAAAGTGTTGTTTGACGCTAAATGCTGTACAATTAATTTATTATAGCCAGAAGAATCAGTTGAGCTGCCTGTAACCTTAAATCTAGCGTAAGTGCTTATATCATTTATATCTACAATATGTATAAAGCCTTTTATAGATGAAGTACTGTCATCCCAAGTTATTGTATCTGCCTGAGTTGTTGCACCATTTGCATCTGCATCATCAATATAAATTTCTGTAACACTTGCATATGTAGCATTATTAAAAGCTATTTCTCCTGCACCAGGATCAGCATCACTTGTTCCAGTGTCAAACTTATAAAAATAACCTGGTATTGATCCATCTTCACCACTTGCAACAAACGATAAAAACACCTTATCATCATTGGCAAATGTTCCAGCAGTATCAATATACGTTAATGCTAATTTAGTATAACCACTTGCATCTGTAGCTGCACCACTAACCTTAAACACTGCCCAGGTATCTAACGCATTAGACTTAGACATTCTAATTCTACCACGATTTGTATCATTACCTGATACGTCATCAAAACTTTGCACCCATGCACTTATATCAGTACCATTTATTTCTTTATCATCCACATAAGCAATCGTAGCTGAAGATAATGTTGTGTTGTTAAAACGTATCTTACCATCACCAGGATCAGAGTCAGTTGTTGTTGTGGAATATGTGAATTGTGCTGAATCTCCACCAGCAGGTAAAAAGTCTGCAATAGTTGTCAAGTCACCAGAACTATCAAAACCCAATGATTTCAATGCTCTATCTGATGCAGCTTCTGTAAATTCAGCAGATGTAATTGTATTGGTTCTTGATACTTTAAACGATCTGTCTAATTCTTCTTGCTGTTGCTGCGTAATAAATGTCAATCTATCTAACGCATCTTCGTGGCTCTCTGCTGGAAAAGGATCGTTAGCTGTGTAATCTGTAGTCTGCGTTTGAGCTATGTTTCTTCTAATAACAACAGTAACTCCACTAGCAGGAGCCGAAACAAAAACAACATTACCACCATTCGCATTACCTGCATTTGTTACTGAATAATGCGTTGTTAGTTCCTGTACTGTCTCTGTACCTGTAGCCGACCTTAATATTACAGTTAAATCTGCGTCTGCAAATATCTTAAAATCATAAGGAAAGGTGACGTTACTACCATCACCACTGGCACTCTTAATTGTTTTTGTGCTACTAACTGTCATAATAAGTCTCCAATAGCAGAAAATGAAGTACAAGTCCACTTTCTCGTTAATAATATCGTATTTTGTAAATTAATCAAATTCATTTTAATCTACCTTTGCTGATTCAGGTAAATCTTCAAACATCTTGTTCATCACATTTTTTATTCCTATTGCATTTTGAAAAGGAACCAATGATCGCAATGCCCTACCCTGTGATTGTGACATTTGATATTCGTCATTCAACACAGCTCTACTTATACCCTGAACACCTTTTAGACCAGTATCTAAAAGTTGAACTGATGGCACACCACTTATTAAACCTGTTGCTAATCCTGTTGTTCTGCCATAAGAAAACACTGGATCTTCACCAAAAAAAGGAGCACCTGTATCTATTAAGGCAGGAAACAATGATGCCCATGAACTTCTTTGAAATGCTGCTTTACCTATTTCTAAAGGTGTTAACCTTTCTTGTAAAAATTCTTGTTTGTCATCTCTTAATACAGCGTTAGCGTGTGTTTGTGCTACATAAGATAACCCAGCAAAGAATGATGAATACATCATTGCAGAATAAGCTGCGAAATCATTTCTTTTTATATTATGTAAAAATTGTTTGGAATAAGATACAAGCATAAATGTTCTAAACTGACTAACTATTTTACCTAATGTGCTAGTCATATGTATATTTAAGTTACCTACGTCATTTTGTTGTATGCTTTGTCTGGTCCATCTAGTAACAGCTAATGTAAAAGCATCTCTTGCTTCTACGTCATCCCAAGCATCAAGATTAGTTCTTTTAATTTTTCTGCCTTTAAAAAACACTGATGGACTTGTAATTGTTTTTTCTCTTATTTGTTGAAATACTCTTTGTGCCATTTCAGGCTTCAAACCTAATGTTTCCATACGTTTGGCTATATCTTGTTCTAGTGAACCTCTACCAATCTTTTTAAAATTTATTTTTTTTATTCCAAAAGCTAAATCTGTCAAAGACTGTACTGCAATCCTACCTGTGGCTCTTTCCATTGCTAATGTTATTGGAGCCATACCAGACATATCTGCTGTTATTCTTTTTAATGGCTGTATAGCTGCACCTGCTCTATCAATAAAGTCACCTCTGCCCTGAACATAAATATCATGTGCATCATATCTATTCATAGCTTGATGTATTCTTCTATCAACACCAATACCTGCAAATGCTTCTAAGTCTCTTGCAACAGCATCTTCTAGTTCACCATTTTGCGTTCTTTTAAGCATGGATTTTAATTCAGGCATAACTCTTATCAATCCCTTGATACCATCAACAGAAACAGCATTTCCTAATTCAGCAACCTGTGCAAAACCTACTTGGTTCATAACTCTTATGAAGTTATAATCCATCAACAGTCTTGCCAATCTATTTGCATCAGAAGTTGGGTCTTGTATCATGTCTTTTGGTGGTCTTCCCAAAATCATGTCATACATAACACGCAATTTTTTAATGTCTTTTTTTGCAATTTTATCGCCTTTGTCTTTTAACCTACCACCTTCTTCAGCTATAGTTTTTGTTATTTTTTCAAAGTCAGCATCACTTTTAATTCCTTTTTGAGCTAAAGCAATTCTACCTGTCATTTGATTTACATAAGAATTAAAGACTTGCTCTGCATCTCTGTTCATTAGATCTTTAACAGAAACAGTTTCACCTCTTGATGTCATTGCAAAATTAACATCAAACTTCAATCGTTTTTTTGCTCTTGATGCCACACCTTCAGGTTTAAAATGTAATAGATTGACTAAGTTTTCTGCATCAACCTCAGATAATATTTCTTCTTCGATTAATAATTCTTTTAAAAAGTCTTTATTGGATGTGCTAAAAACTCTAGACATTCCAGCGTCTATACCCATTGCTCTTTTTTCTATATTTTTAACCATTCCCTTACCAATTTTGTTTGCAAGGTCCTCAGATATTTCAGGGTTTGCCCTTATCAAAGACTTAGATAATAATGTGCTTGCGAAGTCCTTACCATGTTTAGGTGTTAGTTCTGTAAATTTATAACCATCCCATAAATGAGAAAAGTAAGTCAAATCTTCAGGTATATCGTCAAAACCTTTTACACCAGCTTGTTTAGCCTTTTGCAGTATTTCTCTAAATATTACTCTTTGTCTTTGTGCTGCATTTATTATATCAGGGTTTGTTGCTGACCCTGGAAACTCTATTTCATCTGCAACTAATCTACCAAACTCAGATCTTTGTGCTCCAAACTTTCTTCTTAAATATCCTATATTATTAGACTTTGCCCATCTTGTGTATGAGTCCTCATAAGCATTGTAGTATCTTACCGATAAACTTCTTGTTAACTGAGTTTTAATTAAATCTGCTGTAAACTCACCAGGATTTACTGCATCTTCACCAATATATTGTGCGACCTTTCTTGTCGTTCCTAACTCACTGCTTTTTAACTGACCTATCATATCAATTCTAATTTTTCCATAATCACCCATAGGCGTATCTTGTGCTTCTGATATTTGTTCTTCTGCACCTCTGCGTAACTCCCCTATCTGTACTGGTCTTGACATAGGGTTTTCTGCTGCACCTATACCAGTATCAGGAGTAATAAATTCTTCTGGCGTAGCTACACCTTTATTTATCATTGCTTGTTTTACATCTGCCACTTGTGCTTCTTCAATGTCATTCATGCCCTTTTTAAAAGCCGCATCAAACGCCTCATCAGAGCTTTTACCAAATGCACCACCTATAGCTCCACCTAAAAGCATACCACCACCAGCAGCATATAATATGTCATATGGATCTTTTATTGGATTTTGCGACACTAAGTACGATTCAATAGCTGCACTAGAGACACCACCTGTTGCCAAACCTCTAAATGCCCTTGCTAACCTTGTTGCTTTAGAACCCCATAGAAATGGTGCAGCTACACCTTCTGTTAATACAGTAGCAGTTATAGCAGCAGGATCAATTACAGCAGCACCCAATCTAATAGGAATAGAGCCATAACCATACTTTGCTAATGTTTCCTCATTTTTTAGTGATTGCAAAACTCTATCACGCAACTTTTGTGCATGAGGTCTGCTTACTGCATCTTCTAAAAAATCGTGGTATTCTGTCGGTATATCTTTTGTAAATTCGTCATAAGACTCGTCATCAAGTAAAAAGTTTTCGTCAGGTTCGT
>Ga0208545_1000583_pt1 | contig 16803 bp, 15 predicted proteins | sample DEB08_DNA_12_FD_185498 | JGI IMG/M metagenome (GOLD analysis project Ga0208545, IMG submission 185498) | Aqueous microbial communities from the Delaware River and Bay under freshwater to marine salinity gradient to study organic matter... | ecosystem: Environmental > Aquatic > Marine > Coastal ... | reverse complement strand
TTGCTGCTTATTATTAGCAACTTTCTGCCAGCTTATTTGCTGGATCTGTTGGATTGAAGTAGACCCATCAACTTTCATTAGCTGGGTTCAGCAGGCCAATCGTTGTCGCCACTGCCATCTGGATTCGCGGACGATAAATTAGGCCAGTTTGAATGTGAGGTAATATCTCTCAAAGCCTGTCGATAAGTCGCCCAGCTAGAGTTAAGTGTTGAGCTAGTTTCTTGCGCTTTAATTACCATCCAATCACTCTCAGCCAAAAGTGCATCTCTTTTTGCTCTGTTGTTTGCTGCTGCCGCTGCATTATTAGCTGTAACTACTGCTGCTCGTTCATCACTCGTCATATCAGTGACACGGCGTGTGTAGACCTTACCGTCTGATAAATAAGGCGTAACACTTTCATTCTTTTGAGTAGCAGGATTAAAGGCTAGAAAGGTAACAACTTCAGCGCAGGAGTTAGTTGACAGCCAATCTGCATCAGGGCCGCTTTTTGGGAAGCTGGTGTTGGGGTACAAAACCTTACAGTCTGCAATATCCCCGATATTTGAGCCATCCAGTCGTGCTATTTTCATCATTTTATTGTCCTTTGTCTGGGAATGCTTCTGTCGCTGGAGTGAAGTTGCTGGTGTAACGGGCATACCTACTGATTCTGAGTTCGTCTATATAGCCTTCCCATGCCCCACCAGTATGTATTGATGATGTACTTCCCCACTCACCACCAATAACAAATATATTGTTCGTTGCTACATATGTTTGGTTGTCTGATATTGTTGTACTACTAGCAGTGCCATCGAGGTATACTTTTATATTCCCAGTGCCATCACCATTACGCACCACCGCAACGTGATGCCAAGTGTCTACTGTGAATTCCCCACCAGTGAAGAAGCTTGTATAACTGCCCGTCCAAAGCCGTAAAATATTCCCAGTAATGCCACATTCCATCTTATATTGCCCAACATTCCACATAAATTTCGCAGAAGTATTAGGAGTTTTTGCCCAGCACTCTATAGTGAAATCCCCTGCAAAGTCTTGAACTCCACGTACCAGTGCGCCATCACCAGTACCGTCTAACGCCAAAGAAGCTGTGCCAAACTTTTTATCAGACGTACTGGAATCAGCATTACCGACTAACGACATATTGTGTTGTGCTGCACTATCAAGCACTTGTCCGTCAGCCATGTTGAGCAGGAGCTTAGTGTTGGTAATTTTAGTTAAGGGTGCTGTTGGAACAGTACAGGTGCTAGAGGTAGGATCATATAATGCTGTTCCTTTTAAGATTCGGAAGTCGCTCTGATAACCACCAAAGGGATAATTGGTAGTGTCTGTCGAATAATTCCCAAGGCGCATCAGATCTTTATAACCCCCGCCGGAAGCCGCTGAAAAAGTGTTGCTTGCACTTGCCTCAGTTAAGGCTCTTACCCCATTTATAAAAACTGATAAATTAGAACCCGATCTTGATACTGCCCAGTGGTTCCACTCAAATCTAACATTACCCAGTGTTGTGTTGCTATTCAGTACTTGTGATCCAGTTTGAGAATCCTTGATGTACCAATAAAACACACCAGTGTTATTGTTAAAATAGAACTGCATCATATCGCCTTGAGAATACACAAAAGGATAGCTTGCTCCAGTATCCTCACGGTAATACCAGCCCTCAATGGTAAAATCTCCAGTACCGTAAGAAAAATCACTACCTGTGGCAGTAACATCAACGCTCGTTGCTATTCCATAGCCACGCAAAAAAGCACTCGCCCCATTTGTCCCTGACTTATAAACTTTGCTAGTCAGAAACGGGACTATCGAAGTTATTACTCTTGGAGTTCCTTGTGTTGTCAAAGCATGGCCCGATGTAGACTTGTCTGCGAACCTATTGGACTGACAGGTTAGCAGTTTGGTATGTGTAATTGCAGTTAGTGCTGATGTTGGTGCTGTGAAATTGGAGGTATAAACCGCTGTTCCTTTTACTATTCTAAAATTGCTGATGTAGCCGTTTAAAAGATAGCCTGTGGCATGCCAACCGCCTATTGTAAAATAAGTATCTGTATAATCAGTAGAATCACTTACTGATAATATTTCAGTTCCATCAACATATAATTTTGTAGTTCCAGAGTTTCTTACATAAGCAACGTGATACCAAGTACTTATGCTTGGAGCTATACTCCCGTGAAGCAAGTAAGATGTGCCGTGATAGATTGCCCATCTACCAGTGGAATTATCAGCCCCTACGGCTGGCCCTCGCGTTGTTGAATTTAAATAGCCGTTAGAAAGCTGAAAAAGTCCCTGCCCATTACCTACAGTGGTTACTCCGAACCTAACAAAACACTCAATAGTAAAATTGCCTGTACCAAATGAAAAATCAGAACTAGTCGCAACAGTCAGGTAGTCGCCACTTTCGTCAAAATAATTTGACCATTCGCCTTCTACTCTGGAAAAAGGACTAAAGGTTCCTTGAGAAGGATTTCCTGAGATAGCTACTGTGTGGTTGCTGTCTGATCCATCATCGAAAGCATTGTTAACACCGTTGTTCGCACCATCGAAGTGGCTTAAAAAATCGACACGATTAAACTGATCGTCGCTTGGTAAATCAACGCCACCACTACTCATCAATATTTTAGTTGCACCACTCATCAACTCATATCCTGTCCAGCAGTGAAGCCGTAATAAGTTGTTCCCGCATCTACGGTATAGAAAGCAAAAACATCAACGTCATCATTTCCTGTTGAAAGTGTAGGTGCTTCATCACCTGCCCACTTGATACTAGAGTGCCATGTGATTGTTCTTGCAGTAGAGCCTTGGATAATCCTAAGTGTTGCTGTAGATACCTTGCCACTTGCGGCTGGATTAGCAAAAGATATAGTTGTGTTCTCAGTCAGATCGTGACTGAAGTTGTCGCCTAATTGCAGATTCAAAGAGACTGCGTTACTTGATGAAGTAACTGCGGTGTATTCTCCTGAAGTACCCGCATCATGTGTTACAACACCGTTAGCATCTGCTGTTACAGCCTTAGATGCTTCTGTTAATCCCAGAGTAGTGACATCAACATAATTTAATTCTGTTGTTGTAGCAGTCACCCCATCAAGTTTATTTAGCTCTGCAGCCGTTGTTGTTACAGCCGTACTACCAATCATTAATTTGTCTTTAACGATGTCAATAAACGTATTGCCAGCCGTTAATAATTTATCAGCACTTTCATCCCATAGAAGATAAGCACTTGCTGTAGCCCCAAAAAATTTAACATCTACACCTGTGTCATCAACACCAAATGTAGTTGCTCCATCTATCTGAACTGCACCATCAATATCTACAGCATCTAAATTAGTTGTACCATCTATATCGACATTACCAGATATATCTAAAGTAGCTGCGTCTAGCTCACCAGTAATAGTAAAATTTCGTAATCCTGTATAGTCTTTATTAGAATCAAGGATTACTGCTTTAGAAGCAATTGCATTTCCAACCGCTGTACTTCCTAAATCTAAAGCATTTAGTTCTCCAACTACCGCTGTAATACCATCTAAAGCATTAAGCTCTGCTGTAGTAGACGTTACTCCATCAAGAAGGTTAAGTTCAGTAGCTGTTGCAGTAACTGCTACGTCTTCATTAATTTTAGGAGATGTTAATGTTTTGTTAGTTAACGTATCTGTAGATACAAGAGAAACTAAAGTTGAGTTAGCTCCAGCAGGAAGCATTAAAGTATTAGTTACTGCCGCTGAGTGTGGCTGTGCGTAAAGCTTTTGACCATGACTATTGCTTTCACAATTAAGAACTATTGCACCTGAATTAGTGTTACCTCTAACTACAACTGTACCTGTACCATTTGGAGCTAGGTCTAAAGTTGCGTTAGATGTTGTAACAATATCGCTGCCATTAAGATCTAAATTACCTCCTAGCTGTGGACTAGAATCTTCTGAAACATTAGAAATAGCACTAGATGTTGCAAGTCCTGCTACAATAGTACTTCTTGTAATCTTCTTTAAACCACCACCTGAAGTGTCTACAGCTATAAAAACGTCATCAGTAGCTACTGTAGATATTTCAGATAAAGAACCTACTGCTACTGGATTAAAATTAGTACCATCTGCAATTAATAAGTGACCAGCAGTATTAGTACCCATTGTAAGATCATCACCACCAATAGTGAGGTCACCTGTTAAGGTAAGATTTCTTACGCCAGTGTAATCTTTGTTTGAATCAAGAATTACTGCTTTAGAAGCTATGGCAGTACCTACTGCTGTAGACCCTAAGTCTAAAGCATTTAACTCACCAACAACTGCTGTAATACCATCCAAAGCATTTAATTCTGCTGCTGTAGAAGTAACACCGTCAAGAATATTAAGTTCTGCTGCAGTAGAAGTAACACCATCTAATATATTTATTTCGGCTGCTGTAGAAGTTACACCGTCAAGAATATTAAGTTCTGCTGTTGTACTTGTAACGCCATCTAAAATATTTAACTCTGCCGCAGTGCTTGTAACACCATCCATAATATTTATTTCAGCGGCAGTTGCTGAAATTGCTGTACCGTTAAAGTTAATAGCATCTACATAAGCTGTACCGTCAATGTATAAATCTTTAAACTCTAATGAGCTAGTACCTAGATCAATATCATTATCAGTAACTGGAACTACTGCTCCATCTTGTATTCTTACTTGCTCAACAGCACTGCTAGAGACTTGTACATAAAATCCCCATCTATTGTTAGTACTGTCAGCCTCAATTTTATTTAAGAAATCAAGATCACCAATTCTAAAAATACTACCACCTTGGGCAGAAGATCCATCATGTCTGTGTCCTGTAACAGCAGCATCTGAAGATGAATAAGCAAAAGAATTTAATAACTGGTTATATTCATTATTAAATAATGCCGCTGTAATCGTATCTCCATCAGAGATTGTGCTTTGTCTTGTATACGAATAAGCCATTTATCTACTTCCTTCCTGAAGGCATGTAATCTATGTAGAAACCATTTACTGAATAAGGAGATCTTTGGTCATCACTTTTAAGTCTTAAAGCTACAGTATTTCCAGTTCCTTCTACTGCTTGTCTTACTAATGGATTTTCAGCAGCTCCAAACTCAGAAGTTCCAAAAGTCCCATCCCCAAAAGTAGCAGGTAAAGGTATAGTACTTAATGTATATGTAGGAGGCTGTGGAGTATCTGTACTTTCAAAGTCATACTTTACATCTAGCTCTGGTTGGATAGTTCCTTCAGGGCTAATAGAAATTTTTATATACTTTATTGTTTTACGAGTTCCTATATCTCCAAAGTCTAAATCAGGCGTGTAGTAAATAGCTTCAACATTAGAAGCACTCCCACCGGGATTAAATACATTACCTGTATCGTGATTATATACAAATCCTGAATTGTCCCCATGATATAACTGTTCAACGCCATCTTTATCTAAACCAGACGCAAAGCCATTAGCTTGAATACCTTTGGTTTCAGACCACTCAAAACCATTAGGAGTTAATGTACCTATAATACCTTTTGATACAGCAGAGCTTTGACTTGTATTAGTGTAAAATAATCTATATTGAGATTTACTCCTGAGTACCCCACTACTAATAACAAAATTATTTATACTTGCTGCAATTAAACTAGTTACTTTTTGAATTTGTCTACTGACAGAACTTAACTCTACGTCCCCAATACGAGCTGTACCTGCAATAGTACGAATTCCATCAGGACTTAAAAATAAAAGATCACCTCCTATTTCTTGAATGCTTTGACCGTCTAAGCAGCCTACATTTTTTGTGATAGGGACTACTGCAATGTTATCGCTATCGCTAATATTAACTAATTTAAAAATACTATTTTTACAAAAAATAATTAAGTCACTACGAAAACTAGCTAGACCTACAACTGCATCTGTAAGCACTATACTTCCTGCTCCTGAACCACTAAATGAATCAGGATCAATACTAGAACTATAAAAAATAGTATTTTTAGCTGTAGATGCACCTCCTACAACAAAATGATTTTCGTGCATTACTCCTACTAGTGGAGCAGTTGTACTACTTACTGTTATCTCACCTGCAAAAAAAGTTCTGTCTGTTAAGCTACCAGTACCTGTCATTTTAAAAAAGAAAGGTTTGTTAGCTCCATCACAAATTAATACTTCACCATAATCAGTTGTACCTTCAAATAGTGCAAAAGTACATTGCCCTTGACTTGTTCTAGCAGCTAAAGATCTACCAGTAAAAGTAGTATGGTTATCACCACTACCAGATACACTAGCTCTGTTTAATGTTAACCAACTAGTACCATCCTGACTAAAAAATATACCTGTTCCTGAACAAACAATTAAACCATCTGCATAAACAAACATTCCAAGAATAGCATTACTAGAGTTAGGTTTAGCTGTAGAACTTCCACCAAACTGAGTAAAGCCATTAATGCGCCTATAGCCTCCATCAGGATCAACCTCAAAGTTCAACAATTCAATTGCTGATCCGGGTTGTCGCATAATTTCAAGTTGATTTAAGTTAACATTTAAACCACCTCGACATGATAAGGCGAATGGTTGAGACATTTATACGAACCTTATCCTGTCATCTTTAAAGTATCCCGGCGTAGACTCCATTAGGTTTAACTTCATTAGACGTAATCCTCTTTTATAATCTTCTGCAGCAAAAGCTGATGCTTGAGGATTTTCTTTAAACTGATGAACATAATATCTAGCCCTTGCTAAAAGGACAGGTTTATAAATGTTAGGAAAAACTATTTGATCTCCATGTGCAGATAACTCTGTTGGTAAATCATAGGCATAAAACCAAATACGATAGACTTGATCTGGAATAGGACTTAACCCAAACTTTCTAAGATCAGGACTTTTAATAACTCTAGAAGGAACTCCATAATTTTGAGTATCTGCATCATCTTTATTTTGAGAAACTCTAAAGTAATCTTTCCATTCTTCTGTAGTAGTAAAGCGTAAGTTTCTTACTGTATAAGGAGCAGTTTCCCCTGATACACCTACAGTAGTTAATAAAAAATTATCCCAATCAATTGCACCATAGTCAGTAGTCAAACTAGAACTACTACTTTTCAAGTTGTACCATCTCGTACCTGCAACTGTTTCTACATAAACATTTCCATACATAGGATCAGTAGCACCACTAAGAGCAGTAGCCAAAAAAGGCCACTGAGGTTCTTCATTAACAATATCAAGATAAGCTCTATTAATACTATCTTTGATATGTGCTTGAATACCTATAGCCGCTGAAAAAGTAGAACTAGACAAAGAAACTTCATTCAGTTCTCTGAGTAGTTCATTAGCTAAATTAAGATAAGTCTCAGCCATGTTTATTTCTTATGTTTTTTTTGAATAGGAAAATTAACAGCTTTACTAGCTCCCTTATGAGGTTTAAAACCTTCTTTAGGATCTTTCATTAGCTGTACATCTTTCTTAGACTTCATCCAATGATAACCTTTAGGAGCAGGTACTTTCATTTTGATACCTTAATAGCAATTGATACAGCTTTTGTTCCACCAGATCCTTGAGCATTTGGTCTTACAGTTGTACTACCACAGTGACGTTCCATTTCCTGAATTGAAACGTAACTACCTTGATTGTACATGGCTCTACCGCCACCCATCATCTTAGCTTTACCACCATACATCATTTTTTTCATAATCTAAGCCTTATCTTTTTTAGATTTTGAATTAAAAATTCGATCATAGTTTTCACTATATTTTTTTTTATTAAATCCTTTCCTAAAACGACTTTCTTTACTTACGATTCCTTTAGGATGAACCATAAAAGGTTTTTCTTCACTTCCTAGCTGTGGCATATCTACACCCTTTTGTAAAAAGAGGGAGCTACCTAAGTAACCCCCTCCTCTTAACTTACAATTAGTCGATGCCGTAGAAGGCAGAAACTAACGCTTCACCACGAAGAACCTTAGCACCATATACGTGAAGACCACGTACAATGTCGCCAAAGCTGTCAGGATCACGAATTACTTCAGTACTCGTAATTGTCTGAGCTGTCGCTGTAGATGAAATATGTCCTGCAATACACTTACCTGCTGCATTAGTAGTAGAGGCAATGTTATTGCTTTTATACATATTAAATCCACGCAATAGCCCAGAAGATACTAGACCGTTTCGTATTGAACCTTGACCAGCATTGTAGTCCACAGAAAGAAGCTTGGAAGAACTTGAAGCCAGAACTTCATAGAAGTCAGGGCTTGCAAGGAACCAACGACCTTCTTCAGGTACATTCTGTTCGTCAAGAAGTCGTGCCATATGTCCTAAGACATCAATAGGATCATGCTCCGAAGAGTCAAATCCAATGTCTAAGTTACCAGTACCATCAAAAGTACCAGCAGCAAGGTCAGTAGCATTATCAGAACCTAATACATGATTAGGGCTAGACGCTGATACACCTGAGAACATAGAAGCAATTACACCTTCATCAAAAGCATCACGCAGAGCGTAAGCTGCAGATGAGGTTGCTACATCACGAAAGTTTACGTGAGACATGTTTGTTTCAATGTCATCAACAATAAACTTGAAAGCGTTAGCAGTATCAACGATCAACGTAACTTCAGCGTCTGTAAGAGCTGTTTTAGTTACATCTGCTCCCCTTTCATACTGATAAACAGTAATTTCGGGTTCTTTGATAATTCTAACTGTGTCGCCAAATCCAGCAATTTCACCAGCATAGTCCGTATTCGTTATGGCTTCTGCCACAGACGATTTACGAAAGAAGTTTAGAACTTGCTTGGAATAGACCTTGGGTAAGAAAAACGAATTGTTTTGATTCGCTACAGAGTTACCAAAGTTACCATTGGTATCTGTACTTTGTTCAAACAGTGCGTCACTTTGATTATAAGCCATTTTATATTTCCTTTAAGAAAAGAATTTAAATATTCCGAACTCTTCCCTCATCAATAGCTTGACGAATATCTTCTTCATACTTATCAAACTGATCAAGGGACATTTTCGATATTTCAGTTTCAGTCCAAATCTTTTTCTGTTGTGGTTCTACATTGGTTGTTTTAGTAGAAACCATATCAGCAGCAGACTGTAAAGACTGCTGTCTAGGAGATGAACTTCTTTGTGTAGAACTTTGTCCTTGCCCAGATTCCATTTTATAAAGATCAATAGCTTTTGATGCTAAAGAAACATTATCAGGATTACGATATACCCAATCTTGAATCTCTTCAGGTTGATCTGAAGCCCAAGTATGAAAATCCTCTGACCCTTTAATATCATCGTAGTCAGGGTGATTGTTCCTCATTAACTCTTCAGCTTCACGAATTGCAAGTTGATGTTCTCTAGCTTCAATAGCAGATAACCTTGGTTGCAAAGTGTTTAGCTGTTCAGAGGCAATGTTATGTGCCACAGATTCAACTGTTTCGTAAAGATCAGGATTAGAATCCCTAAACTGTTGAAGTTCCTCTTGAGATTTTGGAGCTTCATATTTAGGTTGAGTAGCTTGCAGTTGAGCTTGAAAATCAGACTCTTTCTGTTTGAACTCATCTATAGTCCTATTATGTTTACGCTTTAGATCATCGTATCTCTTTTTATAGTTATGGTTAGTAGTAGAAGAATCCTCATTAGGGGCCGACTTTTTTCGTCGGGAAGCCTTTGGGGAAGGAGCCTCATCTTCATAATACAATTCATCTGCTTGAGGCATACGTTTACCGTCAGCCTTATGCCAAGATTTCCTCATATTATATGGATTAGCTTCTTGTTCTTCTTCTATCATCTCTGTTTCAGACATTGTTCTATTCCTTTTCTAAGGGGCTTGTTGTCTTGCAAGGTAGCCAATTCTAAACGTCTAGAGAATTTGGGGCTTGTCTTTTACAAGGGAGCCTTATTAAATTTAAGCAGGATTCAAGCTAGGAGCGCGATTTGATCTAAGCATGTTCTTCTTGATCTCATCTTGAGCTATTTTTTCATAAGCTAAAGGATCTTCATCCTTACCCTTATAAAGAAGTAACCCCCCATCTTGGGCTGCTTTTCTCATTTCACCACCATCGTAGGCGCGTTCAGCATCATCCATCATTGCTTGAAGATTATCTGAACCCATCTGATCTGTGGCTTTCTTGGTGAATACAAACTCTCCATCTGACAATCGTGCAGGTATCGAGTCTGATACACCTGTTCCGGGGCCATCAACTTCTCCAGACCCCGTAAACTCAGAAGCAGTTGTAATTACTTTGTCAAAAATCTGACTTAGCTTTTCATCTGTTTCTAAAGCATTCATTAAATAACTTTGTTCTTCATCATCTAAGGATTCACTAAGAACAAAATCCATGTATTGGTCTTCCATTGCTGCATCAGGTAATTGTGATGCTTCAGCTTCTGCCATTTCTTCAGGTGGAATATTAGGATAAGTATCTATAGGCATATCCCCTTCCATCTCTGGTGGAACCATTAGTGAGCCTTCATCTTTGTTCATACGTCCACCCATATATTTTGAAGTAGGTTCTTGGTTTTTTAAGTTTTCTTTTATTTCTGTTGATAATCTAGCAGCAGCAGCAAAATCATCCATGTCAAAACTTGCTAATATAGGTTTTGTATTTTTTTCAATTAAAGCTAATTTATCTGGATTACCTTCAGCTTGTTCTTTAGCAGTTTTAATTTGATCAAGAATACGCATTAATCGTTCTGCATTGCTTAATTCTTTAGCCATTATTCTTTCCTTTGTGTAGCTTCGTTAACGCTATCCTTCAACTGCTCTAGGCGTACCACTAAATTCACTTTCCCCTGACTGCGGTACATTTCCAGTTCCGATGTTGCCCCCACCAGTACCTGTAACTCCAAGTCCTTGAGATTCTGGAGGTACTCCTTCAGGGGTTCCCATAGCTCCGGGTTGTTGGTTATTGGGGCCAGCTTCCGCGCCAGTTGCTTGTCCAGCATTCTGCATTCCTATGATTCTTGCCATAATTGCTGCTTCATCAGGATCATTCATTAATTCATCAGGATCTAACTCAAGACTAACAGCTAGTTCACTAATTAATTTATTCACTTTAATGAAAGGAGCTACAGCAGGATTTTGTATAGTTTGTAAGAAAGTAGTCAATCGCTGACTTCTTACTTCTTTTTGCATCAAGCTACTTGTACCTGTTGCTTTAACTTCAAGATCTCCTTTTACATCTAACTCATTATCAAGAAACTGCATGTTCCATTGAAAGTAAGATTCGCCTAAAGGCTTTAAAAGAAAGTCATCAAGATTCTTAATAACAGTTTTAATGTTAAGACTTGCTGCACCTAATAACATTGACATCCCTGAAGCTGTACGAGTCATACTTTGTACGCCTGTCATGCCATGTGAGTAACTAGGTATTCCTGTTTGTTCATCAGCAAGCTGCCTAAACTTATCAAACATCATCATGTTTTCTTGAGATGTATTAGGAAACTTTAAGCCATTAATAGCTGTACCGGGAACTCCAGCTTGTCTTCTAAATATCTTGCCGGGATAAATTTCCATGTTCTGACCACCAACAAGAGCAGTCTCATCTACATCAAATACAAGAGAACCTGACAATGCTAAGTTATCAATTGCCATACGTGCATGACCATTCATAATCTTTTGAGAGTCATCCATGTTTTCAGCAACACCAATACCAAAGAAACTATAAGGATTTCTTTCATAAGGGAATGAGTGGTAAGGAATTCTAAAAGGTGTAAAAGGATTTATTACAGAGCGTAAAAGTTTACCATTACACATCCAAGCATTAATTTGTACTTCATCAAGATCATCAACAGATTCATCAATTTCCATACCAACTTGTCGAGCATACTCAGCGTCCATTACGCCCCAATACTCTATAACTTCAAATTGACCTGCACCATAAGTATCAGATTTTGATTCATCTTTTAAAGCAGATTCATAATCTTGTTCTTCATAGTTAGGGCCAATAGCTAATGCTTCTCGTATAGCATCTTTGTTAAAGAAAGGCATACTAGCTAAAGAACGTAACTTTGTTCTATTCATCTTATGACGATGAAAAACATACTCACATTCGTTAATGTTTGTAGCGTTAGGATCAGGAAAGAAATCCCAAATAGAAACAAACTCTATTCTAGGAACTCTAACATTAAGAGGGCTATAAACTCTTTCCCCTTCTTCAGTCTGTTCCCATTTATTTAATACTTTATTGAAGTTAAATGGGCCTTTAACAATCCCTGTGCCAAATAATGCAGATTCAAACAAAGAGTTTCTAATTTCACTTGAGCCATTAGATTCTTCAATTTGATCATGGATTAATTTTTCCATTCTTCTTGAAGCTTCTTCAGCAGGAGAAACTCTAAAAGCTGTAGGATCTAAAGATGGCCCATCAATAAGTTCATTTTCTAACGCTTTATCAATTGGAACTACATCAAACTTACCACTATCAAAAGTTGCTCCCGGCTTTAAAGTTTTGCCATCTCCTTCAAACCCAACATCAAAAGGATTTTCTTCAGGAGTTTCTAAACTTTCTTTAGGTACAGAAGTTTCTATTCCGGGTATAGGCGTATCGTTATCAAGGTGAGCATGTTTAGCAATTCCTTCAGGCATCTTTGTTGCTGAGATACCAATAGGGAATTTATTAGCTCCGAAAATAACATCAACAAGCTGACCAAAAGCTGCAAGTACTTTTGTCTTAGTTACTTTAACAAAGACTCTAGATTTTTCAGACTCTCTAAATCTAACGTCTTTGTTGTATAACCCTCGATAATTATGATACGCAGTAATCCAGCGTTGCTCATCACTATCTCTAGCAGTACTCGCCTTAACGTATCTGTCAGTCAATAACGCAACAAGATTTTGTTGTAAAGTTTCTTCAAGCGAAAGCTCAAGCCCTTGCTCATTTTCTACTTTTTCAAAATAAAGTTCGTTTGCTGTTAAGTTATTTTCTTCAGCCATTAACTAATCTCTATTGATCAGGTGTTGAGCCTAAGTGCAGGAACTCAATAAGATAAGTTACTGTCGTTGCTGCTGTAGCTAAGTCAGCACCAATTGGAGTAAGCCTAGCATGTAGAGTACGTGCAGCAGCAGAATACAAAGTAGCTGCAATTACAATTGCTTCTGAAGTTGCAGGGCCACCTACAACACCAGCAGTTACGCCAGTACCAACAAAAGCATTAGCAGCATGACCATGAGAGTTTTGAATAATGTACAAAGGTGCGTTAGCAGTCCAAGTTACTGCAGAACCACCATCATCAAGAATAGCTTTAGTAGCAATTAGTTGACCACCACCTGCGGCTGTACCTAAACTAAAATCTACGTCATTACCAGAACTACCGCCAGTTACAATGTTACCAGCAGGAATAGCAATAAGATTCCTAATGATAGTGTCGGCTGGCTGAGTAAAAGATACATCTGTATGTGTATCGTCAGTTACTGCAATTGTACCTGTTGTAACAGAGGTCATTGAAGTAAGAATATTTTCTGCAATATTACGAACATCAGTTGTTCTTGCAGAATTTCTTCCTGTGTCTTTTATATTATAAACTGGGTTTGCCATTTAATATCCTTCCCTTTAAAGGTGTAAAATTAATCGTAGCTATACTTATAGCTAGTATTAGTTCTTGTATAGTAGACAAAAATTTAAAATTTACAACTAGTAACCAAAAATATCGTCAGCAGGGGTATAAGCCTGTTCCATTCGTAAATGTCTTAATTGAGACAGTGGATCATTAACTCTAGGTCTGGACATGATTAAATACCTTAGTGCGTCATAAGCATGATCTTGTGCTTTTGTGTCTACATCTTCAGGATTTGACTTATCAAGGGGTATACCTTGAAGCTCACGAATAAGATTAGGACAAGTATTAAATATCTGTAATTTAGGTCTACCACTAGCCTGTAGCCTTAAATACTCATGTATTTGTATTTTTCCTTGAATTCTATTTTTATCTGACCTTCGTAGCTTATGTCCCTGCCTAACAATAGTTTCTCCTACTGTAGGGCCAGTAGTGCCTGTTCTATTCCAAGCAGCAGTATCAAGGACTCCGGGGACTGAAAAAGGATCTTGTAATTCCATTTCTGTAATAGCGTAGCCTAGATCTTCACCTGTTAAACCTTTCTTATAAAGTTCCCTGTAAACAATAAGTGTTCCATCATTAGAATCAACTGTAGCCCAGATACAGGCAGATTCACTGGCATAACCATAGTCAATGCCTTTAACACGTTCCCAATTGAAAGGGATTTCAAAAGGAGGAATGACATGGGTTTCAAGATTAAACTCAGTGAAAGCAGCTCCTTCGTTAACGTCCCAATTCCCTTCAAGCAACTGTTTACGCTGTGTAGGAGGCAATGCCATTAGCATTTTCTCGTATCTACCATCAGTTGCTAAGTAAGGATTATCATCTAATCGAGCAGGTATAAACTTACGAGTTAAACCATCTGCACCTTCAAAACTTTGATTATCTTCAGCAGGATCTATATATCTCTTTTTAACCCAATGTGCGCCTACACCTCCGGGGTTAGCAGTACAGCGCATGTAAGGCACAATTGTAGAATCTGTTGTTCTTAATCGTGAGGCAAGGTAGTTCCAACTGAATTCTGTTGGTAGGTGGGTGATTTCATCAAACCCTATCCAGCTATAGGCTTGACCCTGATAACGATAGACATCTGCATCCCTTTCAAGAAAGCCAAACTCTATTTTGGCCCCAGAGGGAAAATTCCACATTTTTTCTACTTCTCTGTACTTACAGCCGGGAAAGGCTTTAGGGTAGAGTTCCCTGCTTTTATCAATCAATTCCCTTAGTTCAGGCATAGAACGTCGAATGATTAATCCTCTGTGAGCCGCTCTGTGCGCGTATCTTAGAGGATCGACTAACATAGCGTAGGATTTTCCTCCTCCTGCAGCACCACCGTACAATACGTCTGTTTCTGCAGCAGCTAGAAATTCTTCTTGTGGGCCTTCATTAGGTGAAAATACAACAGCTTGCTCAATATCTTTTTTGTATTTTTCAGTAATAGGAGCAATATCAACAATTTTACCAGCAATTGTTTTTTTATTAGGTTCTTCACTAAGCTTACTAAATATCTGTTCTTTTTCTTTTAGTCGGGTTTTAGTGTTGTTTAGCTTTCTTTCAATGCTTTTAACTTTTTTACGTTGTGTCGCTATTCTACGTTTAACGTCTTTAGCATGTTTTACTTTAGAATGATAAGTGTACTGCCTACGAGGTTTCTTATCTCGTTTAACGTAGTTAGAAAACGTCTGGTGGGATATTTTAGCTTCAGGAATCTTAGACTTAATATAATCTATTGATTCACGTAATGAGCCTAGTTTTTCATTTTCAAATAGCTGTAAGGCTTCTTCTAGGGTTTCTAGGTAATTTGGTATTGCTTCAAGTAATTTAGATTCTTCATTGTAAACATAACCAAAGGGTACAATTCCTTTACCTTTAGGTTTCGTCTTCGGGAATCTCATACTCAGCCTCTATTGTAGATGGTTTCTTTGCAGGAAGTATAAACAACGCACCTGTATTATTTTCGATATTATGATTAACATCTACCCTATCCATCTTACCTAGCCCTATTCTGTCTAGGATCGTCTGTGCGGCCTGTACCTTAACATTTGACTGCGGGATAGCAGTTTCAGACTCCATGACCTCTACGAGCTTCATAGCGGCTTTAGGAGCCGATTGTGCAAGTATCTCAGAAGCTAATTCAATAATCTCCTCCTTTAACGTGCGTACAACCTGTGGATACACATTATCTGCGTATCCTGCAAGTTCAGCAGCTACTTTAGCGTCTCCTCCTACCCTTATTAAATTATCTAAGAAACTTTGTTGTTTCTCAGTGTATGTTCGTTGTTTCTTGTTAGAAGGGACGTATTGAGTGATTTCAGACATAAAAGACACAATTGTTTAACGCTTCGCTATAAAATAACACAAGAAGTCTAATTAAGAAAAGCTTGACAAGATTTAAATTTAGTAGCAGTCTAAAGCACTTGTAGATGTACAATAGTTAAAAGTAGTTAACTACTTCAAAGTTAGTTTATAAATAATTAATAAACTTAAGGTACAATTATTGTATCTAGTTCAACATCCCTTCTACCTCTTTCTACCCCTTTACATAGGTTACCTATTGTACCTATTGCCCTTTGAAATATTTTAACTTGGGTACACTAGTCTAAAAAATCACACTCAAGGTACATCAGGCACGTTAAGAGCCGTTTAATTAGCGGGTTTAAACTTGACAACCTAAAACTGCTTAAAATGTCTGATATTGCATTTATAATACCACCTCCCCGGCATGGCCTCCTGCCTACCCCTAGTCAGAAAAGTGTAGTCTAATACAAATTGTAGTCTGCTACAGAAATTAAAACTGTAGTCTACTTCACAAATTCAAAAGTGTAGCAAACTACAGATCCACCAATACCATTACCGGAACCTTTATTCAGCATCCTCCCTAGTATTCAGAAGTTTACACTCTGATTTCCCCATGAAATGGAGGTAAAAAGTAGTCAAACGAGTTATCTAATATTTCACTGAATTAGCACTAATTTATCAAAATTCCCAATGATTACAGCACCATAGAAGCAATTTAAAACCTTCCAAAACTGGTTAAAAAGTAACCAACTACCATTCCATTAGACGCATTCTAAGCCGCTCTCAGGGCTTTTAAAATTATAGGAACCATACAGCCTATTAGACGTTAAAACCCCATTTCACTATTCCTTCACTATTGTAACTCATTGATTTAATTGAAGTTTATTTTCACTGATTTAGTGTTTTTGACTGTTTTAATTACTTTTAAATATATGCCTTTCTTTTCTTATGCTTGTAAAGTTTAGTAAATCTGCAGAATTTCATTACCTTTCCATTATTTCTCCACTATTTAACTATTGTAGCT
>Ga0208545_1000574_pt1 | contig 16980 bp, 28 predicted proteins | sample DEB08_DNA_12_FD_185498 | JGI IMG/M metagenome (GOLD analysis project Ga0208545, IMG submission 185498) | Aqueous microbial communities from the Delaware River and Bay under freshwater to marine salinity gradient to study organic matter... | ecosystem: Environmental > Aquatic > Marine > Coastal ... | reverse complement strand
AATAAAAAAGCTTATGGGTCCGAACCCTAGGTAAGATACTTTAATCATGTATACATTACCCTTAGACGGATCAAATGTAATACTCTCTCCGTTCCAGTCTTCTTGGTTTATTGTTGATTGTGTCTTCGCGGCTCCTGCCGCTGTCTGAGCCAATGTACCTGTTACACCAGCACCAGAAAAAGAATATGTTCCAGTAGCAGAGGCTGCCGATCTATTTCTAAGAATAACTACATCGTCTACTTGTTCGGCATCCCATATAGACTGGTTAGCGGTCATCCATGCCTCAATCTCATAGGCATTATGAGCATTAGTTCCTGCTGTTAATGTAATATTATAAGCAACACTATTTAGAGTAAGTGTTAATGTACCACTGGTAGCCGCTGTAATGGTTAGTTTCTGTATTTCCTGTGCACCGTAGTTATCAAATAGAATACCAAACTGAGTACCTCTATATCCAAATGCTATTGTATCCTGTACGTTGAATAATCCTGCGAATTGTAGACTATTAGCTACTGCATTATCAGAATCAAATAGGGCTGTAAACCTGCCCATTAGACCTTGACCCTCTCTATATATGGTAGGCTTCTTAGTTCTAATAACACCGTACCCACCTATACTAGTACCTGTGGTACACGTAAACATGTTATCAGATGTGGTTACAGTCCCACCAGTAGCATTAAAAGTCTCTATTGTGGGAAGGAGTCCGTACTGGGCTGATATCTGACTAATAGGCTCCATACCTACTGTAATATTGTCTCCAAAGGAAGACCTAGTAGAAGGAGTACCTCTGTTAGATACATGTAGGCTATTAGAACCATCCAGTTCCTTTGAGCCTGTTACATTTTTGCAGTTATTATGTGTGTATAAATTACTAGCCATGTTATCCTTAAGGGTGAGCAGTTTATGGACTTACTCAGGTCGGGGAAAAGGAGGCGTTCTCCCCTTCTTACTTATTCTTTTTAGTAACGGTCAGATACATCTGATCCTGTAACTGAAATAAAACAAATAGCATCTTTATCCGTAGTACCATCAGTGGCATCTACAGTAGTAATTACAAACGTACCTGAGTTAGTTAATACAACAGAATCTACGATTGTATCAGCAGTACCACAAGTAACTTGAACTACGTAATCAGCAGAGGCAAAAGCCTCATCTAAAGTAATAGTCTTAATACCTGTAGCGGTATCAGCGATTGAGGCTTGAAGTGAATCAAGTCCAGATAGAGCCGTACCAGCAGCGTTTGCTGTAAAGTGTAATTGTCTTACGCTTCTTTGTTTTGATTTAATTGATCTTTTCATGCGAAATCTCCTGTAACCCTTGGGAGGGTTTGAAAGAGTGGGCTTTTACACCCACCCATTAAATTATACTTGTAAACCGTATAAGTAACCTTGAAAGTGTGGGTTAACGAAACTTTGTCCGTATCCACCGTAACGTGCTTCATAAGAATCACTTGCTTCTCTAAGGAAGACAGTACCATCTTCATCAAACCACTCAAATCCACCCGGACGTAGGTGAAGCTCTAGGTGATCATCATTTAAGAAATACATCTTGTCAGAGTCAATGAAACGTGAAGTAAGAACTGGAAGCTCCCCATCAGCACTCATGAAACTTAACGCAGAGAAAGAGAACTCGCCCTTACGTGAAGGAACATTATATCTCTTATGGTCTTCTAGAAGGTTAAGAAGTTTAATGTACTGGTGGTGATGGCAAAGAATCATTTTAGGTGAAGCACCTGATTGTCTCTTTACGTTAACAACAACATCATTCATTAAATCTGTACTTAGAGCAGCAGAAGAAGCATCTTTTTGGTATGCCTTCCATCTACGACCAACAGTAACTCCATAAAGAGAACCAGAAGTTGCAGAGATTGCACCTTGAACACCGATTAGCTCGTTGTCCTTAGAACCTTGCATATAAATCTTATCAGAAGCACCAAAAGCGGCTGGAGTACCAGTATCACCAATAACATCCATACGTGCTGAAGTACCAGTAAGACCGATAGTAGCTGTAGCATATCCATTAGCAACAGTTTCAGTAATAGATACAACTTCTAGAGCCGCAGTTACTTCACTGTTAATTTGAACAAGATCACCCTCTTCAAGACATGCAATTTCCGCTGGGAAATAAGTTGAAGCCTTATCTAGTTCGATTAGGTAAGGATCACCTGCTGAACCAACACCTGAACAGTTACTGTTTGTAGCAGCACCGGTTACTAAAGCACCGTTACCGTCAGCAGCACCACGTGTCAATTGTCTTTCTACGTTTCTGTTAAAAGACTCAGTAGCAATCTTAACTGGGAAGGCTGTCATTCTTACGAAAGAACCTTCGTCAGATTTAGCTGCTTTCATTGTCTCACGATCAATAGAAACTACAGCGTAGTTCTTCTTAGTTGTGATAGTCGCTTTACCAATCTTTGACTCAGAAGCAGTTGGAAGTGAACCAGCACCAACACCACCACCAATTGATTGAACAATAGCGATTTCTTTTTGAGAACCAACAAAGTCAGTTTTCTTTTTTAGTCTTCCGAATAGTGGGTTAGACTTATTAAATTGTTTTTCGATCAGTCTTTCGTACTTGACTTTCATCAGGTTCGATTCTGTCGATGAATCATATGTCCATGACATAATTTAACTCCTTAAAGTTATTTAACCCCAGATGTCCTCTAATATGGCATCTTCTTGTGAGGTTGTTTCTGTTTTTGGTTGTTTTACTTTATTAGGTTTAGACTGAGCAGAATCATTCTTCTTAATCCTATTTCCTAATTCGTTTCCTACTTTTGATGCTAATGCGGATTTCTCAGCACTTTTAACTAATTCAACTAAATCGTCTTGAGTAAAGTCTGGGTTTCTAAATGCTACATCCTGTAGGTAATTAAAAACGTCTGATCCTTGCTCATCAGAAAGGCTTACATTCGCAGCCCCGTAAGCTTCTTCCGCTTTGGTATAGGCTCTAGCATCCATAACAGTATCTGCTACGTATTTAGCGTCCATAACTAAGTTTGGGTTTTCTGCTCTAAGGGCTTGTTCATGCTCCGTTAAAAAGCTTAATGCTTGATTCCACTCAGAATCGTCAATTTCATGAGCTTCCCTTACGGAAGTAACCTCAGCGTTCAGTTCCTGTGCGGCTTGCTGCGCTTGAGTTTGCTCTCGCTCGGACTCAATAGATTGTTTTAAATATTCATTCTCTTCAGCAGTATACTCAGCGTTTAATTCCGTAGCACTCATGTTATACATGCGCTCGATTTCTGGCTGTAGTGCTTCTACTAATTGTCGCTTAATCTGATAAGGGGCTAATCCAGAGAACTCACCTAAGTAGTTCATTCCGGCTAAGGCTCCCTCTTCTCTCATTTTTGACGCAAAGGTGTTAACGTAGGAGTTAACCTCTTCTACTTCCTGCTGATAACCACGTTTCTCTGTGGCTAATTCATTAAATCTTTGTTGAATGGCTTTCTGACCAGAATAATCATTACCTAGTTCTTCAAGAGATACAAATTGATCCTCTCCGTCTACCTTGATTACTTTTCCAATATCACCATCTTCTGATGCAACTAATCCTTTTTCTTGGAGTTGCTCAGGGATTTCAAAACCTGCTTCCTCTGTAGCTTCAGAGTCAGCTTCTTCAGCTTCAGACTCTCCCACTTCTTCCTCAGTAGCCTCTGGCTTCTCACTATCAACTTTATCCTCAGCTTCAAGATCAGACTCTCCGCTCTCAGGGCTAGGGGCTTCATCGCTTCCGCTATCGCTAGGGCTACTATCTTCAGACCCTTCACTATTTTCTGTACTATCTTCACTAAATACCTCCGATGAGTATGATTCAGCATCATCCCATGAATCTAAACTTCCTTCTGATGATACTTCAATACCACCTACCTCATTATCAAATACTTGTTCTGCGAAGTTGTCTCCACCTGTCTCTTCATTACTCATTCTTGCTCCTCCGAACCAAATTCTTTACCGGGAATCATCCCACTTACTTGACCATCTTTATTTGCTTGTCCCTGTACTAGGGCTTGTTGGTGTTCTGCTGAAGCTGGAACCATAGAATCTCCATGATAATAAATTGGAAATAATGCTAGGGTGGCAAGCTTAGATTGAAATAAAGGATTTCTAGAAGCCTTGTCTAACATTAGCTTCTCATGTATTCTAACGTGATCCTCTAACTGTTTACGTAACTGTGGATCAGCGTCTTCCTTAATTGTTCTAGATTGTAGTTTTCTTACGTGACTATCCCAGTGCTGGATGTGGTCCTCAAAACGCTCTGGTGGAGCGGCAGGTCTACCTGCTAGGATATCCTCATTCTCTGAATCAGCCGCTTGAACAGCCATGGTACTTAGCGTAGCCATTTTCTCTGTATTCCCTAACTCTAGCAACTCTTCCCATCTCTCTGGAGGGAATAGTGCAGGGTTTCTTTGCATGGCTTCAAGTACTCTTTGCATCTTAGCTGATTTCTGTTCAGGTAATCCTGAGCTTAGATCAAACCTAATGTCATAGTCTTTATTCAAATTAGCAGCGTCAAAGGCTTTAATTGAGAACTTATTATTCTCACCTACGATACGTACCAATCTCCCGTCATTAGGCTCATACTTATCACCAGTAATAGCGATAGTCATTTTGGCTAAATCCTTAACTAGGAATGTATGCTTTGAGATATCTGTTGTAGCTCTATCTGATTCTAATTCATTTAGAAATTGCAGAGCCGACGCGGCTGTAATGCCTTTTGGAATCTCACCCCTACTGATGCCATGTGACCCGTAGATCGTTTGCATTTCTTGTTTAATTTGCTCTCTGAAGTTATATGCTTCTGGTGGATTCGGTGCAACTTGAGCCATTTGCGGAGGTACTGGACCTTGATATTGAACCACAGTATTATCATTTCCAAGCTGTTCAATTCGACAAGCTCCTCGAGGCATCATCCATTTTGCATGAGCCATTAAGTAGATATTCTTTGCGATTAACGATGAAAGGTTATTGTGCATATTCTGTAGAGGAATAATCATCTCATATTTACTAACACCATTTAACACATCAGGAACATCTAAATCTGTTAACCTGATACAAGGTAATTTTCTATGAGTAAACTTATGATCTTTTTCCTCTAATATTACATCATCAGTAAACTTAATATACTTACCTTTAGGTAGTTCTCCAGTTCCTTTATGCCAGAACTCAAATACTACGGTCTTATTCTCGATGAAGCGATCAGACATTTCATCAATTTCAAATATTTTTAAATTATCATTTTGTTTTAAATTCTCTTTTTGATCAGGATAGTTCTTCTTTAGTGTCTCAGTATCTTCGATACATACTCTAAATAGGTACTCCGAGTCTTCATACTTATTAGCTCTCTGGAGCAATACTCTCCATGGTACTTCTATTCCGTAAGAAACATCACCTGTTTTAATCTCCTCACCACCAGCAATATCAATAATATCACCCTCCGGTAGAGGTATTTCAGATAATCCCATGTCTCTAGCTGCTACGTAAGCAGGGTGTAGATCACCTAGGTCTTTATCCCAGTCTACGAATAAGTATGACTCTCCGAAGATTCTAGCGAAACGGTGCATGTTCTGAATTAAGTAATCAACATTATTAACGTACCATAAGTGCTTAATAAGGAATCCAACTGCCTTAGCCGCCCCTCTATCAGTCCACTCATCATTAGTAGGCATAACTTCAACATTAGGTTTAATTCTAGTCATCTGACTAACCTTAGTCTCTGTTAAATCAAATAGATGATTAACTACAAATTTACGTACTTTATTTAACCTTTTCTCTCCACCTGTTCGTGAAGACTTACGTTCCATTCTATCTTGAATACCACGGTAGTAGAATAGGTTTTCTCTCTGTTGTTTTGTTCTAGGTTCTGACTGTTTGAAAAGGGAGTCCTTAACAGTCTTTAACCATTTAAGTAATTTCTTGGGATCATCCATAGAATTAACTTCATAAAATGGTTTTTGTTTTTCATGTATGGAAACTGCGGCTTCGCCAAATGCTTCTTCAATACTCATAGATTATATCCTAATAGCTAATAATTTCCATATCTTCATCAGTAGACGCAAATGAAGGCATCTCACTCTCTAATTCCTCTTTATAAAGCTCATCTTGCTTTTTAAGTGTATCAGGAGAAGTTGCCCATGAATCATCTGTTTTTACTGTTTTTAAAAAAGCCTCATTCTCTTTGTCAATGGCATCATCTACAGGCATATATTGTATAGAATGTGTGGACCTCTGGATGCTCCTGACTTCAATGAAAGCTAGTGTTCCAATTACCGCACTAATAGATGCAATAATCAAGCCACTAAGGGCTAATATAAGCGATAAATGGTTAATTGTCAAGTCCATTAAGGACCTCCTTGTAAGTTATTGTAATTACGTTAATAGTCATACTCTGGACCTATTTTCTGAGTCCAGTCATCTGGATCATCAAATTTGTCATGTTCTCTACTTCTGAAGCGACCTCTATGGAAATCGTTCTCTTGCTTGACCCTTTCTAGTACCTCATGCATACTATAGTTTGATGCACCTAACAGATATCGCAAGCAATCAATTAAGTGATCATTCTTCTTAGGTATGTCACCCTTATCATTCTTAGCGTAAAGCTCCATTTCCTTAAACAGATTAATACACCTATCTGATATTGTAACTAAATCATGTAGTAGTATATCTTTAATTAGTGATAGCCCATGCTCTTTCTTATTGGTATGTTTTTGAGTAGGTGCGAAGTATACTCCGTACTGATCCATAACCTCATTAGAGAACCATGCCGCGGCTTCATCGTGAGCCTTAAACCAATCATCATTTACGTCTGAATTAGGATAGAACTCCATCATCTTAGAGTCCATTTTAGGATACATTTTTCTAGTAGATGTATACTGCTGGTCTGTCTCATATAGTTCGTCCATTAGATATATCTGTCTAGTGTATGGGTGTATTGCAGCGAATATAGTACCGAAACATGTAGTAGACCCCGGATCGGCAATACAGTACCACTCCATTTTCTTTACATCTCTTTTAATCTCATTAACTATATCTTTATGTGGCTTAACATGCCTCTCTTTTGTAAGCATTGGAAAAATAGCTCTCTTACCTCCGGGAACTACCTTAGAGAAGTATTCTAATTGAACTACGTCTTCCTCTCCGCGTGCCCTTAGTTGAGCAATCTCTTCCTCAATCGCAGATTTAATATGTGGTAACTCATTAATAGGATTATCAAAGGTTGTTCTCTCTGATACGTGCCAGTTACTACTGTTCTTTGCGTACTCTAATATCTCATTATATTGGTCTATATTCTTGTTACCTGCTCTGGGTTTAGTTCCAATAAATATAAAAGGGGCATCCTTAACAACTCTGTTTGGAGCAAATTCCTGATGCCAGCGATAATTAAACCCTTTAAATTCGTCATATACGGCTAGTGCAGGGGTTAATCCGTTTGCAATCATATAGTTATCAGAGCCCACGACTTGAATGTAGGAGCCATTTTTAAACTTAATGGTCATATCTTGATTTCTTATGGAAGATATGTACTTCATAGAGTCTTTACCTAAAAACTTCTGTAATCTACCGCCTTCCCAGACGATCTTCCTACCGCCAACAGCTTCAGGGGTAATGTAAAAGCATCCTGAATTAGGTACTTCTAGTGCTTGTTTCCATAGTACGTAACCGGCTAATTCAGTCTTTCCGTACTTACGACCACACGCTAAGAAGATGTTCTTTATATCTTTATTGTATAAGGGAGATAAATCCTTTATCTGAGCATCATGTAGACGACCAGATAAACCGATCTCCTCCCCAATACCTCTAGGTTTGTTTAGATCATTTAATATCTGTAAAGCGTATTGTTCCTCTTTACTTAATAGAACGTCTTTAGTTTCCAAAGTATGCCATAAGTTCGCTTTCTATGTATTCCAGCGGAACAACGCAATTAATATTAATACTATTTACTGACTGTCCAGCGAATAGAATACCTATTACGTTACCGTAACGATTAACAACTGGAGAGCCAGAGTTTCCCGGATATGTCAGTGCAGTACTACGTAGATACCTAACCACTCCCGCTTGTTTAATCCACGGGAATTTATAGTAAGCTTCTCCAACTATTCTGCCATCTGCCATTGATTGAGGTACTCCTCTGGGGTGTCCAATTATAGTTATTCTCTCTCCACGGTGTACGGAGGAAGCAAGTTTAAATGCCTTGTTACCTACTGGTTCCAAGAAACAAATATCATGATTAGGAGAGTTATATAGAATCTTTCTATTAATATCACCAATACGTAGAGTCTCTCCTACGATGGCATACTCTGATGAGTTTAATACCTTATAGGCTATCTTAACTAACGCATCAGTCAATACTTTAGGTAGACCTAGTGCTCTAATGGATTTTACCTTCACATTAAAGTCTCTCTCAGCCTTTCTCCTAGCGATTGTCTCTACTACGGAGCATACGTGATTATTAGTTACAGTAACCCTCTTACCCTTCCACTCAAGTTGAAATGAGGAGGCTATAACCCTCTGACCAAGCTTAACGGGCATGGCTTTAGGGGATACTACTTCTTGTAGGTAAATATCTTTTGCGTGATCCATTAAAATAGGTGATCCTGCGAATAATGCTGCTAGGGTGATAATGCTAATTAATTTCTTCATTTAATTACCTCTCTATCTATACATAAATTATATCTCTCTAAAGGTAAGTGATTTACCTTATAATAATATTTTACACAGCCGCTAGATATAGCTGTTTCATGAAGGTACTTTAACTTATCAAAGTCCTTACTACATCCACTTAGGAATAAAATGGAAGCAATGGCAAAGCCATGTGCTTTCTTAATCAATTTCTTCATATTCAGTTTCCTCTGCGAATGGGTCTACGGAGATACGCTTCTGTAGTTCTTTTACTGTTACAACTTTCTCTTCTGTAATTATGTCAGTGGGCTTACCTTCATCTAATCGGGTCATCTTATCTAATGATTCAAGTATAGCTGCTACACCTTTAGCCTCTTGTACCGTAGGAGGGTCAGTTCTTTCAGCTAAGCTCTTAACGGCTCTTTTCAGGGATATGATAGTGTAGTTGGTCATATCTGCAAACTCACTCGCTCTAGCGGAGCTTACCTTTGATAGTAGGTCTGCCCTAGCTATATCTCTATCGTACTTCCAGCCACCATCCTTATTAACGTGATGTTGCAGGGTAGTTCTACCTATTCCAGTAGCTCTAGATACCTCTGATACGGAGGCATACTCTAAGTATAGTTTCTTTGCCTTATTTAACTTAGCTGGTGCTATTTTAGTCATTACTTACACCTATAAGAGACTTTACCGATATATAGCGCACTGGATGGGTCATGGAACGCACAACCTAACTCCGCTAATCCAAGGGAAAAGACGCTCAATATAACTAAAAATAATAAAAATTGTAATGTTTTCATACTTACCTTCCAAATTTCTCAAATAATGTTAATACTATTGAGCTAACTAACCACATACCACCTACTACACAAATACCTACAAGTATAGCCTCAAGTAGTAATCCAGCTACACTAAGGCTGGTCTGTATCCACGTACTCATCATGAATCTCCTTGCACATTCTTAATAGGGCATTTACTGAGTCTGAATCACTCCCAGAGAAGCTGCCCTTTATAACCACATCATTAGCCTTTATAGCTAGTGTTACTAGGTCTATAATTATGTCTTTATATAGCTTATCCATATAAGAAATCCCTTATCCACTTATTATCGCTTAGAAACTGCATCATTCGAGGTGATTGTAGTCTTATTGTATCTTCCTCTCTATCACCCTTATACTCATCCATTTTAAGAGAGGGTACATCCTCAGAAGCCACATGTAGTAGTTCGTGAAACAGAGTATCTCGTTGAATCTGGAGTGCATCCTTAGGATTAATCCATATCTCTTTAGTTTCTAAGTCAGTAATACCATGGTTTTCATCCTGAATCTTAGAAAAGTGAATAGTATAGGAGAAATAGCCTAATTTAGCCTTTTTCGACTTCAAGTAGAGCCTCCTCACCGAAATTCTGTAATATTTTCCATGACTTACGTGCTTTTTCTAGGTCTGTTACACTCATATGCTTGGTAAAGTGGGTAAACTTGCTATCTATAGCCGCTACCACGTTACTCTGATATAAAATACCCTGAATATAGAACCATTCAGCTAATTTAACTGGACTCATATTTAGAATATCGGGGTTTTCTGAGAAACATTTTCTTACTTCGTCTGAATACGACATAATCCTCCTAGATTGTTGTCTTGATTTCCATGATAATACAGTAAGATGAGGTACTTGTCAATGTCAAGGTTGTGACGAACGAATAAGCCCTTTTTCTGTCATCAAAATCCCTGCTTTTTCAACCACTTATCCCCCTCCTATCGTCAGGGTCTAAGCACTTGAAATCATTAGAATTATAAATCGCAGGAGTGCATTAGGGGGGAATGTAATTACAAGTACTTAGGAGTACTACTACGGGGGAGTAGTTTCAAAATAGAGTGCCATATGTAGGTGTTATTACACACTTAATCAATCTCTATTCTATTACGGGGGGGTGTAATTATGAGTGGGGGTGGTTTTACCTATCAAACTATTATCCCATAGATCAACTAAAGTTCTATTATCCATATATAGATTAGGTATATACTATTCTAGTTTTATTCTTACTATTCTAGTTCTATTCTTACTATTATAGTTCTATTCATGCTAAGTATAGTTTCTCTAATGTAATTACGGGTAATGCAATCGGTAATGTAATCTCGGGTAATGTAATTATGAATTTAATTACGGGTAATAGAATCATAATTCACTCTTAAACTAATCTAATTGGTAAGTCACTTACGTGACCATTGGAATACCTACGGGAAGTTGTAACCCCAGTGCAATTAGTAATATTCATATGGATAATACTCTTATATAGTAATTTCAATACCTTGTCAAGTTCCGTGTATACCAGCAATTAACTATGCGTAATTATTCAGTTATCTTGTAAGTTATGGTTTTTAGGTAATTATACGCATAATTAAACCTACTATAATGATACATAAATACACCATCTAAGCCCTTCATATCAATCCTAAGCTATCTTATGGCTAATGCTACTATGTATAAGCCTTGAATCAATACAGGACAAATTCACTAAATAACCTATCTAACTTATTGATAAAATAGGTAAAAGTGATCTTTTTTCGTGTAGGGTTCATTATTTTCTGTACAATGCCGATGGTTATGGTACTATTGAATTGAGCCTAACAACAACACTGTTTAGCTCGCAACTAAAACAAAGGAAAATAAATGATGGTAACTATAACAGACGATAATGATTCTAAATTCTGGACTTGGAAGGCTGTGGTAAATAATGACTGTATTCTACCTAATGGTAAAAGATTTATAAGCCGTAAGGTTATAGTTGCTAAGTCTAAGGCTAGTCTTTACGAGAAACTAGCTATACTTTAATAATTAAACCATGGGAGTGATTACATGAAAAGATCAATAAGAAGTAATGAAAGGGACCGTCTAAGAGTGTTAATGAACCTTGTAAGACAGTCTAGGGACTTTCATGCATATAACTCAGTTACCATAAGAAAAGAGCTTACACGGAGTATTAAATTCGTAAAACCAAGGTCAATCGACTAAGTCTAAGTGCGATAGCACGACTAGGCGCAAGCCTAAGCCAACGAAAAGAGGGCAATCGCTCTCTTCTAGTCAGGGCTATAAACTGACTACTGATGAGTTTATGCTACGCATACGCACCTAAAGGTGCTTAATTTAACTGAGGGTATATTATGTATATAAACGAAGGATATTTAAGAAAAACACCTAAAGAGTTACAAGAGAGCTTAGACAGGTTCTATAAGGACTTGAAGAGCGATAAGCTTAATCTAAGTGAGCGCAACATTAGAATGGTATGGAATAACATTGCAATGATTAAGGCAGTATTACATGGACATACTGAGCGAAGCGAAGGAGTCCTAAAGTGAGATTACTAATTGAATTACTCTTTATATGGTTATTTCATTCTTTATTCGGACCTATAGGAGCTACCATAATGGCAACAATACTTATATTTTTACCACAATAAGGAGTCTAAAATGCGCTTATTAATCGAATTATGTTTTTTACTATTAATTATCAACTACTTAGGAGCACTGTAATGAATAAAGAAGAACTAGTAACCCATTGTTTTAATTGTACTGGACGGGATAATTCTAAGTTACCTGAAAAGTATCAAGGTATAAAGATAACCTCTATTAGAGGCGTCAACCTGTGCCCTAGGTGCAAGTGTCCTGAGGTGGCGTACTTAGACGAGTCTTACACGACTTCAAATGGCTACAATGATGCGGATTATGCTAAGAAGTAACTTATACTATTAGCGTAAATAACGAACGCTAGTGAGGGCTTACGCAAATGACTTTAAATTACGAAGAATTGCACCTTTTAATTACACTACTAGAAGAGAATCAAGAAACTGAAATGGCTAAAATATTACTAACTAAACTAAAAAAGGAAATGAACTAATGAAAACATTTACACAAGAATTACACAAGAGCAACACTAATGTAGCTGATAACTTATCGGATCAGTACGCACCAGTGAGTACTAAAATAGTACTGGCTCCCTTCTTTAACAATGGATGGACGGTCAAAAACCGTATGAATAACTTTAACAAAGAAGGTATTGGTAAAGAGAAACTTACTTTAACACACCCTGAGTTTCTTTATCCTAATGGAGATCAATTAACCGTAGAGTGTTTAAATTCGAACAATGGCATGGGAGCGTTAGTTCTTATGGGCGGTTACGGTAGAGTAGTATGCTCAAACGGCTTGATCATTGGTGATATTGAGGGTGGAAGGTTCGTACATAGAGGGACCACCATCTATGAGAAACTAGAAAACCAGTATGAGCGCATTGTAGCTCACTTAAATAAGATTAAAACCTCAGTAGAAACGCTAAAAAGTACTGAATTAACTGAGGAACAACTAGATAGGTGTATTAGTACAATAGCTAAGCGAGTATTTGAGAAGGATACTAAGAAGTTTAAGGTTACGGCTGAGATTGCACAAAGCTCTTTAAATAGGCTTAAACGAGTACGTAGAGAGGCAGATAAAGGTAAAGATGCCTTTACATTGCTAAATGTAGTACAGGAAAATATCGTAAGAAAAGGGTTACTTTACGTAGCTACTACAACTTACGATAAAGAAACCAATGAGATAACTACAGGGGTTAAAGAAAAAAGACGCATGGAAAGCTCTATGTCTTCTATTGCTATGAATAAGCTTATTAGTGAAGTTTTTCTAAGTGAGGTGGCATAATGGAGTCACCTCTATTAGATGCCTTATATATGAGTATAAAGAATGGTAATCCTTTTTCCTGTTGTGAGGTAAATGATGTATACGGTGTCGAGGCTAAAACTTTTTATATTGATATGATGGCACCTATGGAGAAAAATAATGAGTATTGTTGGTTAGGTGATGAGCCTAATCAAAACGAGCTAAGAATCACACTACTAGCACTATTTGAGGAGGCTTTTTTATGTTGCATAATCTACTAGATCACTATATTAATGCGAGTGAAGAACAACTAACACACGGCTTTACATGGTATAAAAAAGCCAATAGAATCTGCGTTAAATTATCCCTTAAACATGACTTACCTTTATATAAAGTAGTAGGGATTCTAAGCGCATTATCACCTAGAAATAAGTGGGAGCGTAATATCATTGATGCGGAGTCTGTTATTATCCATGGTATGAAAGCGAGTGTATGTACCTTTAACCCAAATAAAGAAAAAGCCGTAAAAATACTACACTGTGGAGATGAAAGCGAAGCTTTTCGTCTTCTAAATGGTCGTAAGGTTCAAAGCTTTTATAATAACATACTTAAACCTAAAAAGGTAAGTACTGTTACGGTTGATGTTCACGCAATGCGCTCAGTAGGTCTAGACAGAGCACCTAATAAGGGCTTGTATGATGCCGTAGAGGAGGCTTACACTGAATTAGGTGAGTTACTAGGTATGTTACCCCATGAGGCTCAAGCGGTAATTTGGGGAGTAGTCCGTGGCTAAAAAAACAATTATCCATGTTAATCAGCACGTAATTAAGGCTAACCGTAAGAATAATGAGGTTAACCCAGTACTGACCATAAAGTCTTACAATACCAATGAGTATTGCCATGAAGTAGAGGTTCAAGGTACTGTTAGGGTGGTATATAGTCCTGACAATCCTTTAAGTTGCGGTGCTCACGTGTGGATAGAAACTAATGATAACGTAGTAATTATTAAATAAGGAGATAGCATGAATAAACCAGTAAGAAGAAAAGAGAATAGAGAAACAGTAAGCCGTTTTAGTAAGCCTAACGTGAAACTTAAAGAGAGGGATATTGATTCGTTTAATCCGTTCGATAGTATAACTAAAGAGGATCTTTTAATCGGTATTAAGAATATAAAGGAGAATTAAGTGAGGAATATACTACTTTTTGTAATATCCTTTACCTGTATGTTTATTTTTTTAACGGTATTATATTTAATTTAAGTAAGGAGTGATATGTATACAAGTGGAGTGCAGAATTATATTAATACGCTTTTAAGTGAGATTAAACAGTTAAAGAAACGCATTAAACAGTTAGAAGAGGAGAGAGGTAATGAAGATGAGTAGTACTAAATACAGACTATGTGGTACAATTGACAAGTACAGCGTAATGGGACTAACAGGGGCATTTTGGGCAGGTATGATTGATATGAGTGACTTAGAGAGTATCCATGATATCAGTGATGGCTTGTTCAGGTAGGTCTTTAATGGTAATTTCAACTACCATACCATAGGAAAGGCTAGGGAGCTTCTCAGAGGCATTGGATTGAATATACTTATCGTCTATCCCTAAGTTGCTTAGGACCTTTAAGGAGCCATATAAAGACCTCTCAGAGGGACCTTTAGACCTAAGCCAATCCGTATCATACTTAGTATTGAAAAGGAAGTCGGTTAATAGTTTTAAGCAATTATCTAAATCTTGTGATCTATGGCTTAATACTCCCTTTTTAGTGAAGAAAAACTCATTAGGGGTATAAAATGTATAGGATACATGTAAACAGTGCTTAAGAGAATTAAATTCCTTTTGTATAGATGAAACTTTAGATAATTGCGATTGCAACTGAATTAAGATATCGCGTCTATATAGTCGAGCCTTCTCGGTTAGTTTACGATTGCGATAAAATGCTGAATTAATTGAGATGGGTTTAATACCCTTAAACACTAGTTTAGCCATAAAAAGATATTAGCATAAGTAGTTGATATTAGCAAATAGATCGGTAGATTGCACTGGTAGTAGAATCTAGGTAGAAACTTGATTTAGACGCCCCATAGGGGCTTTACAATCTGGGTTTAATTAGGTGGTAACTTAGGTTCCATTATAGGGATTAAGTATATTATTGTCAAATGAGTATTATTATATATGTAAAGTAGTCTTTACATGGTAACAAGAAATTAATTAGTTACGGCTTTATTAGTCAAACTAATATAAAATATAAGGAGAACTAATGAGTATTAAAGAGGTAGATGATCAGGAATATATAGAGGAGCTTACTTTTAATGAGTTAGTAGACTTTATAAGCGACTTAAAAGACTCAAGTGACTACTTAAAGAGTACCTTTGACTATGATGATCACATCGAGGAGTTGATATCTAGATCAAAACGTGGTAACTTAGTAACGAGACAAAATTTAATTAAAGTATTTAACAATCTGGATAAGTCAGAGGACCATACATCACTTTTTAAGGTAGACCTTGAGGAGTTTTTAGATGAGTTGGGTTTATAGATAATGATAAGTTATCTATCAAGGAGATGTTATGAATATAATTGATTATGTTTATGATAAGTGTCAAGATGAGCGGCTACAGGTATATTATGGAAGTAACCCTGAGACTGACTTGATAGCTGAGATATACCTAGCTAAGGTAAAGAATGAGCTAGTTAATTATACATACAAAGGATATTATAGGAGATATAAATTAAAAAACGGTACTAAGTTTGTATTTAGAAGGAGAAATGATGAGTAACATATTCAAAGAAAATGCACAGCAATACCTAGACAAAGGGCTTAGCGTTATACCAGATAAATTTATGAGCAAGGTTTGTAGAGATTGTAATGAAGAAAAACACAGAGATCATTATCATGTAGACAAAAGGGCTAAAGACGGTTTAAATCTTAGATGCAAACCGTGTAGAAGGGTATATAGGCTCCAGTTTAAAGACAGGGTTAGGGATAGGGATTATAGAGCTAAGTATGGTTTTAGTTTAAAAGAATACAATCTTCTATTGAAATATCAGGAAGGTGTTTGTGCTATATGTAAAACAGACGAGGATATAGATAAGAACTTAGCGGTCGATCATTGTCACCTATTAGGTCATGTTAGAGGATTACTTTGTAGACGATGTAACACGGTACTAGGCTTACTAGAGGACAAAGAGGAATTATTTTTAAAATGTATAATTTATTTAAAGGGGGGTACTAGTGAACATATTTAAGGAAAATTGTCAAGCATATATCGACAAGGGGCTCTCAGTGATTCCTGACAAGTGGATGCAGAAAAGACCTGCGATTTCAGCTTGGTCTGACTACTGCTTTAAGTTACCTACTCAGGGAGAGGTTGACTCTTGGAGCAATAACTTTGATAAGTCTAACATTGCAATATGCTTAGGGGGTGCGTCTAACGTGGTAGCTCTAGATATTGACGAGGTAAGACCAGAAATCTTAGAGATTATAATGCCCATGTTACCTAAAAGTCCAGTGGTAAAGATCGGTAGTAAAGGAGAAACACGCTTCTTTAGATACACCGGAGTAGAGCATACTCAAACGCTAAAGTTTGATGGTGAGATGGTTATAGAGCTTTTAAGTAACAATAAAAAGACTACTTTACCTCCTAGCGTACACCCTAATGGATCAAACTATACATGGGGCTTAGAGGGCTTAGACTTGCTTGAGGTAGACGTA
>Ga0208545_1000570_pt1 | contig 17075 bp, 19 predicted proteins | sample DEB08_DNA_12_FD_185498 | JGI IMG/M metagenome (GOLD analysis project Ga0208545, IMG submission 185498) | Aqueous microbial communities from the Delaware River and Bay under freshwater to marine salinity gradient to study organic matter... | ecosystem: Environmental > Aquatic > Marine > Coastal ... | reverse complement strand
GCAGAACAAAAGAGGCAGCGACTAAACAAGAAGAAAGTCTGGAAACCTAAGAAGGTCTTTCTTATTGGTAATCATGAGTACCGCATCGATAGAGCTATTGAGTCTGACAGGAAGCTAGAAGGACTGATTGGTTATAATGATTTTAATCTAAAGAAATATAACTGGGAGGTCCGTCCTTTTCTTGATGTAGCGGTAATCAATGGGATAGCTTATAGCCACTACTTTACTTCAGGTGTTATGGGTAGACCTGTCAGCAGCCCTAATCTTTTATTACAAAAGAAACACATGAGCTGTATCATGGGTCATGTCCAAGATAGATCTATAGCGTTCAGTAAGAAAGCTGACGGCTCTAGGATCACTGGTTTGTTTGCTGGTATCTTTTACCAGCACGATGAGGAGTATCTTAATCCTCAGACTAATGGTAGCTGGTCTGGTGTGTGGGTGTTCAATGAAGTAGACAATGGTAGCTTTGATGAGATGCCTGTGTCAATTAACTATCTAAGGAAACAGTATGGAAATTAAAAAGGTATTACAAACCAGAGCAGGTACTTATGGAGAATATAGGGACGTAAGTCAGATCAGTCAGGACATAAAGAAAGTAATTAAGAACTCTCGTAATTACCCTCTGATGCCAGCTTATATGGTAGAGTCTCTTGAGTTAATAGCAAACAAGTTAGCTAGGATTCTTAATGGTGATCCTCTCTATGATGACTCATGGCGTGACATCTCTGGGTACTGTACTTTAGTGTTGATGGAAATAGAAGACATGGAGAAAGAAGATGTTTCTTAGAGATCAGCTCACTCTTCCTGAATTAATAGAGAAGCTTTCTGTAATAGATGAAATAGAAATAGTTGAAATGTTAGGGCTTACGTCTTTAGAGATATTAACTAGATTTGAAGATGTTGTGGAGGACAGTTACGATAAACTAATAAAGGAAATAGAATGATGGATTTTTACCAAGAGTATATTGCGAAGAGTAGATATTGTAGGTTTGTGCAAGACGAAGGACGTAGAGAGAACTGGTATGAGACTGTAGATCGCTACATGGACTTTATGAAGAATCATCTGGAGACTAAGCATAACTATGTGATCCCAATGCAAACAGACTCAGAGCTTCGTGAAGCGATTAAGAACCTAGAGGTAGTGCCTTCTATGCGTTCGATCATGTCAGCAGGTAAGGCACTAGACAGGGACAACACAGCAGGATACAACTGTAGCTATCTGCCTGTTGATGACCCTAAAGCATTCGATGAGGCTATGTACATACTACTGTGTGGTACTGGTGTAGGCTTTAGTGTTGAACATAAGTACGTTGACAAACTACCTGAGATCCCTGAGAAACTATTCAAGTCAGACACTACTATCGTTGTTGCTGACAGTAAAGAAGGATGGGCTAAATCACTACGTCAAGTCATTGCACTACTGTACTCAGGTGAGATACCTAAGTGGGATCTAAGAAAGATCAGACCAGCAGGTGCTAGACTCAAGACCTTTGGTGGTAGAGCCAGTGGACCAGCACCACTCAATGAGTTGATTGAGTTTGTGATTAACAAGTTTCAAGGTGCAACAGGACGTAAGCTCAACACACTAGAGTGCCATGACATCATGTGTAAGGTAGCTGAGGTAGTAGTAGTGGGTGGTGTTAGACGTTCAGCTATGATCTCACTGTCTGACTTAGAGGATGACAAGATGCGTCATGCTAAGACAGGACAATGGTGGGAAGCTAATCCTCACAGAGCATTGGCTAACAACTCTGCTGTGTATGCTACCAAGCCTGATGTCGGTCAGTTTCTTAACGAGTGGACCAGCCTTTATCACAGTCACAGCGGTGAGCGTGGTATCTTTAATCGAGAGGCTGCAGTAGCTACTGCTAAGAAGAATGGACGTAGAGATATTGACTTTGAGTTCGGTACTAACCCTTGCTCAGAGATCATCCTTAGACCTTACCAGTTCTGTAACTTATCTGAGGTAGTTGTAAGAGACACAGATAGCAAGGTTGACTTAGAACGTAAAGTTAGATTAGCTACGATCTTAGGAACCTATCAGTCTACGATGACTCACTTCCCTTACCTCAGAAAGATCTGGCAGAAGAACACCGAAGCTGAGAGACTGCTTGGTGTGTCTTTGACTGGTATCTTAGACAACAAACTGATGGGAGAAACCAGTGAACAAACTAAGTCAATGCTTGAGGGACTCAGAGACATATCAGTTGATACTAACTTACAGCTATCCACTGAGCTTGATATTCCTGTATCTGCTGCCATCACTTGTATTAAGCCTAGCGGCACTGTTAGTCAGCTTGTTGATAGTGCCTCTGGCATTCATACGAGACATAGTAAATATTATGTTCGTAGGGTTCGAGGCGATAAGAAAGATCCTCTTTCCTCCTTCATGACTGAGCAGGGCATACCGTCTGAGGATTGTGTGATGCGTCCAGAGTCTACCACTGTGTTTAGCTTTCCTAAGAAGTCACCACCTAATGCACTACTGCGTGATGACCTAACAGCGATACAACACTTAGACTTATGGCTGATGTATCAGAAACATTGGTGTGAGCATAAGCCTTCAGTCACTATCTCTGTTGAAGAGCATGAGTGGGTAGAGGTAGGCTCATGGATCTGGAAGAACTTCGATGATGTCAGTGGTGTAAGTTTTTTACCATACGATGGAGGCACATATCGCCAAGCACCATACGAAGAGTGCAGCGAGGAAGAGTACTTGGAACTGCTTCATAAGATGCCTGATACCATTGAGTGGGATAGTCTTATTGAGGTAGACGATAACGTAGAGGGAGCGCAGCAACTGGCTTGTACAGCAGGGGTGTGTGAGATCTAATCTTTCTTATTATTAATTAAATCAAACAGGGCGCGTACTTTCTCTTCTAACACTGAGATGCGCGCCCCAATCTCTGCCTTCCAAGTTATTGCTAAGAACACTACGAACAGTAGCCCTGAGATTATCTCCCAGAAGTTGATGATGAACTGCTCCATTTAATTCTTAATACCTAGTATTTCTCTGTTAGCGTTGTCAAGAATTTTTTGGTCCCATGCCTCACCTTCTTTCTTTGTGTGATGTAGGTTCAAGTAAATCTTATACATTGCTTTCTTTTGTTCCTTCTCACTAGCATTAGGATCTAGTAATTGTTTAAATAACTTATCTCCATATCTTTTAATTGGCTTTCCTTTAGAATCGTATTTAGTTTTTTCTAAGATGTCTCCCAAGAAAAGAACAGTCTGCTGGTCTGGTGTCAGGTCTTCAACCTTACCTGTTTTAAATACCTCGTCTAACCACGGAGCATCTATTCTTTTCTTAGCTCTGTTTACAGCAACCTGTAAAGAACTATTATCTTCACCTTCATCTGCGTTACCTACTAAAAACTGATAGAGTCCTGTAGCTGAGCTTGCTTCTTTTCCTTCTAATGGTCTGTTCTTTACTTTAGGATCTCCAGAGCTTTCTGCTTTAGCTACTTTAAGAGCAAAGTCATATAGGATGTTTCTTGCTCTAGTTGAATCAAGACCTTCCATTCCTGATCTGTTTAAATGTTTTGTCATCAGTGTTTCTGCTAATGGAGATCTTATTTGATTGACATCGCTGACATTACTTACGTCTACTACTTCTGCTCTTCTTGTAGGAATCACTTCTATCTCAGGAGTAGACAGGATGTTACCGAACGCATCATAGTTATTACTCATCATGTCCATGTTTTATTTCCTCGGTTGTTCAGGAATTTTAAATCCCTCTGTTTCTTTTTCTAGGTTGTCCAAATATGCGTCAAGGTCTGCATCAGTTGTTAAATCTTTAACTGCTTGATCTGCTAATGTTGCAGCAGGACTTGATAAGCTATCGTCTTTTACAAAAGATGGTATTACTACTACTTCTGAAACAACTGCACCAAACCGATCATAAGTAGGATCAACTAAATCACCTTTCTCATTAACGTCAAGTCTTGGATTACCTAATTCAAGACGAATCTCTTCAATACTTTTACCTTTTAAGTTTTCGTATTGATCTCCGTATGTAGGAGACTCGACAGGAGGTGGCATACCTAACCGACCACCAAACATTGTTTGTCCTTCTAATAAACTACTAGGGTCAGGAATAACAGTTCCCATAGATGGAACAGGAGTTCTTGGTCTTTCCACCGAACCTCTTTGTGGATTAAATTCTTGTCTGGTTGGAGCAGGAGGTTGTCTGGTCATAGATAAAACATCGCCAGTAAACAATCCAGAATTATCTATAGGACTTTCAAACGCTGATCTGTAATCATCCATCACAGGAGGTCGTATATCTTGCAAGACTGACTCATAAGAACGAGCATCTCCTACACTACCTGCTGTTCTTGTAGGAAGATCACTTGGCATTCTTTCTGGAGGTTCAGTACTAGGTCTGCTAGGAACACGAGGAGGTAGAGGCGGTGGAGGTGGTTCTTGTTCTACTTGTATGGGTTCTCCTCCTAACATACCAGATGTGAACCTGACAGTAGGTTGCTCATACCTATCGTAATTATATTTCTGTCTAGGAACAGGATTGATAGGTCCATAAGTATTATAAACATCACCAGACCTATCTTGGTAAGAAGGACCAACAGGTTGCTGTGCAGCAGTTCCTCTTCCTATTCCAAATTCTCCAAGTCTTCCTACTAAATCATTTAACAAACTGTCTAATCGACTAGCCATTATTCTTCCTCTTGTGTAGATCTTTCAAACATTCCTAAGTAACTAGGCGTAGCTGATGGTAATACTTGTGCTGCTTGTTGCACTCTTCTTGCTGTTCTACCTGCAAGTTGTGAGGCTTCTCCAACAAATCTAGGAGAAGCAAGAGCTAATGGAAGAAGAGAAGAAGGACTAAGCATACCAACACCTACGCCATAAGCTGCACCTCCTGTTGCTAATGCGCTTGTTACTCTTCCTTGAAGTCCTCTAGGAACAACAGAACTTAACTCCTGACCAGCTAACTGCGACATAAATTTCTTACCTCCTGTCACTCCTTCTAGTTCTTGTGCTAAGTTTAATCGTTGTCCATAGTTAGTAGAAACACCATCTCTCATTGAAGTTAATAGTTTTTTTAATGCTACTTCTGCTGTTTTAGTGTCCTTAAGACTTAATGCTTTTTCAATCTCTTGAATTATTTTTGAAGCATTCTCGTAGCTCTTCATTACTTTACCGTAGTTAGGATCAACATCATCAATCGACTTCCTAACTAAGTCAGCCATTTCAGAAATAGCAGATCTGGCTTCTCCTGTGTAATTCATAGCCTCAGAGTTTAAAGTTCTCTTCAATTCATCAAAGTCAGCCAGTGACTTGTATCCTTGTTTTTCAGCTCTTTGTAATATTTCTGCTGCTTTTCCAGCAGCCTCTATAGTAGAGGCGTTTGTTGTTCTTAAATTTTGAAGCTCAGTTAACTTAGCTCTAATAGGTGATAAAGATAAATTAATATCTTTTAGATTTGCTTTACCTTCTAAATAATTTCTTCTTCTTTGTTTATACAAAATATCTAAATTAAATCTAGCATTAGCTACTACTTCTGTAGGATCTGCCTTTCCAGTCAAGCTATCTCTAAATCTCTTGACAGCATCTCCTCCTTCTTTACCAGCTTTGTATGCTTGAGAAACAGCTTCTCTTCCAGTCCCTGAAGTAAAAGATAAAGTAGTTGCTACAGCAGGTGCTATAAGTTTTTTGTTTCCTACTTTAGCAACCTTACCTAAACCAGCAAGACCAAGAGTAATAGGATCTATCCTTGCAGCATATTTTGCAGCCTTTTCTAACCCAGCAGGAACTGTTGCTAGTTTAGCTCCTCTACCTGCTTTAGCAGCAGTGGCTACTACTTTAGCTGCTATGGTTGCTCCTCCACTAAGTACACCAGCTAAGTCAGCCATAAACCCTGCTGAGTCTGTAGCTATAGTTCTTTTAATATTTTCCATACCACCATATCTATCAGCAAAATACTCACCTACCGCAGAAGCTAATTGCTGACTCTCTTCATCTTCTCCAATAAGTTGAACAACTTCATCTGGTAAAGTGTTTTGTAAAATACCATAACCTAGTTGACCTACAGTTTTTGCTGTTTCAATAGGACTCGATACAGCGTCCCATAAAGCCATAGCTTCTCTCTTAGCAGAAGCACCAAAGCCTGAAACAGCTTCTTCAGCTACCTGTCCTAAACCTACATCGGTATAATCTTTTTTCGTAGGAGTAGGAATAGGATCTGGGTCAGGAGTTGGTTGTCCTTTTGGTTTACTACTAGATTTGTATTGCTTTTTTGCTGCTGCTATGATCTGTTCTTTTGTTGCTCCTTCAGGACCAGTAACAATTAACTCAGTACCATCAGGTGCTGTAACTTCATAATCTACTAGAGTTGCCATTACTTATCCCTTTACATTACTATTGTATCTTTTGGTTTAACTGTCCAATCACCGCCACCACCTTCACCATCTTCATCGATAGTGCTAGGAGGAGGAGTAGATATGTCAGCACCTAGTGAGTCTAAGTATTTTTCAGAACTTCTTAAAGATGCTTCTAATCCTGAAACGTTATATCCTGAGTTTTTGTAACCATCAATAAGTTTAATAAGTCCTAGTCTAGCCCACTTAGATTGGTTTATAAGTTTTGCTTTTGCTATTTTTGGGCTATCAGTTTCACTAATCTTAATCTTTTCAAACTCTTTTGCTTCGTTATCTGTTAAGGTTGCTCCAAACAGCTCAGCTCTTATCTCACTGGTATATGTATCGTAATCCATCCACCAGTTAAAATATCTTCTATTTTCTGGAGAATCAAACTCATCCAACTTTTTCTTAGCATTTGCTAAAGATCTTGGTGTATCAAGACCAGAGAAAGTTTCTTCAAAAGTAGATGCTAACCTCATACCTGTTTCTACTCTGTTAACCAAACCTATAGTTTTTCCAATGGTTGCTTCTTTTAATGTTTCTCCTGATCCTCCGAGTGCTTCTCTTTGAGCTTTCTGAACCTCAAACTTCAGCTTCTGAGTTTCTAGGTCTTGCTTCTGTCCTTCTCTTTGAGAGGCTTGTGCAGTCGCTACTCTTGACTTAGCTTCTTCCATAAACTGCATGGCTTCCCTCGGATATCCCCTGTCACTTAACTCTTTAGCCATTTGAGCCATGACTTGAGGATTAGTCATATCCTGTTTACCAAACTTATTCATGACATCTTGCATGACATTGGCTCTTTCCATATCAGGAGAAGGAGCCTCACCAAACAGTTTCATTGTTCTTAGATTCTCTCCTAGACGTACACCTTGCTGAGCAAGACCACCATACATTCCTAGACCTTGACCAGCTCCTGCTAATCTGTCTCTGTAGTCTTGTCTAGCAAGTGCTTCTCGATCTTGTCTCTTTTTATATTCCAACTCCTCTGGAGTAGGTCCAAACAAAGGTAGTATTCCGTTAGCCATAATTATCCTTTAAAATCCGTATGCACTCATAGGTGAAGCAATGCTACCAAACAAGCCTCCTCCAAAACCTTGTGTAGATGCTCCAGCATAAGGAGGAGTCATCATTGGAGAAGCATTAATTACTCTTTCTTCAATATCTGCCTGTGGAGGATTAAATATATTACCTATTCCTTTCATTAGATTCTCATTTCCAAACAAACCTTGCATCGCATCATTCTTCATTTGAGCAGCAGCTAGTTGTTGCTGAGCTGTTCCTAAAGCACCTGAACCAGCCATATCAGCACCATACTGTTGTCCAGACATGGCTGTAGCACCTAAGTTAGCTCCCATAGTTAATGGTTGTTGTGCAAGCTCTTCTAGTCTTGCTTGGTTAGCTAAGTAGCTCTGATATGGTGCTAATGATCCTTGCATCACATCGTAACCAGTACCCATCAAAGCACCAGACTTAGCTACTTGTTGACCTCCAAAGTTGACTGCTTGTTGTGCAGCCTGTTCAGCTCCTGCTGCTAGTTGTAGGTTACGTCTGTTACGAGATTCTTGTAATTGTTTAAGTAATGGATTACCACCAGCACCTACGCTTAGACCACCTTGACCTCTACCAAAAGCAGTCCTAGATAGTCTCTCTTCTTCTTCAATGTCGTAAGGTCTTAGTGCAGCCATCTGCCTCTGCATATATTCGTTTCTAGCTTGTTCAGGAGAAGTAGCAATGTAGTCTTGACCAATATTAAACAATCCTTGAGCTGGTGCAGCAAACTGTTGAGCAAACGGTACAGCTTGCTCAGCAGTGTCTAATCCTTGACCCATCATCACACCGAGCCTACCTTGTTGCTCTTGTACCGTTTCACTAGGTGTGTAACCAGCAGAAGTAACTGCTCCAGTAACAGGATCAACTTCAAACTCAGACTGACCGTAAAGAGTCTTCATAGCAACAGGTTTAAAGAAACCTTGCTGTCCTAGTTGACGCATTCTTGCATCATACTGAGCAGCCGTTTCTCCAGCTTGTTTAGCTTGTTGTCTACCAGAGATTGCGCCACCTACAGCAGCTCCTATTTGCGCTCCCATTGGACCACCAAAGTATGCCCCAGCTATAGGTGCTGCAACTGCTGCTACGTCTTTAATGCTTGAGAATAACCCCATCTTCTTTCCTTTTTAAATTAAGCTGTACGCTTCCACATATAAACTACGATGTACGGTTGTAAGTTCTTACCTGTTGCTGATTCACCTGCATTAGCTGTGTCACCTGATATTGTATGAACGTGTGCGCCTTGTGAATCTGTAGTTGACAAAGCTGTACCAGAAGCTCCTCCTTGTAATCCAGAAAAGTAACTTACAGTGCTACCAGCAGTGCTTGCTGACCTACCTGTTCCAGTTGTGTGCTGGTGCGCTCCAGCAGAAGCGTTTGCAAGAGTCCCTGCTGCATGGTTGTGTGTAGGTATAATTGAATCTTTACTACCACCAGTTTCTTCTACAGTGTCAAAGTCTGAGTCAGCAGCGTTTAAACCTACTGGTACTTTACCTGCTCCAAACGCTACCCAAGTACCAAACCCAAGTAACGTAGCAGGGTTAGTTGCTACAGTAGCGTTCATGTAAATAGAACCAACAGGATACGCACCAGCTAAACCAGCTTGAACAAAAGCTGTTGTAGCTAATTGTGTGCTTGATGTTCCAAAAGATGCTGTAGGTGCAGCAGGTGTTCCTGTAAACGTAGGACCATTTAGATCAGACTTAGATGTTATAGCAGCAGCAATAGCGTTGTACTCTGCGTCTATCTCTGAGCCTTTAATAATTTTATTTGCGTCACCAGACGATAGTCCGTCTTTTTGTGCAAAGTTAGTTGCTTTTGTATAATCAGACATACCTATCCTTAAATTGTTTTACCTGCTTTAACATAAATATCTATCTTCTGTATTGACAAAGGTGCAGCGTTAATGTCTGCCTCAAAACCTAATTGCATAATAGAACCAGAACCACCTAAGTTACTGTTGACTTCTTCTAACACTAAACCACTAGAGTATTCTGCAATAGCGTACTCACCGATACCGTACTCATAAACAGAACCTGTCCGTAGCTGCTTGGTTATTGACCGATATGAATTAACATAATCAAAACCATACTTCAACGCTACGTCTTGACCGACACCACCTACAACTACAAAGTTACCTTTCTTTAAAAACTTCATGGTTGTTGGACTACCTAAGTCAAAGTAGTTGGTGTAGTAACGTAGTCTGTAAGTAGCTGAGTCATCTGTAAACCCAAAGTACTTACCTATGTAACCTTTCTGTCCTAAGAACAAATCACCTGAATAAGTAACGTGTAATGCTGTAGGTTCGATACTATCCCAAACAGTAGCTCTCGCTGCGCCATTCTGCAATCTACCTCGTAAGTCAAAACAATAAACATACTTAGATGTTGGTAGTGTTAAAATATAAAAAGCATCTTTAGGATAGTAAGCAGCTTTTATTTTTTCTTTGTTAGTCTCTGAAGCTACAAATGAAATTAGATCATCTCTAACATTAAACGATATGTCATTAATAGGTGCTGACTTTTCTTGGATTACTCGTGCAATACTTCTCACACCAGTCTCAGACAAGAACATAACATCTGTACCTGTTGTAACAATACTGTCTCTAGCAATACAACCAATGTCAGTGATTAAATCTGCTAATTGAAGGTTTGTTACATCAATAGGATTAGCGTAAACAGCAATGTTTCTTTTACCGAATATAATTAAGAAACCGTTGTGTGCTGCTAATCCTACTACCTCGTCTCCGTTAGGAAACACATCAATTAACGACAAGAAACCTGAGTCACCTGTTGATAGATTAGTACCGTCTAGTAATGCACTAAAGTAGACTGTCTGTTTATCATTAGCAATGTCTGCCCACCATGTTCTACCATAAGCACCTATAACTACATTAGGTTTAAAATCACTAGCAGAACTATATGTGGTAGGTACTGACCCAGCATCGCTAAGTAAGTTAAAACCGTAAGCACCAGTGTGTGCATGATCTGCTCCTAGTTTGTGATAGACTATAGGCAGATGACCAGCCTGTGCAAAGTAAGCATAAGGACTAGCTGTTGGTCCCTCACCGAATACAATACTAGCACCCATCCACTCATTAGCTGTTATGCTGTAAGCTGTTGTACCGTCTCCTGCTGCGTTAGATACTGTTGTGCTTACTGCTGTAACTAATGTACTTGCACCACTAGCTCTAGTAAATAACTTGTTATTACCACCTGCAAACGTAACGTCTGGATCAGGAAGATTATAAATAAAGTCAACACTGTTAGAGGCTAGGTCAGAGTTTAAAGATGTGTTTACTTTGCTCCAGCCACGCCTAGCACCTATACGTCCAAACTTATCTATAACGCAGTTGTATGCTTCTAGTGCAAACCCTGACGATAAATCAACACTACTATCCTGCGTATTAATCCCATAAAAAGCAGGTGCTGATATTGTTGATGACTGTATTCTACCAGCCATTAGACTGCTGTCCAGACGTATTGATCGTTCTGTCTGCTCTCTGCCATAGCGATGTGATCTGCTAGTGATGCGTCTGCTAAAGCACTTGCTTCTTGCGATGATAATCCACCATCTTCTCCACGCTCTGCTACAGCTTTTGCATAAGCATACTTAACTACAGGATCAGAAGGAACAAGTAACTCTGTTGAAGGATCTGTTAAAGCAGGTTGTGGTTTGTATAAATTAAAATAAATGTTATAAACTTTATCAGGAATAGGATACAAATCTACTTGAGTATCTCCGTTGTTAACACCATTAAAGTTATAATACATCGGTGAACCTTTTGATGACTCACCGTTTAACAACAGGTTATTCATACGACTAGAAGTTACACCTTCTAAAAAATGATTGCCTTCAGAGTTAATCACATCCATGACTCTAAAGCGTTGACCAGAGCCAGTAAGTACCCAGTTAAACAAACCATCTTGTGTAGTAACTGTAAGTGTTTCAGTTAGTACATTCCACTGAAAAGAATCTTCTACAATTCTTTTAGCGTCATTAACAAACACACCAATTAACTTAGAGTATGGAGTATCTGTTGGAGCAGTTACCTCATCCTCCCTAAGTCTTATTAGTACATCATTGACTAACTCTAAATAATTCATTATGTTTTCTTTCTAGCTTTTTTCTTAGCAGAATCAGAAAGCTCACCAAAATGATAGACAGGTTTGCTTGTAGATGTGTGTGTCTTATTAGTGTGTAACTTCCCATTAGGCATCTTGTGATAACTACCTGACCATGTTGTTCCATCTTTTAAGTAGTGCTTTACACCTTTAGCCATTACTTCTTCTTCTTTTTAGCTTTAGTTTTCTTTTTACTTTTAGGTTTAGGCTTATAATTTCCGTACATATCTATCTCCTATGAATGAAACTGAGTGGTTGATGAAGGTGCTAAATTCATACTAACCATGTAAGTTATAGTGCTACTCGTGCCACTATTTTGTACTCTTAGTATGTCGTTTTCTTTTAAATCTATTTGCAAGTCGTTTAATAACAAATACTCACCGTTCGTAGACTGTAGTGCTTTAGCGTGAGCTAACGGATACTCTACTGTTGAGTGACTGTCATACCAGTACAAGTCTGCGTCTTCATTACCAGCAGTAGCTAAGATATAAATCATATGTATCTCAGCAGTGTTCTTTGCTGGAACAGTATACATATCTACCTTTGTATCTGCGTTATGTCTTTTTATTACGGCTGTTACGTTTCGTGCCATGAATTAATCTCTCTATTGAGTTGACAAGACCAGCCCATATCTCTTGTGGACTAGGAAGTAACCACCCTAATACCAACAACAATAAGTACCACATCGGTACATTAGTATTATTTTGTATTAGGCTATCTACTTTAGATGTGTTAATGCTGCTGTCGTTTTCCTTCTGACTAACATTAACATTCTCACCTTCGATCTTGGTGTTGTCTTGCTGACCTACTACTTGCTGTGTGTTTTCTTTACCTACCTGAGCATTAGCATTAACATTAGTACCAGATTTACTTGGTATTATAGCCTTAGCTATTCCTAACGCTGCACATCCTTGTAAAAGAAGCATAGCACAAATAGCAACAAAAAACTTATTTATTTTCATCTGTTTAGAATAAGATCGACCAACCAGCCGAACGAAGCACCTAGTATTAATAGCAATACACCAGCACCTTTCCACTTAGTAACTACTTCAGTCATGCTCTGAACATCTATTCGTATCTGTTCCATCTGACGCTGTAAAGATTCTACCTGAGCTTCTAGTCTACCTATCTGTTTGTTTAAGTCTTCCATCAAGTAGTCCTCTTATTTTTCTTAGGTTTTTTCTTAGCGGTACGTTTAGCCTTCTTAAAATCCTCAGCCGTAGGTGCGCCTTTGTCTCCAGCCTTTTTCATCTTTCTTCCGCTTTTACGTTTAGCGTGTATATTTGCGTACAGTCCTCTTTTAGCCACTACCACTTCTCCTTATTAGCCCAGTATGCTGCTGACATTTTACCTTTAGATATATTCTTAGCGTGTCTCGCTTTAAATGATTTACGTCTAGCTTTCTCTGATGCTGTCTTAGGAGACTTACCTGCACCTGACACACCCTGCTGACCAAACCTTATAGTCTTAACCTTGTCACCTTCTTTAGCTACAACAACGTGTGACTTAGTAGGATGACTTGGTGTACGCTTAGGTTTGTTAAACCCTGACACACCTGCTCTCTTTAATCTAGGATCAGCTGCCATTGTATACCTCTAACAATTTAACTCTAACCTTCAAGTCATGAATCTCTTGTATTATTTCTTCTTTAAGTTCCTGCCTAGCAAAAGCATTACCTGAACTAGGAATAATCTGACCTTGTGGGTCTACTAGCATTACCATGTTAGCTTGCAACAGTTGTATCTCACCTCTTAGATCATTGACGTTACTAATAACCCACCACATCGCAGCAAGCATTACTGGTATGATTCCAGCAAGTAAGGTAGCTAGATCAAAGTTTTTCACTCAGACCACCTCTGGTCTTGCACTACTGTTATAAAAGCATCCATATCTGCTGCTGCAGTGATAGCTGTTTCTAGTCGAGTACACTCAGCCACAATAGCTGCACGTTTAGTTACTACGTCAGCAGGAATGTCTACATCACGTTCAAACTTACGAGTCACCATCCAGTCAGTCTGAGCCAGCATCTTACCTGCTGTGTCTTTAACCTGTTCAATCCATGTGTACTTTAAACCTCTAGTTACTACTTGCTCAGAAGTATTTTCTAGTTGGTTGGTTTCTTCATTCCAGACTTGAAAATAAACAGGGTTGCCGTCATCATCAGTTTCGTTAACATCTTCTAGTGCTTTAGGGATATCAGGATCACCATTCCAGTAGAACCTGTCATCTGCTCTGACTGGATCATTAACCCATCTAATCCCAATAGATGCTTTTTCAGCATCGGTAGAAATCGTTAACCAGTTAGATGGATAAAGTGTGCCACCAATTTCAAAGCTACTGTTTAATCTTAAAGGTGTACTTTCTAAGTAATACATTGGTTACCTCGCATTAGCGTTCTTAAAAGGATTCTCGGCAAAAGCTGCATAAGCATAAACACAGTTATTTTGATTTACTCCGTAAACTCCAGAGGCTCTAAGTTTAAATCCGTTAGATAAAATATCTGCTTTGTAATAGGTAGAAGCACTGTTTGATTCTACGTCTGGAGTGCTAACCAAAGTGTATTCATCAATCGGATTAAATGTACCTCTAGTGGTGTCGTAAACATTCCACTGGATATTGTTGGATGCCCCTGAACTTGATTTGACTAGAATATAAGCAGGTCTAAATCCTGTGTAGACAAACGTTCCATCAGTAGAGCCGTTGCCTGTGTACTTACCAAATGCTGAGTAGCCTTCAACCGCTCTCCAACACCAAGCAATCATGGCTTCATTTGCTATCGCAGAGGCTCCTACATTTGCACCAAACACTGTGCTTGTAGGTAATGCTGCTCCCCAAAAATCAGTGTAGCTAATTAAAGCATTACTATTAAAGATAAAGTAATTATCTTCGCTTGTGCAAACTGCACTGTGAAATATGCCCCAGTTAGAAGTGCTTGCTCTACGTTTCATTATGATTAAATCAGGAGAGGCACCTAATCCATGACCCATTGTAAAAGACCCAGAGCTAGGAGAGGTAAAACCTACTATTGAAAAACCAGCAGTAGTATTTACAGACACTGTGGAGTTTACTGATCCAGAAGTGTTTGTTGAGGTGCTATTACCTGCCAACCAGTTCCAAGCAACATAACTGTGTCCCGTAACATTGTGATTTGTACTAGACCCTAAGTTAAACCCATCCGCAGTAAATGCAGTTAAGCCATTATGATCGTTAGAATCACCGTTCTGCGCGCTAGTAAACAAATCTAGTGGCGCGCCACGAACAGCATCAACAGCGGTAACATGAACATAACTATTTCTATCTTTCATCCAGACTAAATCAGGCTGGAACCCTACACCTGTAATCGACTGTGTTGAGCTATTACCTGAGTACAACACAGGAGTAAAGTAATCTGATCCATCCTCAATAGTCGAGTCAGGCAGGTTAAACGTGTTAAGCTTTAAGAATCCTGTTGGTGGTGTGTAAGCAAATGGGCGTTGTCCGAAGTTAGCAACAAATGTGAAAGTTCCGCTACCCGATGCGACTGCGAACGTCATCTCTTGATTAGCAGTAAATGTTTGCGATGGATTTGCTCCAGTTTCAGGATTACCAGAAGCCATAAAAGTATTGTTGATGCCGTACCAAACTTTTCCTGCGTCTAAATCTAGAGCAATTTGAAATACGTCATTTACAGCCAATGTTGTCCCATAGCTAGATGATGAATTATTGTGATATACACGAGCGTCAGCAAGGTATGCCCAAGTATTTGAATTGGCGCCTAATGCAGTACCTATACCATCCGCATTTGCAATTCCTAACCGTGCATTGGCGATGGTAGTCGCAGACGTGCAGACAATCTCTGCGTACCATTTACCAGATGATGCTAAAACAGTTCCAGAAGTTGCTTTATCAACTGCTGTAGTAACTGACAGGTTACCATCCGCAAAAGTACCTGTTCCTGTTATTAACGGATTCCAAGTAGCAAAGTTAGCAGCGTTCTCATCAACCAGACTTGGTGTGTCCTTCATTAAGTCATAGGTTGTCTCAGACTCAGCGTTACTGTTGATGTTGTTAGGCAGCCAGTTGTTCTTGTTACCAGACGCATCAAAGTTAAATACAGCATCACGAGTGTCTGCAAACGCCATGTAGATAAAAGTCTGACCTGAAGCGTTTGTGTCAGTGCCAACACCAACTGGTTGAAATCCCGTATCAGTAAACTTTACATATAAACCAGCAGCAGCTGTTGAGTCAGCGTTTGTTCTATTAGGATGTAATACATGCTTTGCAGGATCAGGATTAGGATCTCTAGTGTTATCAAGAATCACCCATTCAGATGTTATAGATGTTCCTTTAACCATTAAGAAAGCTGGACGGAATCCAGTGGTAGTTACATTTCCTGTAGTTGTTCCAGTGCCTGTGTAGCTACCAATCTTGCTGTAACCAGCTACCTCGGAGAAACAATAGGCAATTAAAGAAGCTGAACTGTGATTTACCCCTTGACCATTGCCAACACTAAACACAGTTGATGTTGGGCTTGTATTGTTCCACCTTGTAGAATCAGTGGCGAACGCTGCTGTGGTGTTTAAATACGTTGCACCTGTATTTCCTGTGTCCTCATGATAAACAGGCCAATCTGCACCAGCCGTTGTACGATTTTTTACAATAATCATCTTGGGAGCAGAACTTAAACCATGCCCGATTGTAGCTCCACTTGTACCGTTTCCTGTGTAACTTACAATACTAAATCCATAACTATCGTTTGCTTTGACTGTTGAGGTTATAGAACCATCAGTGTTACTTGCTGCGCTACCTGATCCAGCATCCCATGCCCATGCTACAAATGTTTCGCCAGAGTTATTCCAATCATTACCTGTTCCAACAGTAAATCCGTCAGAATCAAAAGATAGAAGTCCTGTTGAAGAGTTAGTTTGTTCTACTCCAGTGCTATTAGATTCTAAAAACTTTGTGTTTCCACGCACAGTATCTTGCAAAATATGTGAACCAACAGCATTTCTAGGTTTAATCCAAACAAAATCAGGACTAAAACCTACACCGCTAATGCTTTGTGTGCCACTATCTCCTGTATACAACACTGTGTTGAAACCATCAGCTTGTGTTGTTGGCTTCATCGGTAAATAGAAACCATTAGTACCGTATGTGCCTGTGTAGTTTTTAGCCTTCCAAGTACCGTTGGCATCGTACTCACCAAAGTCATCAGCAGTTAAGGCTTGACCGTCTATGAAGTTTACTTCTGTTAGATAAGCATCTAAATAAGAAGAGGATGCAAAATTAAGTTTACTAATAGTATGTAATCCTGCAGCGTTAATACTCATATCTGCATTTTGTGCAGGAGTAGAAGCAAATGTTAAAGTTTGTTGTTCACTGTTTACATAAATTTTAATTCTATTAGTTGAAGTAGCTTGAGTAGTATCTATAACAATAACAATGTGATACCAAGCTGAAGGATCTCTAAATACAGCAGACGTATACACATTTGCAGTATATGAACCACCAGTAATATTTCTAAATTCTATTGCATCAAGAT
>Ga0208545_1000569_pt1 | contig 17080 bp, 13 predicted proteins | sample DEB08_DNA_12_FD_185498 | JGI IMG/M metagenome (GOLD analysis project Ga0208545, IMG submission 185498) | Aqueous microbial communities from the Delaware River and Bay under freshwater to marine salinity gradient to study organic matter... | ecosystem: Environmental > Aquatic > Marine > Coastal ... | reverse complement strand
GCGATGTCGCGAAAACCCGTAGCGCTATGCTTTCAGATCAGCTTAGTAGTTCTATGGCCTTACAACGACTTGAAATGCAGAAGGCGCAGGCGCTGTCCGATAACGACACTGAAACGGTTAGTGCCCTCAACCAGAACATTGCAGCGGAGACTGCGCAGATTGCGTTGACTGTAGAAAATGTGCTCAATGCTCCTACAAAATCGGGAATCAACCTTCTGGAACTAGAATCCACTGCAGCGGATACCATCCGCAAACTTATGAGTGTTTCGGGGATAACTGAAGACAACGTGGCCGGTGTTACCGTTGATGGAGAATAGAACATGGCGATACATACGCTCACCCTCAAAGACGGGTCTACAGTACAAGTAGAAGCGCCACGGGGTACGCCTGTATCCGAGCTTGTAGGTCTCGCGAACACACAGTCGCGCGCAGCATCTCAACAGGGACTCCAAAACCGGCAGCAAGAGCGTCAAGCGTTTTTTGATAGTCAGCGGCCTGAGTATGCCGCCATCCCAGAGCCTGAAACAGGGTTTTTTGGCGACATTACCTCGGGGTTTAGTACAGGGTTTGTAGAGACAGGCGAAATGGCGGCACTGGGTGCTGCTACACTGCTTGGCGAAGAAAACGAACTCGTTGCACGAGAGAAGATTCAATCCGTTGCGGATGCCATCAAACCCAACGTGCGTGAGGGTGACAAGGACGACATTGCGTTTAAGATCGGTTCTACGTTTGGTTCGATTGCCGGCTTCGCCGCCCCGATTGCTGGTGTAGCAGCTGCCGCTCCCGCCGCTATACCTGCCGCTGCTGTCGGTACTGGGATAGGTGCCCTTCTAGGTGTAGGCACTGCAGCAGGTGAAGCGAGTGAACGTGCTCGTGCCGCAGGTGCTACCGAAGAACAACGTAACCGTGCAATCCGCCAAGCAGCCCCTGCTGGCCTGTTAGAAGTAGCGCCCCTTGGGCGTTTCATGCGTTCTGTTGACATCCCCGTCATTGGTCAGTTTATCAAAGACCTTGGCCCTGAGACCGTGGAGACGATCGGTCAACGCATCCAGAACGCCGCCATTACTGGTGGTGGTGAGGCTGCACAGGAAGTCACCTCAGAGATCGTTCAGAACCTTGCAGAACGTGGGTACAACCCAGAACGTGCTATTCTGGAAGGCACCGGAGAGTCCGCGCTGTATGGCGGCGGTGCCGGTGCTACCATTCAATTCCTCGTAGACGCCTTCACAAACAGCCGTAAGGCAGGTCCGCAGGCGGGGGGCGCGCAGGGTGAGTTGTTCGGCACAGAGGAAGACCTTGGACAAGCTCCCTCCCGTGTTATGGGCGACCAGCGAGAGATGTTCCCCGAGGAAGACTTAGGACTTGCGCCTGAACGTCCCGACGAACGTCAGCTGAACCTGTTTGACGCTAGGGACCAGCAATCGGCGGCGCTTGCGCGCACTGCCCGACGTGCGGATGAAGAACGTGCCCGTCTGATGGGAAGACCCATATCCGAGTTTGAGGCCAAGGGTGACCCGTTCCTAGAGCGTACCAAAGCCGAAAGAGATGCAGCGCGGGCGGGAATAGCTGGATTACAAAGACCCCAGCAACCTGAACCTGAGCAGCGGGACATGGTCCGTGAGCTTGAGCAAGCTACAATACCGGAAGAAGAACAGCGCGCCCAAGCCGCCGCCCGTGAGCGGGAAGGACTACGCGCCGCTAGACGTGGCGATGAAGCTGCGTTTGAACAGCCTGACTTGTTTGCACTGCAGCAAGAACAGGAACGTCGTCGTCTCGGACCCGAAGAACTACGTCGTCCTAACCAGTTTATGGATGAGTTGCTCTACGAGCAGCCCGAAGTCCGTGCACCTGAGCGCCCTGCTGCAACGGGTGACCTCGTGGACATGGCGGACCAGCGCCAGCGAACAGCACAAGAAGATGCGGGTATCACCGACCAGCTTGCGGCCATAGACGCTGAAGAAGCCACACAACGCCAGCAGGCGCAGACACTCCGTGCCGAGTCCACCACAGAAACAGCGCAGAATAAACTCGATGCTGACCGTGCAGCTCAGACAGCGCAGATTCGTACACGGGTGCTTCAAGATACCGTGGCCACCGCGGGCGACATTAAACAGCCAGCGGCACTGCGTAGCGCGTTTGAATCCGCTCTGGCGGAAGCGGGATTGCGTGAGCCCACGGCAACACCTCAAGAGATGGAAAGTCTCCGTCGTGCATCTGGCATGATGCGTGCGAAAGACCCCACGAAAGCTCCCGCACTTGAACCCGCCGTGGAACAAGGGGCAGTAAAAGACCCCGCACAGGGAGCATTGGAAGCACGTGTAGCGCCAAAAGATCGCCCCGAAGTGCAGTCTTCGTTTCCAGGTATGGGCCGCAAGGCTGACCTCGGTGTGGCTCCTACACAAGAAAGTGCTACGGAAACCCCCACGGTACCTACACCCGTAGACGAAGCATTCTTGGATGAGTTGGGGGTGCCAAAAGCCGCCCCTATCCGCAAACGTGTTCTGGGCAAAGACTTCAATGATCCTGAAGTTCGGCAACAGTTTGCCACCTTGGCGGGTAACCAAAACACTTCAGGTGCAGTAAAAACAAACATTAACCGCGCACTCGGAGCCGTACCCGAAACCCAAGCAGACCTACCGTTGTTCCCCCGCCGAGGGGCTAAACCTGCGACAGGGATCACCCCTCTTAACAAATCAGTCGTGTCCAGTGTAGACTTAGGCAAAACCTTGGAGGTGTCTAATGTCCCGAGTCAAGAAGTTAAGCCAAGAACAGGTGGAAGTGGCGTTCCAACTCCTAGCGGAGATGTGGGAGCAGGACGTGCAGGAAGAGTTCCTAGCCCTACCCCTGCCATCAAAACTGCCGCAGAACCTACTGCACCTAGAGGTGGAGGATTGGGAAGCCCTGTCGTGGAGTCTGGACTGCCTGATGCGGCAAGCGGCGCGCAGCGTGATGCACTAACGGAAAAAGGTACGACTCGTAAGGTCGCGCCGACGTTCCCCGAAAAAACCACCACTACCAAACCGGGTGGCGGCGTTAGGTTCGCGCCTACTAAAGCCTCTCAACCGGTTCGAAAAGATACCGTTGCGGCAAAGATTGTCGATAAGGAAACCGCTGCAAAGAACGTTCGTGACGCACTCAAGAAGCGTTGGGAATCCCAAGCTACAGACGCGGCCAAACGCGGATATGCTGATACTGAGAATCAAGTTAAAGGTGACCCGTTCACCCCGGCGGAAAACCGCAAAATCCTAAATCTGCTGGAGACACCTGTCAAGAGCCGTGACAAGGATACGCTCGATGCAGTTGTAACTTATCTAGGGCTGTACCCTAACCCTGCAGAAGGTATCTACCTTGCGATGCAGGACGTCGCGTTGGGTACTCCACAGAGCCGAGGCGATCCGCTACTCAAAGGTACAGGCGGCAAAGCTGCCAACAAAGCCGTGAAGTGGGCTGAGGAGAACCTCGACAGCAACGGTAAAGAGTGGGTGCGCAAGTCTGTTATTGCCATTCAGAAAGACCTGATGGGTGTGGCCGATGCCGATCTGACTGTGGCTCAGTTGAAAGAACAAGGTGTCACCGACGCAGTCCAGCTGCAGCGGGAGAAAGACGCTCTAGAAGCGCAGCGTGAAGAAGCCGCAGCAGTGCTTGAGGCCGAAGCACGAGATAACGAGCCCTTCGACATCGAGCGGCAGTTGAGCTACACGAGCGTCAAGATCAAGAAGCTACTCGAGGCTAATGCTGTTGTAGGTCTAGACCTCCCCCTGCACCCGTCTGTTGGCGCGTCTATCAAGGCTGGTGAGTTGGGCGCTGCTCTCTCTGCTTTGGCGGATACATCCCCGAGCGCTCAGGTGCGGAACATCGCTGCTAAGTTGGCGGACGTAGTGGGTGACACAAAACTTGTTACCAAGAAAGACCTTAAGGCGGCAGACGGTCGCCCGGTAGCAGGTATGTTCGACCCTGAGACAAACACGATAACGCTTGACGAGGGAACTGGTATCAACCCGCATACGTTGGTCCACGAAATGACGCACGCTGCGGCAAGCGCTACGCTATCGGATAAGGTACACCCGCTTACAAAGCAGATCACCAAACTGTTCCAGACCACAAAAGAATACCTTGGTACAGCATACGGTGCTCAGGACGTCGACGAGTTCTTCTCTGAGGCAATGAGTAACCCAGAGTTCCGTGCTATGCTCGCCACGATTAACGTCAAGGGTGAACCTATCAGCGCATTGCGCCGGTTCCTCAATTCTACAGGTAACTTCGTACGTCGCCTCATGGGTCGCCCAACCACACCACTGGATGCTATGGAGACCGTAGATACGTTTGTGGATGGCCTACTGGCTCCGGCACCGCAGTATCGTAACTCTGGTCAACTCCTGATGTCTTCCACTGCGGACGGTGCCAAGAAGGTTCTCGACACGTTGGTCAACCGTACACAGAAGAAGTTTGGTACACCTGAAGCACGGGGCGACTTCCGCCGCCAGTTTGGTGACGACTCTGTAGAGTTCCTGCAAAGTGGAGTCGCGGATAACGCTAAGAAACTCCTGTTGAAACTCACGGGTTCTCAAGCGATGGCAGATATTGCCAAGGCTGCTGGTCTGGGTAACCTCGGGTACAAGCTAGACCGCATCATTAACGAGCAGCGGGGCGGAATCCGTACCGCCAACGAGCAGGTAAAGCGTGAAATCGACAAGGTCGTTGCGTGGGTCGGCAGCGTAAGTGACGCCAAGAAAGCAACACTGGACCGCTTGATCTACAACGATAAGTACGGTGCCACTATCTATCAGGTAGACCCAACGCTCACAGCGGCAGAAGCCAAGAAGCGGTACGCTAAGGACTCCGATAAGATGGGTGTGTGGAACGCGCAGCGCGCTGACTGGAACGCTCTTGGTGCTGATGGACAGCGCACGTACAAGATCATGCGGGATAACTACCGTAGCCAGTACGAGAAAATGCGGGCTGTGATCTTCGGTGAGATCGACGAGCTGATGAAAGATAACCCTGAAGCTGCGACCAAACTCAAGAACGAAGTGTACGGCAAGCTGTTCGAAAAGGGCACTCTCGACGTTTATTTCCCACTGGTCCGTGAAGGCCAGTACAAGCTGACCTACGCCGCCAAGAACCCTGCGTCGGAGCGTGAAGCCTATATCGTAGAAATGTTCACGACAAAACGTGAGCGGGATCGTGCAGCGACAGAAGTGCGTGCGGACAAGGAGTTCACAGGCGTTGAGACCTTTGATGGTGAGATGACCAACAGCGATTTTAGGAACGCACCGCCCGCTTCGTTTGTAGCACAGACACTCCGCACCTTGAGTGCCAATGGCGTCGACGGGGATGTACAAACGCAGATCATGCGCTTGTTTGTTAATGCACTACCAGAAACATCTTTTGCGAAGTCTCTGCAGAAACGTAAGGGCACCCCTGGCTATATGACAGATTCTGTCTACGCTATGAAGTCTAAGGCGTACGACCTTGCAGGGCAGACTGAGAAGCTCAAGTACGCCGCTATCTTGCGGTCTTTGGAGCGGGAAATAGTAGAGCAGGTAACTCCCGAGGGAGCCGCGCAAGCCAAGTCTCGTTTTGGTAAAACTACGCAATCAACTCGTGCTTCGTTTGAAGACGTAAAAGGTGAGCTGTTGGACCGCTCCAAGTTTGCTCGTGAGGGGGCAGAACGCAAAAACTTAGAGGCATACGGTCGTAGGCTCAACCAGACTGCGTTCATCTTCACCATCGGCTTCAACGTGTCATCTGCTCTGGTCAACCTCTCGCAGGTACCGTTGTTCGTTATGCCCTTCTTGGGCGGTAAGTACGGGTACAAGGCCACAGGTGTGGCGATCAAAGAGGCTGGTAGCCTTGTGGTTTCCTCTGGCAACTCGATTCTCGAGAACTACGACATCCGTGACGATGGGGTGCTGACAGTCAAAAAAGACCTAGACGTACCCGCCGAACGTCGCAAAGAACTTGAAGAATTAGCCCCCCTCGCAGCTCTCGCCCTGAAACGGGGTCAGTTAGGTCAGGGCTATCTCGCAGAAGCATTGGGGCTTGAGGAGTCTGGTCGAGTGTCTCGCGGGGGTACGGTCGGCGCTGTCATGGATAACATCTCTGTGCTGTCTGCGTTTGCGTTTAACCACGGCGAGCAGTTCAACCGACAGGTCACTCTCGTAACAGCATATAAGCTGGCACTGCAGAAGTTGGCCAAGGATAGCCCCAACATGACGCGGACTGAGCGCATGGATAAAGCTGCAGAACAGGCCATCTACGAAGCGCAAGAGACAAACGGTGGTTCCTTCTTGGAGACTGCGCCCCCTATTGCTAGGGAAGGTATCGGTCGTGTGGCCTTTATGTATAAGAGCTACGGCCTGCAGATGTACTACAGTATGCTCAAGGCTGCTAAGACTGCGTTCGACTCTGACAAGGGTAAGTTGTTTGGCCCAGAGGGTTCCCCAGAGCGTAAAGCCGCTTGGAAACAACTCATCGGGCTGCACGGTACAGCGTTGTTCTTCGCAGGTGTCCAAGGTGTGCCCCTCTACGGTGCGGTACAGCTGTTAGCGGATACGTTCTTCTTGGACGATGAAGAGGAAGACTTCGACACTATCGTACGTAAGCACGTGGGCGAGGGTTGGTACAAAGGTGCCGTCACAAAGTTCGCAGGTATCGACATCGCAAGTCGTGTGGCCCTAACCGGCCTTCTGATCCAAGAGAACCGCTACAACAACGACCCATCACTCGAAGAAAACCTTGGACATTACTTGGGTGGTCCAGCGCTCAGTGTAGCTAAACGTCTAGGTCGTGGTGTAAGTGACCTCGCAAGTGGAGAGACACAGAGAGGTATAGAGAACATGATGCCCGTCGCTATTGCCAACATGTACAAAGGTACGTTCGGTCGGTACGCAGATCAGGGCGGTGCGTTTACTCGCAGGGGCGACCCAATCTATGACGACATGACCGCGGGTGAAATGGCAGCTCAGGTGCTGGGTTTCCCACCCACAGAGTACACGTTCCGCCAAGAGCAGAATGGTATTAGTAAGGGTATAGATATTGCGGTTGGTACGCAGCGTTCAGGCCTGCACAAAAAATACTATGTGACCATGCGCTTAGGTGACTTTGAGGCTGCAGACGAAGTGTACAGGGAGATGCTGAAATTCAACGACCGGCACCCCGAGGCGGCGATCACGCCGAGTTCAATCGAACGGTCGATGGCCCAGCACGCAAAAACATCCACTGAGATGTACAACGGTGTAACCCTCAGCCCAATGTACCGTAGAACTCTTGAACAGCTTCGGTCTGAGTATAGCCAATAAAAAAAACCCCCCGCTTTTTACGGCGGGGGAGTTCAGGGAGGAGAACGACAACTGGGAGAGGTATCGTCTATGTGCTATGTTATCACACTGTACGCCAGATGCGAACCCCAAACATGTCGTTCTCTATTCTTACACGCGTTTCGAACGTCCATCCCTTTATCCCTGCTATTTTAGTGATCTGCTTCTTGGCTTTATCCGTATCAATACATGGGACAAACACCGACGCCCCCACTACCATGCCGCCCCACTCCACGATTACTTTGACCTTGTCGGGGTTAAGGTCGTCAGTCTTCATCGGTTTCTGATACATCCTCGTCTAGCCCTTCTAGCTTCACTGCAATAGTCCACGCGGATGGGAGGTTGAAGTTAGTACCCTTACACAACCGCTTCTTGACCTTCTTGGCCCCCATCTGCTGCGTCAACCCATCCACCGTGCTGATGAAGTCAATGTGCTGTTCACCAAGCCACTGCTTAAACGGCTTCTGCACAATGTAGAGCATAGACGTGTCCGGTTCGTACCTAGCTATAATTGCGTTGCGGGGGGACTGTTCTGGAATAACAATCGGCGCAACCCCGCCAGCGCCAGCGGTAGTAGCCGTGCTCTTGATCTTGAGGACGTTACTCCAGTTCTCTGACATGTAGTCAGTGATGAGCGTCTGCACTGTGGCGGCACTGTCATCCACAAAAGACTTCACACGGATAAGCGTGGATACAACCCAATCAAATAACTTCTTTAGGTCGTAGTTGATTATGCCCATGTGCTTGGCCACGTACGCACCTGTAAGAATAGCAGCGCATCCACCTGCCCAGAATCGGTTGACGCTGTTGAGCCCCGCACGTTTCTCAAGGTTCTCTTTGATCTTCACAAACTTCTGATAAATGCTCGCGCGGTTGTTGATGACATACTGCACGTATCCCTCCGCGAAATGTCCGTAGTTGAGCTGTACGTCTTTGAACTGCGCTGCCCCCACAGTTGGGTCCACGTGCACACGTGGCATGTCGTCTACCCGCAGCTCAAGCAGTCGCTGCATCTCAGCTTTAACGTCACCCTTGGCCATGGCCATCTGCGCGTACAGGCTCACGTTACCTGTAGAGAATGCCAGTAGACGCCAAGGTTTGCCCCGAACACGTTCTAGGTTGCCCCCGCCTGTCATGCGGTTTTTCTGCTTACCTTCAGACAGCTGGTACGCGTAGTCGGACGCCACAGCACCACGCATGTTGGTCATTTCGTCCGTGTTCAGTAGCATATTGTGCATGAGTTCTGCGCGGTTCCAGCGAGCGTTCTCAGTGTCTTTCTTCATGCTAGTTGTGCCCGCAGGGTCGCCCCAGATAGAGGACGCTGCGAACATGGCAGTTGTCTTACCACCACCCGTGTGACCAAACAGGTGCACACCCAGACTGTAGAGGCCTGTGAACGGCATTAGAATTGTGCCAAATCCCCCACACACAACGAACTGGTGCATCTCCATGTCGTCTTGGTCATAGAAGTCGAGTATTTCTTGACTGCGCTCACGCGTACCTGAAACAACAAACGCCTTGGACGACTGTATCGTCTTACCCGATGGCGGGTTATACTCCACGCCTGTAGCGGTTATCAGTCGGTCACCCAGCACAAACTCCTGCATCTCAGTATCGTCCGTCCATCCGAACTGCTGGTGCGCGGTGCTTGCGGTTATAGTCTGTTGTAGTTCATTGATCCATGCTGTTGTGTATCTCATTAGCTTATCCAAGTCTGCGCCAAGCGCTGTTATACCCTGTGCGGCCATATGCTTGCGGAACTCTTCTTTCGAAGTGATCGAGGTCAGAGGCACCGTAAACTCACGCACCCCGTCTCGTGGCAAGTGGAGTGCAAAGGCTACAACCTCACCCAGCTCGGCGTCATGGAGCCTGCGTGTAACGTAGAAATCGTAGTGGTATACGCACTGCTCGTCGGGGTTACCGTCTTCGTCCTTGATGCGTATGTACACCCCACCGTTCTGTCCGCGGAAGTACGGGCTAGGGAATTTAGGTATTTCGTATGTCTTCGCACGAGACGCAGCAGGTGCTTCCACAATATTATCCTCGGGCGCAGCCTCGGCAACTTCCTTGGTCAGCATTGCAGGGGTAGATATTTTACCCTTGTTAGGGCAGTCAACGCACCCCGCAGGGTTATGCAGCTCAAACGTGTTACAGAAGTGTGGTCCCCCAGTGTCCTGCATCTTGCGTATGGTAGCGCCCACGTCGTAGTCCGCGTGCTTGTGGGACATCAGGTGTGCGGCCTTGTCCCCATCTTCGCACACGTTGGCAATAGATAGACCAGACCGCCATAGGTCGTGCGACACTGCCTCTTGGTTCTGGATTATGTGCTTTATCTGACTACAACCCGTACCGTTTTGCGTACGTGTAAGTAGCCGCTTAAAGCTACCCCGATGGTTCTGCTGCATGGCATCACGGAACGCGCTTACTGGGCCCGCTGGGCTGTACTTACGTGGGAGTGGTATAGGATCATTGCCGATCAACTCAGAGAACTCATCGAAGTCTACCACCTGCGGTGCCTCTAGCCCAAAGAACGTAACAGGTGCAGGGGGATTGCTCTTGTGGTTGTGCGTGTTGGGTACGCGGAGAATACGTGCCACGTCAGACGTCACAGATGGGTCAGCTTCGAACCCGTCGGCTGCGCATAAGTTCTTCAGTCTTTCTGCTACGGGCCACCAGTCATCGCGGCATACGGCTTTGGACAAAATCCAGTACACGTGCACACCACGGCCTGAGTTTACCAGCGTAGGTTTGGGCAGCTTATGCCGCTTACAGAACACCCGTAACGCAGAGATCGCTGCCTTCTGGTCGGGGAACTCTTTGCTAGGTCCGCAGTCCAAATCCAGAAAGAAAGACTTGAGGTGGGTTACGTTGTCCGCCTTGCGAGAACCTGCTTCCTCGAGCACACCTAGTGCGAAGTAAGCGTCGTATCCGTTAGCATTAAAATCGTTTGCTGCGTCGATTACCTCGTTAACAGAGGTGTAAAACTTCTGCTTGCGGGTACCGTCTTTCGCAGCAAACACACAGTAATGTCCGTCATGCCCTAGTATAAGGTCTAAAAATCGTTTGGTTTCCATGTGCGCCACTCACCCTAATATGGTTAATCACGGCCACCGAAGCAGCCGTGATATGTTTCTGTTTAGTCGTCCCAAGCGTCAAGGACAGAGTCGAGGTCGTCTGCAGAGGTAGGCGCAGGCGCTGCTTTAGTCGCAGTTCTCTTTACCGGCGCTTCTTCCTCTTCTTCGAACCCGTCGTCGGATACGGCGGCCAACACATTGTTACTCTTAACTGGTGCGGATTTCGACCCTGCGAAGGGGTTAGCATCACCACCTGCAACAAAACCACCTTCGATAGCGCCGAATGGGTTGCGAGCCTCCATGGGAACGTACTTGATAACTTGCACTGCTTTCAAGCGTAGCGATACATTTTGCTTTCCCCCGAAGTCATACGGGATCAACTGTACAGCCACGTTAACGGTGCTACCTGTAGTCAACTGGAAGTCATCAGGGAGTGGCGTACCCTGCGAATCCACCTGCAACGGCTTGCCTGTAACCTCACCTTTGTATGCACCCTTCAGCACAGCCTTGTGCGTATACGTACCGTTGTCATCTTTCACGAACGGGTTGACCAGTTTATCGACCCACTTGGGTTCTTTGTTGGCGTCGTACGATGTCTTCATCTCTGTAAACAGAGCCTTAGCTGTAGCGCTGTCCATGCGGAACTGAATTGAGAACTCGGCGTTCTGCGCACGTGGGTCGCAAGGCATACTACGCTGCTTGTTCTGATCGAAGGCGTATGTGCGGTCCACTTTGGGCCAGAGTGCTTCTACGTTCTCAATGATATATGTTTCGGCCATGTTGTCGTTCTCCTGTGTTAAACGTCTTGGTCAGTGTCGAAGTTCATTTCGATCTGACGGTTGTCTTCTGCCACCACTTCGGGGGCTTCATCTACATCCTGCATTGCTTTAGTCAAAGCGGCTGAGACTGCGGTCTTGTTGAACCGGTAGGTATTACCGATCTTGATGTACGTGGCCTTGGGGATATGCCCCTGCCGTACCCACGCACGGATGGTAGAGATTGACACCGCGAAGTGCTTTGCCAAGTCTTCTATCTGGACAAAAGGTTCTGTCATTATTTCTTCCTCACAGAGATTACGTATTCAGTGTCGATGTTCAGACCTTTTGGCATGACATCGGGGTTTTCCTCCAAGAACTGTTTGACATTGGTCTGGTTCAAACGACGGTCTAGAAACTCGGGCATGTCATGTTCTTTAATGAACGAGTACATAGAGTCCCAATCTCCAGTCCAATACTTCGTTTTAGTAGACCTGAAAAACAGACCCTCGGTGGTGCGGACGCTTTCAACATTGTGGGAGTCACAGTAGTTGAGTAGCGCACGTTTCAGGATTTCCTGTTGGCGCGCCAACTCTCCATCTTTTTCCTTAAAGTCAGCAGACAATGCCGCTCTCCCTGCCCTGATCTTGATGTAGGCTTTGGTGAGCTTGTCCGGCGGGACGTTGGATGTATCGTCCATTTTGTTCTCCTTAACTGGCTAGAGTTACACTGTAGTGGTGTATAGTGGGTTAGTCAAGTAGTTCTTTGTATAAGTCGATCATTTTTGTGTGGACGTTAATTCTGTTGTCTAACAGTGTGTAAACACGCTTTTCCGCAGGTGAACCTTGCAACTGTACCACCGTGCACGGGTGCTTTTGTCCTGAACGGTGCACACGTGCATTTGCCTGCGCATAAATTTCCAGAGATGGTGTCGGTCCCCACCACACTACGGTGTTGGCTGCTGTTAACGTGACACCATGTGCCGCGGACTGCGGCTGGATGACTAGCACTTTGGGGTCGTCTACGGTTTGGAAACGCTTAAATATGTCCGTCCGTCGGGCCACTGGCACGTCACCACGGATAACCTCTGTCGTTACCCCGTCCTTACGGAGTTTATCCACCAGTATATCTATGGTGTGCTTGAACGGCACGAACACAAGAACCTTCTGACTGCTCTCGTCGATGACCTCTTTCAGCACTTTGTATCGGTGCTTGATGTCAAACTCGAGCGTGTCCCCATCGTCTGTATATACAGCGCCTGCGGAGATTTGTAGTAGCTTGTTGACGATAACTGCAGAGTTCACGGCGGACACTTCGTCTTCACCAATGGTCATCATGTGGTTCTTCTTCAGCTTGTCGTAGTACACCTGCTGCTGACGTGTCAGTTCTACCTGCCGCTTGACATAAGTCATCTCGGGTAGGTCAAGACACTCTTCTTTGGTGAATCGTATAGCTGGCTGTAACACCTTAAACACAAGGTCAGACGCCTCGGGTTTCACCATCCACCTAAACTGCGTGACTTTGCGCATGACCATATCTCGAAACGAGCCGAAGAACCGCGGCACTGAGCTGGAGTTGACCAACTTAGCTAACCCGTAAGCATCGAGCGGAGATTGCGCGGCAGGAGTACCTGTCATCATCCACAGCCATGTGTCGTCGCCCACCAACTTGTTCATGGTCTTCCAGCGTTTCGACTGCGCGTTCTTGTAGTGTGTGGCTTCGTCCACGATGATTAGGTCGAACCCCCCGTTCACGATCTCGTCGAACACGATTTCTATACCGTCGTAGTTGATGATGGCGAAGTCAGCGCCTTGGGCTATCAGCTTCTTACGCTTCTGCGGTGCGCCGTATATGATGTCCACACTGCGGTGCGGTGCGAAGGTGAACAGGTCTTCCCGCCACGCCGAGTCCATGATTGACAGTGGGCACACAACCAACACTCGTTTGATCTTACCCTGTTTCATCAGGTAGTCTGCGGCCCATATTGCACTGGCGGTCTTACCTGTACCCTGCTCGTTAAAACAGAAAGCCTTTTGGTTCATGGTGAAGAACGCGGCTGTCTTCTTTTGGTGAGCAAAGGGGTCGTACTTACCCGTCCAAGAATACCTATCCTGTATTGGTGAAGGTGCGTTCAAGTTAAGGTTACGCAAACTACGCACCTCGTCGATACCCCAGTTGACTAGCACCTCGTTGCTGCTCATCACTTTGCTCTTTGGGATGACTTCAGTGACACGTTTTGGATTGCGTAGCTTCAGAAGCAACGCCTTACCGTCGATGATCTGCATGTTGTTCTCCTTCTAGGGTATTCCCTAAATCACACTTTCTTCTTCTTGTAGTTACGTGCGCGGTTCTTACTCGAACTCTCTATTATGTAACCATCTTTGTTGCTGCCACCCTTGGACAGGGCTTTCTTGTGGCTGACGTCTTTGCCTTCGCGCTTATCAGCTTTACCGTTGTTGTTCTTGTCCACGCCGTCCTTGTCCACGGCACGTCGGGCACGTTGGCGCTCCATACGTGCTTCAAAGGCTTTACTTCCGACAGGGTTGTTGGTCTGCTTCTTGCGGTCTGCAGGGTTTTTGTATGGCATCAGTTTGCTCCGTTATGTACACACTCAATGATTGGACAGTGCCGACGGCATAACCCGTTAGGTTTAGCGTTCCACATATCCGTTTCCGCTGCGGTCTCCATCTGCTTGTACTTAGACAGCCATTTCTCCCACAGGTTCGGCTTATCATACTCCGTGTATGTGCCTTTTACCAAGTCATTGCTAACAACGAACACTAGCCCTGCACGTATCGTCTTTACCTGTGGGTAGTGTTTGAACACGGACAACGCCATAAGTTCCAGCTGCCCCTTGTCTGCATACTTCGAGGACTTACCCGTCTTGTAGTCGATCACCCATGCAAGGTCTCCGTCCAAGATGATGAGGTCGGCAATGCCGCGGAACCATACGTTGTCATCGTAGAACCCGCACGGCTCTAGGTCTTCAGTGATGCCCAGCTTGAGTTCGCACAGCTTCTCGCCCTTCTTGGTCTTGAGGGAGTCGAGCATCTTTTGCGCAAAGCTGAATTTTCCTGGGAGCGGTACGTCCTTTCCCATATAATCTTCTGCTGCGGTATGGAACGCCGTGCCGTACAGCGTAGCCTCGGTCTCCTTAAAAGGAACCTCCTTGAGAATCTTGTCGTGATAGAACTGTTTGGGGCACTGCTCAAACGCTTTGATCTTACTGTAAGACCATGGCCATACTTTCGTTGTCATCCTGCATCTCCATATGATTTGCCTGTGCCACTCTCACAGGTGATTGGTAATCCCTCGGCCCAGTCGGGCGTCTGGCGCATACATTCTTCCACGTATTCTTGCGCTTCATCCAACTCTTCGTCGGGTACGCAAGTGATAATAGAGTCATGCACAGTTAGCACAACTTTGTACCTCTTGGCAACCAGTATCATTTGGTGCCCTATGATACAGCGCGCAATAGCCTGACACACGTTCTCTACAACCTTGCCGCCGTATATACGGTTGGGCCCTTTGCGGGTTCGGTAGGTGTACTCGTAACCAAACTCTGACTTCTCACCAACGAGCCCATGGTAGTACATAGACAAACCAGACGGGAGTATGATCGCGTTCTTCTGTGCGTCTACTTGCAAGACACCTTCTCGGCCAAACTGTAAGCTGTCACCACGTTCCATGTGCTGGATGGTGTAGTTAGCGTCTCTCCACAGTTGACTGATCGCCCCGTTGCGGCTGCGGTAGATGTCGATGATCCGCCGCGCTTCTTCGAGTTCTGTGTACACGCCCATACCTTGTAGCTGTAGTTGGAACTTGGGCGCACCCATACCGTACCCTGCGCCTAAAATTGTCGTCTTACCTACAAACCGTTGGTCTTTGGTCACGTCTGCTACGTCCACGTTGTAGATACTTGACGCCATGTATTTGTAGACGTCCTCCCCGTCAGTGAACTGTTGGGTCAGGTCGTTTTGACCAGCAAGCCAAGCGAGTACTCGTGCCTCAATCTGTGAGGAGTCGCAGTCGATAAGCGAATGTCCCTCTGGTGCGATAATGCTGCTCTTTAACTTCTTACCGTTCGGCCCACGGCTTGGCAGGTTCTGCAGGTTGATCTTGTCGTCACCTCCCCACCGACCAGTGTGCGCTGCATAATACCTTACTGGTACGGGTAGTAGCCCACGTTTAGATATGTCGATGAACCGCTGCGTCCGTGTTTCTTCGAGCGTAGATTTGGTGCCGAGCCTCGCTGATACCAGTGCCTGAACCTGATCGTTCTCGTGATCCAACAACTGCTTAAACGCTTCATCGTTCTTGGCGAACGCGAAGGTATCCTTGCCCGTAGTAGGGCTAATCTTCATAGGTGGCTCAACCCCTAAATCTGTTAGTATGTCAGCGAACTTGAGGTTGGACATAAGTTCTTTCTTGTCCGTGATACCCGCGTCACGCATCAGCTGATCCTTGCGCTCTTTGATGTCCTCAAGGTGCGACTCCAGTAGCCCCGTATCGAGGTCCAATGTAGGCTCTGTGAACATCCGCAGGGTTAGATCAATGAGATGGAGTTCCCGTTTAGGGAACCCCTTGGCCATAGTAGCGAACAGCTTGTACGTCAGGTTTACATCGTTGATGCAGTAATCCCCGTATCGCTCTAGTTCTTCTGGTCCAAAATCTCCCCGTCGTTTTCCGAGGGCGTCGAGTACCTCTGTGCCTTTAGTGCCGATATTGTACCTCTGAGATAAGGCAGCGAGACTACCGCCAGCTTCAGTCCCATGAAGGGCACGAGCGATGCAAAGAGTATCGGTATACATCCGAGGACGAATATCAAAACGCCAGCTAAGAATGGCACCATCAAACATAGTGTTATGGCAAAGTACCATAGAGTTTTCCCAAGGGAGCGCCTTGAGATAATTTTTTGTCTGTTCATGTGTTCCACTGGCCCACTCCGTTTCCTTGTTGTTTACTTTTACGCCTACCCCGATCACTTCGAACCGAGGGTCACGCACATATGCTTCTGTTGTGATCTTTCTCAGAGAGTATTCCTTGTCATAATACGTCTCAAAATCTAGCGTTATTAGGTCCACCGCTGTTCTCCTATTGCGCTTGTTTTTGCGCACTGTTATTGATGTGACGTGGGGCGCTCAACTGCTTGCAAAAGCGATTGTTGGTTGACGTTACCGAATGCGCTAAACACTCCTGATTTTAACTGCGCCCCACACGATCCCCTCAGATGTTATACCCCTGCTGCCGTTTGGCAGATGTAAACTCGCGCAGGTCTCGCATCGCTATTTGCAGTTCGTTGACAACGCTAGGCCGTGCTAGAGCCCGCCACCTCTCGTCCTGCAAGTTATCTACACGCTGTCGCAAGTATTTCAGCACTGCCGCATCTGCGGGGGTCAGGTCTTCGTCAGCCATTGTCTTCTCCCATTATTGCGCTTTTAGCGAATACTTTCATAATTCCCTGCGCTGACGGGCTGTTCGGAATCGTCAAGATTGATCGCAGCGCATCCTCCAGTTCTTCAATGCGGACGGCGGCTTGCATTCTGACGCTGCAGTCTGCCTGCCAAAACTCCACGTTACGCAATCGCTTTACTAAATCATCTGACATCACAGGCCTCCTCTTGCTTCTTCAGTTCAGCCTCATACGCATCAGCAGCAGCGTCACAAGCAGCACGCCAAGCAGCTTTCAGCTCTTCAAGTTTAGTCATTAGACTTCTCCTGTAATGCATACGTAACACCATCAATTACCACTTCTTTGCCTGAACAAGAGGTAGGCTTAGACGTAGTAGCTTCTTTATGTTCTTGTTCTGTTAGAGGTGTATCGTTTAGGTAGTAAGCCTTGTAACCACCAGACCCCTCAATAGCTGGACCATCCTCGCGGTGCAGCCTATCGTTTAGGTACCACTCCGTAGTGCCACTAGCGAGTTCAATA
>Ga0208545_1000563_pt1 | contig 17218 bp, 15 predicted proteins | sample DEB08_DNA_12_FD_185498 | JGI IMG/M metagenome (GOLD analysis project Ga0208545, IMG submission 185498) | Aqueous microbial communities from the Delaware River and Bay under freshwater to marine salinity gradient to study organic matter... | ecosystem: Environmental > Aquatic > Marine > Coastal ... | reverse complement strand
ATGGCGCAGCTCAGACTGAAACCCTTACTATGCTTGGTTCTGCTACTACGGTAACCGGAACCAAGTATTTTAAGACTGTTACTGCGGGTGCGGTTAATACGCAGCCAGCAGCTAACATTTCAGTAGGGATGGCTAATAACGCTGCAGTAGCAATTTATGCTGGAAGAGCCAGGTTGCAGGGAACTTACATTGTATGTTCTTCAGCGGCAGGTGTTTTGAATTTCCTCACAACATCCATTACTGGTGATTCACAGTTAAAAATAGGTACGGTTGCAAGTGCTACTGTCTCCAGAGATATCACCGTCCCAGACGAGGGTATCTTATTTAAGGACGGTATTTACTTGCAGTATGACGTTACCACCTTTTCTAACATGACCATATTCCATGCGTAATGGCTACAACCGGTGATGTTAAAAGAGGTAAATCAGGAAGGCTCTCCTATAGGGGCGAGTCTTTTCCTGGTTACAATAAACAGGTAAGGACGCCAGGAGCCAATAAAAAGTTTAAGGTTCTAGCCAAGAAAGGCGACCAGGTTAAACTGGTTAGGTATGGCGACCCTGACATGAAAATTAAATCAGACCAGCCGGCAAGAAAGAAGTCCTTTCGAGCCAGGCATAACTGCGATGCAGTGCAGAAGAAGAAAGACGTTTTCGCACCATCTTACTGGTCATGTAAAAATTGGTGATAAATTATGAGTCAATTCCCTGGTGATATAGGTTCACAAATACTGCGAGAAGAAACTCTCCGTTCAGGACCTAGACGGCTTCCGCCTAGAATACCCAAGCCTGGGCGAGGACCAATTTCTCCTCCAGGGTACGACGACTCATTATTTTCCGATCCTGGTTTGGGTGGTGAAGGTGGCTTTGGTGGCGGACAAATGCCTCCAATGCGAACTATGGATTTTCAAGACTCTAACCGTAATGGCATAGATGATCGTGATGAGGCTACTGGCGGTCCAGCTCCTATGCCAGGCGGTCCTGTTATAGGCTACCCAGAGCAAAGACTTCCTCAGCCTATGCCAGGCGGTGGTCTTTTGGACAGACTGCAGCCTATGCCCCAGCCTATGCCCATAGATCGGGCCCAGCCACTGCCTAGGCCAATGCCAGGTGGCGGTAACTTACTGCCAGATGACTTCTTTAAGCGACGACCACCTGGCGGAGGACAAAGAATGCCTCAGCCACCTGCTGGCGCCGGCTCCCTATTTAGCGGTCAAAGTTATGACAAGATATTGTCTGACTTGTACCAGGATCAATACCGAAACCAGCAAAGCCCTTATGCAGCGCAGGCTGACTATCTGATGAATCGTCCGGTTTTTGACCGTGGCGCTAGAACTGATAATCCAATGTTTACGTTTGAGAAGGACGACCCATTTGCCACGATGTCTTCTCAACAATATATCCGCGATGAGGCAGATGCTGCGGCCCTGGCTAATCAGCAGGCAGCCCAGGCGGAGCAGGAAAGATTAGCTGCAGAAGAAGCAGCGGCTGCACAAGCAGCAGCTGATGCCCAAACCGCAGAAGAAGCTGCAATCGCTGCAGCCGAGCAAGAGCGTGTTGCTGCAGAAAAGGCGGCGGCAGATGCTGCGACTATTGCAGAAGCTGACCGCATTGCTGCAGAGATGATGGCCGAGCAAGAAGCTGCGGCAGCAGCAGCAGCCCAGCAAGCAGCGGCTGCAGAAGCGATGGCTGCACAACAAGCAGCCGAAGCAGAGTCACAGCGTTTAGCTGAAGAAGCAGAAGCTCAAAGGGTTGCAGACCTTCAAGCCAGAATTGATGCAATGGAAGGACGCTTTGGCGGCTTTGAAGGACGCTTTGGCGGCTTTGACCCAGCCACTATACGAGCCAACATTGCAGCTGCTGCAGAAGCGGCAGAAGCTGCTAAGGCCACAGCAGCAGCTAATGCTGCAGCGGTTGAAGGCATTCCCGCAGTAGATCCAGACATTCAGGCTCGAATAGAAGCCCTGCAAGAGCAGTTTGGCGGATTCAATAATCGCTTTGGTGGTTTTGACCCTGCAGCTATCCAGGCTAATATTGCAGCAGCTAAGGCTGCAGCGGATGCTAATGCTGCAACTATTGCAGAGACTCCCTCAGTAGATCCTGCGCTCCAGGCTAGAATTGATGCAATGCAAGGTGAGTTAGGTGGATTTGGTCGTCGGTTTGAAGGATTTGATCCAGCAGCCATACAGGCAAATATAGCAGCAGCTAAGGCTGCAGCGGACGCCAACGCCGAGGCAGTATCATCTATCCCTAAGTTTGATGACGGTGACATACAAAAAAGAATCGCTGATTTAAGCGGGCGAGTTGGAAGTATCCCACAGTTTGATCCCAGTGATATTCAAGCAAGAATAGATGCTCTGGCTAATCGTGAGATCCCACAGTTTGATGCAAGTGGTATTCAATCAAGAATAGATGCCCTGGCTAATCGTGAGATCCCACAGTTTGACGATAGTGCTATTCAATCAAGAATAGATGCCCTGGCTAATCGTGAGATCCCGCAATTTGATCCCAGTGATATCCAGGCCAGAATCCGTGATCTTGGTGGCAGGGTAAACAATATCTCTGAACGTGAGATCCCCAGGTTTGATGACAGTGATTTAAGAGCTCGAATCGAGGCTTTGCAAAATGGGATTGGTGGTCGAAGAGGCATGCCCGAACTTAGGCAGGTGCAAGATGAGGTAGGTAATACTGCAACTCCTGCTCCTGTAGATCCAAGACGTTTCTTACCTGACGAGACTGGTGGCCGTGGACCTATGCCTAAGCCGCAGGTAGATCCTAGCTCGTTATTCAGTGACCCTGGCTTAGGTGGCGGTAGAGCTCCGACTCCAGCTCCCAGGGTAGATAACCCAAGGGTAATGCCAGGTCCTAAAATACCTGACCCAAGAGCACCTAGACCTGGTGGCATACCAGCTTCTGAGGTTCCACCTATGCGACCTGGAACCGGTACAGTGCCAGGCGTTAAGATAAACCCCGACACTCTACCAGGCAATTTAACTGGTATAGGTGACGGTAGAGCTACGCCATTGCCGAAGACAAGAACAAGGCAAACGGTTAAGACTCCGCCACCACCGACAAGAACAATTATGCCGGTTAAGTCGAGTCCTGCACCTACGCCTGCACCATCCGGTGACTTCCAGGCAAATGTTGACTTTATGAATCAGATGGCTACGCAGAACGCCCAAGTAGGATCAGACGGCCAGGCGGTAATGCCTAGCTTTAGTTATGACCCAGCAACAAACGAATATGTCCGAGATTCTTCGGCCTTTGGTTTGACAGGTGACACGGCTCTTACTCGGTACAGTCCTGAAGAGTTTCAGCAGGAGTTTGGTAGAACCTTGGCAAAGCAAGGCACTCCAGCACCAGCACCAGCGCCTAAGCCCCCAAGATCAGGGCCTAAGCCTAAGCCTAAGCCCAAGCCTAAGCCTAAAGCGCCACAGGCTCCTAGAACAGGGCCTAAGCCTAAAGTAATAGTAGACCCCGTGAAGCCAAAGAAAGGGACTGCTCCAAGAGGCAAAATAACTGATAGACGAACCAGGGGAAGAGGACGATAATATGATGGATAAAAAAATGGCCGGATATAAAGATGGTGGCTCTGCTACTGGCAGGATGAAAAGATCAAAAAAACTCTCGGAAGAAAGGGCTAAAAAGCGACAAAAGTTTCTTGAGAACAATATGGGCAGAGAGTCTGGGGCTGCTTTTACTATGAGAGAAATTGAAGCTCAAATGGCAAAAGAACTTAGAGGGGAAAGTGGCGCTGCGGTTACTAAAGCTGAGATGAAAGCCAAAAAGAAAGCGCACGGATTCAAGATGGGCGGCGCTGCCACCAAGAATAAGCGACCACCTTCAAGCAGCAACTGTGGCTTGTACGGAAGAGTGCAGGGCAAGATGGGCGGTGGTAAGATGAAGCCTATTGGAATGAAGGGCGGTGGTATGCCTAACATTGGAAGCAACTTGCGGAGACCGTAATGGCTGTAAGCGGAACTAAAACATTTGAGCTCGATGTAGCTGAGTATGTAGAGGAAGCGTTCGAGCGATGCGGCCTAGAGCTGCGTACTGGTTACGATCTCAGGTCTGCTAACCGCTCTTTAAACCTTATGTTGGCCGAGTGGGCTAACAGGGGCTTAAACCAGTGGACTGTTGCCCAGAAGGTTCTACCTATGGTTGCCGACACGGTGCAGTATGATATAGATGCCACGAATCCAACGGCAACTATTGATGTGCTTGATGTGTTTATCAGGGAGACCCTGGGTAACCAGCAGACTGATGTTCCTCTCAGTAGAATGTCCAGGGCAGAGTATTCTAACCTGGCAACTAAAGCCACGACTGGTAAGCCTAATCAGTTTTACATAAACAAAGTTTTGAGCCCTACCATTACGGTTTGGCCGGCGCCTGACAAGAACAGCACTTACACTGTTTACTGCAACGTGCTGACCAGGATGGATGATTCTGGTGCAGGTGCTAATACTTTGGATCTCCCTTTCCGGTTCTATCCGTGCCTGGCAGCAGGACTGGCTTATTACATGGCCATAAAGAAAGCACCGGAGAAAGTAGGAATGCTCAAGCAGATGTATGATGAAGAGTTTCAGCGAGCGCTATCGCAAGACGAAGAACGCGCCTCGTTTAGAATCGCTCCTGATCTGCGCGGGTATAACATTGCCTAATGGCCTTTGCATCTAACAGAAGAGCATACGGAATCTGTGACATAACAGGATTCCGCTATAGACTCAAAGATATGAAGAAGACCTGGGACGGCCTGCTGGTTGGACCGGATCAATGGTCTCCTAAGCACCCCCAGCTTATGAGAAAGCCGAGCCCAGTAGATCCCCAGGCTTTAAAAGAATCCAGGCCAGATCCTTCGTCGGACGGCCATGACAACACTGTCTTTACCATGTACACGAATGTGGGCGATGGTATTTTAGGTACAACTTTGCAAACATTTGCAATAAGTGCTAATGTAGGATCTGTGGAGGTAACTACATCATGAGCTTTACATTAGCGACTTTGAAGTCTACGGTTCAGGACTATTTGCAGGTAAATGAAACCACGTTTAATGATAACCTGGATGAATTTATCAGAGAGTCTGAGGATCGAATTTTTTCTATGGTTCAGCTGCCTGAGCAGCGCAAGAACGTCCAGGGGGTGGTCTCGCAGAACAACCGCTTCCTGGCTACACCTACAGACTTTTACGCGCCTTTTTCTTTGGCGGTTATTAAATCAAATGTGTATTCGTATTTGTTATTTAAGCACCCGTCATTTATTAAAGAGTATAGCCCCAATTCAACTGTTACTGGAACGCCCAAGTATTACAGCCTGTTTGATGACAGCGCATTTGAACTTTCACCGGTTCCTGATGCGGCAGATACAATCGAGCTACACTACTTGTATAAGCCAGCTTCTTTGACTCAAGGTGCCGAATCAGGCACTACGATATTGTCAACGAAATATAGCGATGCGTTGTTGTACGGTACTTTAGTTGAGGCAGCAGTTTTCTTAAAAGAGACTCCCGATGTAGTAGCCACCTTTGAGACCAGGTTTAAAGAAGCCTTAGCTCGCATGAAGAATGTGAGTGAGGGCCGAGAGACCAGGGATGAATATAGGTATGACTTACTACGCACGGGTGTCACTTAATGGAAAGAATAAAAGAACTTAAAGGTAAGAAAATTGCAATACTCGGACTAGGCGCTTCACAGATTGATTTTGTGATTGGCCTGGAGAACTCTAAAGAATGGGATGAGGTTTGGGTTATTAACTCAGCTTTAGCCGCATTTAATTATGATAGAGTTTTTATGATGGATCCTCCTACCAGGTATCTGGATTCTGAGGATGCAGGCAATCAGACTGATGTAATGCGTAAGCTGTTACCTTTAGTGACAAAGCCAATTTACTCCTGCGTCCTGGACGAGAGAGTACCTGCCATTGTTGAATATCCTTTAGCTGAAGTAGCCACCTCAGCAAAATGCGCCTACTTGAACACCACCGCTGCCTATGCCATTGCATTTGGTTTGTGGAACAAGGTTGGCCAGATGGACCTATTTGGCATGGACTTTAGTTATAAAGAGAACATTCACTTTGCTGAGGCAGGAAGAGCCTGCCTGGAGTTTTGGATATCTAAGTGCATATCTGAGGGAATCGCTATAGGCGCCTCACCCAGGTCAACGCTTCTGGATAGCAATGTCCCTATTACTGAAAGGCTGTACGGCTATCACCGGCTGGATGATCCCATGGTTGCTATGCCTAGCCCAGATGGAGAGTGGGTGTTATGCCCAAGATCCATGCTGCCTGGCATGATTAAAAAGCACGACCTGGAAACCATAGAAATGCCTAAAGCACCGGAGCCATATAAAGGATGATTAAGGATACCATTGGTTTAAATATGGGGCAGATCACGGTTGAAACGACTAGCAACCGTGGTCATGCCCCTGAGTTTTGGGCTGAGCAGACTACAAATAGAATTTGTGGTATATCTGAGCAGGCGTCTCCTCATATAAAAGAACAGGCGTTTGCTTTCCGAAACGCAGTTTATAATGTAATATTAACAGGCATGAGAAGCGCAATCGCTTCGGATCGTGTTACAGTGTCCAATAAACTAGAAGAAATTGGCCACGGTGACGTTGCCAAATTTTTAAAGGAGCTGTGACGATGGCTATATCTTCAGCAATATGTACGTCTTTCAAGCAAGAGCTGCTTGTGGGTACGCACAATTTTACTAACGGGGCTAACAGTTTTAAGTTAGCGCTATACTCTTCTTCGGCTAACCTGGGCGCGGCTACAACCGCCTTTACTACAACAGGCCAGGCTAGTGGGACTAACTACTCCTCCGGTGGATCTGCGCTTACTAACGTAACGCCATTCGCTACAGGCACTACTGCCGTGTGTGATTTTAACGATCTCACTTTTAGCAATGCCACAATTACCGCCAGGGGCTGCTTGATTTATAACGATACTCAATCAGATAAAGCTGTTTGTGCTGTGGACTTTGGTGGAGATAAAACCTCCACTGCTGGAGACTTTACTGTTGTCTTCCCAACGCCAACAGCAACAGGCGCGATCATTCGACTAGCGTGATAGCTGATGCCGCTATCAAAGATAGAGTTTCAGCCTGGCATAAATAAAGAAGCCACCGACTACAGCGCTCAAGGCGGCTGGGTTGATGGCAATCTTGTGCGATTTAGAAAGGCTCGTGTTGAGAAAGTAGGCGGCTGGCAACAGCTTGGCCAGAATTACTTTCTTGGTTTAGGCCGTGCGCTGCATAGCTGGATCTCCCTGGGCGGCACCAGGTTCCTAGGAATAGGGACCACCTGGAAATACTATATTGAAGAAGGTGACGCTTACAATGACGTTACCCCCATTCGCCTGGTTACTTCTGCCGGTGATGTAACCTTCGCAGCCTCCAATGGCTCCTCTGCTATTACCATTACAGATACTGCCCACGGGGCGGTGACAAATGACTTTGTTACCTTTAGTGGCGCAGCCTCTTTAGGCGGCAACGTAACTGCTGCCGTTCTTAACCAGGAATATCAGATCGCCCTGGTAACCACCGCCAACGCTTATACGATAGTCGCAAAAGATACCAGCGGCACTACTGTTACAGCAAATGCCAGTGACTCTGGCAATGGCGGATCTAGTACCGTGGGCACCTATCAAATAAACGTGGGCTTGGATACATATGTAACCAGCACAGGTTGGGGTATCGGGACCTGGGGCAATGGCGCCTATGGTTCGGCTAACGCCATATCTGCAGTGAATCAGCTGAGACTATGGACGCACGATAACTTTGGTGAGAACTTAATAATAAACCCCAGGGGCGCAGGCATATACCGCTGGGTAGAGAATAACGGCGTTACCGTTGAAGCGAAAAATCTTTCCACTGTCAGCGGTGCTAACCAGGTTCCAACTGTTGGGCTGCAGGTTATCACCTCAGAGACAGACCGGCACTTGGTAGTCCTTGGCTGCGATCCTGTTAGTGGCAGCACCAGGACCGGCGTTATTGATCCCATGTTAGTGGCGTTCTCTGCGTCAGAGAATGAGTTGGAGTTTGAGCCCCTGCCAACCAACTCGGCAGGTGATGTGAGATTGAGCTCTGGTTCCTTCATTGTCGGCGGATTAAAGTCCAGGCAGGAGATCCTTATCTGGACTGACACTAGCCTGTACAGCATGAACTTTATAGGGCCGCCATTGACGTTTGCGGTCAACCTGGTCAATGAGGGTGCAGGATTGATTGGACCCAAGGCTGCAGTAAATGCGCCGAGTGGGGTATTTTTTGCGTCGAAGACAGGATTCTATGTATATACAGGTGCAGTTAAGAAACTGCCTTGCAGCGTGCAGGAATATGTATTTGAGGACCTGGACCTGGAGCAGGCGTTTAAATGCCACATGGGTTTAAACTCTGAGTTTGGTGAGATGTGGTTCTTCTACCCATCAAAAGAAGATGGCACTGGAGAGATCAGCAGGTACGTTATTTTTAATTACGAAGAGAACACCTGGTCTATTGGTTCCCTGGTCAGATACTCCTGGCTAGATGCAGGCATTGAAGACCTTCCCTTGTCTGCGGCGCAGTGGTATGGACAGAGCCTGGTGTTTGAGCATGAGACTGGCTATAACGATAACAACACAGCAATGACCAATGTGTTTGTGGAATCGGGTGATACCGCGATTGGTGACGGAGAGAACTTCTCCTTTGTGAAGCAGATCATACCTGACGTTGCTTTCATTAGTGATGGCACCTCAAGCAATAACCCCGCAATGAATATAGTGTTGAAAAGCAGGGACTACCCTGGTCAAGATTTAACCACTAATTCCACCACCCAGGTTACTGAAACGTCCACATACAATAACGTCAGAAGCCGCTCTCGGCAGTTGGTATTTAGGTTTGAGTCAGATGACGACTCTGCATCTAACAATCAACTTGGATACAAGTGGAGGCTGGGCTCGACCAGGATTGACATTCAACCAAGTGGTCGTCGAGCGTGAGTAGGTTGCTGGAGACCAGGCTACCCCTGGCTATTGGCGGAACTGGCTCGGAAGTTGATGTTGAAACATTCAACCGTTTGGTGCGAGTGTTAGAAATAAATCTCGGTTCTGTCGATTTTACAATATCCCCACACTTTAACTCAACACAAATTAGTACCCTTCAGTTTGCAACGGGTGCTATAATCTTTAATACAACTAACCAAATACACCAGGCTTTTGATGGAAATGCTTTGCGAGACTTGTATTCCCACCAGACCTATCCAGCTGGTCAGGCAATAAATTCCGGCTTGGGAACTGTAACGGTGAACACGCCATGAATATGAAATTAGAAGACCAGTTATTTGCCAGCCTTGAGGCTCAACCCATGAATATGGGTGGGCCCGTTATGAGGATGCAGGAGGGCGGCTCAGTGCCATCCGCTGAGCAAATGGCCTTAATGAGCCAGGCCCAAGAAGCGGTCATGGAACAAGAAGCTAGTCAAGATCCTAATGCCGACATTGCAGCAGCCATCGAAGAGATGATGATGCAAGCCCAGGCGACAGACGACCCCACTGAACGAAGAACTTACGAACACTTGGCTGAAGCCGCTATGGTTGGAGCAAATGCTCCCATGGCTGAGCAGGCTATTGCTTTGGCTGCGGAAGGTCGTGGCGATGATACTGCCCTGGCTCACCTCCGACCAGGTGAGGTGGTTCTTCCCCCTGAAGCATTCGAGGATGAAAACTTTGAGCGTGCTGTACAGCAGCGGTTTGAAGAATTAGACATTGACCCGCACCAGGCTGTTGTTGGTTTAGGCATTGCCTCATTAAACCCAATTACTGGCCTGGAAGAATTTGGCTTCTTTAAGAAGATAGCTAAGGGTGTTAAGAAGGTTGTTAAGAAAGTCGTTAAGCCCCTGGCTAAAGTGGCTCAGTTTATACCTGGTCCCTGGCAGCCTATCGCCGCATTGGCAAACAAGGCATTCACTGTCTATGACGTAGCTAAGGGTAACATTAGTCCGCTTAACCTTTTAACTGTTGCAGGTCCTGCAGCAACAGGCGGCAGTATTGGATCTAATATATCTAATATAACCAAGGCCGGTGGCGGCAGCTTTATGAGCGGCATTGGCGCAGGTCTTAGCGGGACCGGTTCAGCCATAAGTAGTGGCATAGGAAGTTTGGCTTCCAATCCAATGGAAACCATCTTTGGCGGAGCGGGCGGCACTAAGGGCATACCTGGATTATTAAAGACCGCAAGTTACTCTGGCGAAGCATTAACTCCTGGAGTGGTTGGCGGAGCAGGGTCTACCGTATTCCGTCCAGGCTCTTTACCTGGCGCACCAACCGGAGTGATGGGCAAGAGCCTTACAACTTTAGCGGGCCTTGGTGGCGGAGCAATGCCAGCGGGTGTTGCACAGCAGTACGAGATCCAGTCTGGAGATACGCTCTCGCAGATTGCCGCTCAAATGGGTGTTTCAGTCGAAGAGATGATGGCGAACAATCCTCATATATCTGACCCTAACATGATTATTGCAGGAACAATGTTAAATGTGCCAGGCGGTCAAATGCAGGCAGGTACAGCCTCTAGTGGATTGTCGGCATTGAACCCATTCACCAATGGCAGCTTTATTGATGAGGCGTTTGATACGCCAGACTATATAAAGAACATAGGCGATAGCTTAGGGTTTGGCGGAAGCAATCCAACGCCCGACTTCATTAAATCAATCAGCGGCGGCGGAAGCGGCGGAAGCGGGTTTGGAGGCAAGGACATTGCAGCTCTTGGCCTGGCTGGTTTGCTGGGCAAGCTGGCGTATGATGAAGCCAAGAACGCTAAAGGTGTCGCACAGACCCCAATGACTTCGATGAATGCAGCAGGTCGCTACAACATTGAAGCAGAAATTGCAAGACGTATGGGTAATGAAGCACCCAATCCAACCGAGTTTGGCTTGCTTCCAGCTAATACCTTCCCAACTTTGAGCGGTGGCAGACCAACGCCACCACCTGCTGAAGGCATGCGCTATGGCGGTCCAGTCATGGCTTATGCTGATGGCGGCAATGTTTCCATGGAAGAGTTTGAGCGTATGGTTGGCGACATTGAAGGCCCAGGCACAGAAGTCAGTGACGATATTCCTGCCATGCTCAGTGATGGCGAGTTTGTTATGACCGGTCAAGCCGTGCGCGGAGCTGGTGCGTTTCAAATGAAGAAGGACGGCGGCATTATTACGCTAGAGCCTTTGGGTAAAGAAGATCGAGATAAAGGCACCAAGCTCATGTATGACATGATGAAGCTGTTTAAAGATTTTGCAGGAGAGCCAGCATGATTATGTCCCCAGCCCAGATTAAGAAGTTTCAGGAAGGCGGTGCAGCTTCTCCGTATGTAGCGGGAATTCAGAAGTCTGAAACCAGCATGGACCCTATCGTCCAGCAGATGCTTTATGGTTTAGATGGCCAGGGTGGTTTTATACCTGGTGCAATGCAAGCAGCAGAGCGCAGCTTCTTTGATGAGCAGGGCCGACCCCTGGTCACTCCCCAGGAGATTGCTGGGTTTAGCCCAGATCAACAGGCAGCCTTTGAACTGGCAAGAAATGCTGTTGGTTCTCAAGAGCCTTTTCTCCAGGCTTCACAAGAAGCATATGAGCAGGGGCTGGGTGCTTTAGGTCAAGGCCAGCAAGCTCAGTTAGCCTCTCAGCGACAATCACTTCAAGAGCTGCAGCGTGGCTCAGGCATATCTGAGTTTCAAGCTCAGCGAGGTTTAGGTGACGCCCTTGGTGGGATTAACCGTAACCGACGAGAGGCCGAAGCAGCGACAGGACAGTTACGCACCGATTTGCAAGATCAGCAGCGACAGGCTCTAGCGTCTCAGCAACAATTCGACCAGAGAGCTCAGGGCGTAGAAGATTTATCCAGGGGCGCAGCTTCTCAATTTGACGCCAGGCTAGGTGCAGTTGAGCAGCGTGGCGAGCAGGATTTAAGTAGATTTCAGAGCGACCTTGCTAGGTCAGAAAGAACTGGGCAGGGAGCTGCAGACAGGTTTGGTACAGATCTATCTAATGTTGATGATTTAGCGAGAAGGTCTACAGCTGGTTTTGATCGAGGACTTGCTGGTGCAGCTGGCGAGTTAGCCGGTGGTGCAGCAATGCAGCGCCAGGCACTTGGCCAGCAAGGTCAAATGCTACAGCAGTCAGGCAATCAGTTTGCTAGAGACTTGGGTGGCATTGAAGGTTTAGCGCGAAGCGCTGAGGGCCAGTTTTCTGGGCAGGTAGGCCAGGCAACTCAAGGTTTGTCTCGGTCAGTAGATGAACTGGGAGGTGGCTTAGGCGGATCCCTGGCAGAGCAGCGTCGAGCTGTTGCTGGTTTAGGTTCAGGACTAGATGCTTCTACTGCAGCACTTAGGCAGGGCGTTGAAGGTTTGGGCGCTGGCTTAGCTGGTTCACTATCCAGGCAAGAGGGCGCGGTTGGCCGACTTGGGCAAGGATTGGGTCAAGCTACTACCTCGCTGCAGAGTGCAGAACAAAAATTAAATCAAGAGCTCAACCAGGCATTAGGCCAGGAGCGTGGAGCTGTTGACAGATTTACCAACCGACAAGGTGAAGCTACAGCTAGGCTTGGTGCCGCTGTTGACCGTTTCGGCAACAGACTATCTGATGCAGAGCAGCGCGGCATTACTGCGCTAGATGAGTATTCAACCGGCCTAGGGGAATCGAAAGATTTGTTACGAGGGTCTTTGGGGGCGTTTGATCCTTCAACGACTTCTCAGTATATGAATCCTTATGAGGACAGTGTTGTAAATCAAATGATCCAGGATGCCACTAAGGGCTTGGCTCAGTCAGACATGGCACAGACTGCTAGTGACATTCGGTCTGGTGGCGAATCAGCCTTTGGTTCAAGGGCGCGATTAACCGCAGCAGAAAGAGCGGAAGCAATGGGTAGAGGGTTGGCCAAAGAAGTTGGCGGCCTCAGAGCTCAGGGGTTCCAGAATGCTCAAAGCACTGCGATGAGTGAGTTTGCTCGACAGCAAGGGGCGCAGCGTGGCGCAGCTGAAGGGCTGGCTTCTCTAGGCGGTCAAGGATTAGGGGCTCAAACAAGAGCTGCAGATACTTTGTCTCAAGGCGCCGCAAGCAGATTGTCTGCGGATCAGTCTCTCTCAGGAAGAATGTCCCAGGAAGCCTCCGGCGACTTGGCGGCTAATCAGAGTATTGCAGATCGGTTGTCGGCTGCTGGTTCTCAGAGATTTGGTGCAGGACAGACCGTTGCTTCTCAACTTGGTTCTTCTGCTTCACAGATGGGAGCAGCAGAGTCTGACCTGGCTAGAAGAGCGGGTGACATTTCTCAGACTCAGTTTGGTGCAGATCAAACGCTGGCTTCTCAAATGGGACAGACTGCGGCACAAAAGGCTGCGGCACAATCTGACCTGGCTAGAAGATCTGGCGACATTTCACAGACTCAGTTTGGTGCGGACCAGGCTTTGACTTCTCAGCAGATGGGCGCAGCTCAATCTACCCTGGGGGCGAGACAGAATCTTGCGTCTACCCTGGGCTCAGTTGGCCAGCAAAGACTTGCAGCAGACCGTGCTGAAGCGGAAGGCATTGGCCGTATTGGTCAGCAGCAGATGGATGTATCTAGCCAGCTATCTAATCAAATGGGTAACCAGGCGCAACAACGTCTAGGTGCTCAGCAGCAGTATGGCGCACAGTTAGGCTCAAGCGCACAGCAACGACTTGGTTCTCAGCAGCAGTTATCTCAGCAGCAAGGCCAGGCAGGTCAAAGCAGATTAGCTGCGGGCCAAGGCTATGGTAGCTTGCTACAGGGTACGGCTGGTCAAAGTTTAAGCAACCAGCAGAACCTGGCTTCTAACTTAGGACAGAGCGCTCAAAACAGAATGGGTGCTCAGCAGCAGTACGGCCAAACCATGGGTAACGTGGCTAATCAAATGTATGGCGCAGGCACTCAGCTTGGTCAGACAATGATGGGCGCAGGCCAGGGCATGCAGGACGCTAGGACTCAAATGGGTAATAACGCAGCTCAGAATGCTGCAACGATGGCCCAGGGTTATGGTGCTATGGGTGGCCTTCAGGGACAAATTGGTCAGCAGCAACTTGCAGCGCAACAAGGCTATGGTGGATTCATCCAGGGTCTAGGCAATGCACAGCAGGCAGCAGGCCAGCAGCAGATGCAGAATCTAATGCAGTACGGCGGAATGCAGCAGGGTAATCAGCAGCAGCAGTTTGACGCTCAGCGTGCAGCAATGCAGCAAGCGCAGATGGCTCCACTGAACCAATACAATGCGCTGATGCCGTTTATGAATATGGGTGTAGGGGCCGGCGGTCAAACAACTATTGGCACAACTTATACTCCGCCGCCTAGTGCTTTGCAGGCTGGTCTTGCTACAGGATTAGGTGCATTGGGTGCTGCAGGCACTTACATGAATCAAGGGTCAGCATAATGGCAGATACATTGGATCCAACACTCGCATACTTTGCTCAGCTCCAGGAGCTTCAGAATAAGCCCCAGTCAGGAATTGACATGGCGTCTATTAACAAGAAGGCCCAGGAGCTTTCTTTCCTTATGCCTACTACTAAGAAGCGTGGCCTGTATGGTCTGGCCTCAGACCTTAGCCGAGGGTTGGTTGAGCAAGCTGCGAGCGGAAGACCTTCTTCTATTGGTTATGGCTTGGCAGCAGGATTTAATCTTTACAGCGAGGCTGCACAAAAGCGCCAGGAAAAAGCTGAAGAGATGAGAACCAAGCTCATGCAGATGGCTTACCAGGATGTAGAGCAAAAGAGGCAAGACTCCAAGGACATGCAGGAGAAGATGCTTGATGCACGATTCAAGTATGACCTGGCAGCCCTCAAAGAAACCGGTGGTATTTTTTCCGGCAAGAGCTTAGAGGCGCAGATGTTTAACATTCTTCTGGCTGCAGAGACTGATCCATCTATTAAATTAAAGCCAGAATATAAGCTGGCTTTGAAGTATGTTACTGAGCCCCGCAGAACACCAATTCAAACAGAAACCGGTACACAGGTTATTGAGTCTGGCGGCCTGGATGTAAGTGATATATTCACTCAGCCTGCTCCTGCAGATATTACGCCACCCGCAGAGTTTCCAGGTGCGACCTTTACTGGTCGATACCAGGCAGAAACTGGCGCTGCAATATTTCAGCGTCCTGGTGCGGATGGTCAGATAATATACTTTACCAAGGATTAAGCTATGCCAGTATTAACGATTGAAGACCTAGAAAATTCTACAACCAGCCCAGACCAATCAACCATGGTTCCTATGGGTGCAACTGCTTCTGCGGTTATTGCCGGCACTGAAAAAGAGAAAAGCATTTTTACGGCTCAGCAAGAAGACTCTGCGAAGTATGCTTTTCGCATGATGAATCAAATGCAGGTTATTGATGACCTGATGGACTCTGGGTTTGACCCATTGAATCCCAGGGATCAATTTGTAGAGCTGGCTCCATTTATACCTGACTTAGCTGAAAATGCTTTGGTGTCGTCTAAGTACGGAATTTTAAGAGACGCTGCCAGAGATTTTACTATGGCTCAGTTAAGAGATGAGTCGGGTGCGGCTATCCCAGTAGCTGAAGTTGAAATGGCTATGGAGCTATATGTGCCAAGGTTTGGCGACGATCTAGCTAGGCAGCAATCTAAAAGAGAACGAAGACAAAATGCCTTTAACGCAATGAAGGCCAGTGCAGGAAAGGCTTTTGATAGGACGCTTCGAGAGACCAAGAAGTCGGCTTCTCCAGAGCTGACGAGCGATGAGGCGCTTGATGTGTTGAAAGAAAGAGCCAAGCGAAACCCAGAGTTACGCGCAAAATTAAAAGCAGCGGGGTTACTGTAGTGACAGAGAAAGCATTAGAAACGCTGAGCGATGACCAGCTTTTATCTATGGTCCTGCCGGATATTCCTTCGGTAGGAAATTACACAGACGATGAGCTTATGAACCTGGCTCAATCTGAGCTGCTGGATTCTATTGATACAAAATCTGGAGCGGATGCTGGCGTAAGAGCCCAGGTAGCGGCAGCGCAATCATCTAACGATAAGATTGCAACGCTAAAAAAATTCTTTCCAGACGCAATCCCCGTTGAGGTTTTAGATCCCAAGAGCGGAGCGGCTAGGTTTGGTCGAGGTAACTTTGTATTTACTAATCCAGAGACTGGCACCCTCACGTTATTCGATGAAGACGTTAGATTGTTCGGCATGCCGATCCCCACCCTGGGAGACTTTGCTGATGTAGGTCCAGAGATAGCCGAGACTATTGGCGGAATTGGTGGCGGAATTGCGGGTGCTACCGCTGCAGCTGCAGCCGCTTCTCCCACAGTCATAGGAACTATTCCTGCAGCAACTGCTGGATTTGTGGCAGGGGAAGGACTTGGTAGTGCTGCGGCAAGGGAAGCATATATTGGGATTCTGGATTTCTTTGGAGAAACCGAAGATACCAGGACTGGTGTGGAGCGGTTAGGTGACTTCTCTACTACTGCGGCAGTTAATGCTGCTGCGGGTCCAATCGTTTCCAAGATTTACAACGGCGTTAAGTTTGCGGTTGGCAGTCCGATACGTTACGCAGTCAACTCTATGGATGCCGCCGCTAAGGGTGCCATGGATAGAATGAAAAGCGCAGGAATGAGCAACCCCACTGCCGGCCAGGTTAGCGGTAATCCCCTGGTTAATTTATTTGAGGAGTATTTATCAGCGGCCCCCCCTTCTGTTCGTATCATGAAAGAGAACGCAGAGAAAACTTTGATCGAGCTTGATGAGGCTACCGCAAAGATGGCTGGTAGGTATGGCGGAGTAAGAACAACGTCAGAGGCAGCCGACCAAGTAATGGGCGCAGCCCAGGCAGCTAGGGCTCGCTATGATGAGCAAGTAACAGCAATGTATGACGAGGTGGGCGAACTGATTGGCGACACGGTTAGATCTGATGCCGGCGCCACACAGAAGTTTGTCACCAAGTACCTATCACAATCAAAGACTGCAACTGGAGCCCCAGACTTAAACCCTGCATTAGAGCAGGCTGGTAGATTGCTCCAGGATGCTACCGATGGCTCGCTTGATTATAATCAGCTAAAAAACTTTAGAAGCAGCTTGATGGCTACGGTAAGAAAGGGCGAGTCTCAAGGCGCTCTAAGCCGTTCTGAGGCTAAAGTAAAAGAGTTGATAGGATATGTCACCGCAGACCTGGATAACCTTGTAAAGGCCGCCCAGGACGCTAATACGGATGCTTCTGTTGATATCTTTAAAAAGTTTAAAGCAGCCAATGCTTTTGTTA
>Ga0208545_1000561_pt1 | contig 17271 bp, 16 predicted proteins | sample DEB08_DNA_12_FD_185498 | JGI IMG/M metagenome (GOLD analysis project Ga0208545, IMG submission 185498) | Aqueous microbial communities from the Delaware River and Bay under freshwater to marine salinity gradient to study organic matter... | ecosystem: Environmental > Aquatic > Marine > Coastal ... | reverse complement strand
TTATGATATATTAACAAATAAAACATATGGACTGGCTGTACCAGAAAGCAATATTGATAAATATAGATTTTATCAAATAGCTCAATACTGTGATGCTTGTGACTATACTACCGGTAATTTTGTAGGGGTAGACGGTATTGCTGACGGTACTTTTAGAAGTAAACCTAGAAATACTTTTACAAGCACACGAGAGAATCAATTAGGTATAGCTCAAGGTACTAAGATAAAAGAAAGAAGATTTACTTTAAACTGTATTATTGCAGATCAAAAACAATCATTTGATACTATTAATGCTTTAGCTGCTAGTTTTAGAGGAGCTCTAATATATGCACATGGTAAGATAACTATGGCATGTGATTTACCTGACGAAACTCCTGTTATGGTATTTAATGAGACTAATATAAAAGAAGATACTTTTATAATAGCAGGTAATAAAGAAAGCGATGTGCTAACAGGGGCAGATGTTAGCTACGTAGATCCAGGTAATCATTATAAAAGAGAAACAGTACGTATAGATCAACTAGGAAGTAATGATGGTATTAGAAAAACTGAGATAGAAAATTTAGAGTCATTAGACGTACCCGGTGTTACTCGAAGAGGGCAAGCTCTTAGATATGCTCAATATCAGATTGCTTCGTCTAGATATTTACGAAGAACTTGTAATTTTACTACTAGCACTGATGCATTACAGTTAGTACCTGGAGATGTAATTGCAGTATCACAACAAGTTAATGGTGTGGCCTATGGTTTTGGTGGTAAGATAAGAGCAGACTCTCCAGTTCAAGCAAGCAATACTAATGTATTTCTAGAACACTATACTGTTCCTTCTTTAGCTTCTACAGATTTTACTTCTAATACTGGTCCTTTAGTACTTAGAGTTATAAAAATGGTTAATGATAAGATTGATGTATATATATTATCTAAAACTAAATTTGCATTAACAACTACTGATGCTGTAAATTCTGGTATAGATCAAGCTGTTGTAAACCCTATTAAAAGATATAATCCTATCACTAGAGTATGGGATAACTATACTGCTTTTACTGCTAATACAGCTCCTGCTAAGGGAGATTTATGGACTTTTGGAGAAATAGACTCTGAAGGTGATATATATAGAGCTAAAAGTGATAAACTATTTAAAGTAACACAAATAGAAAGAGAAATGGATGATGAAGAAGTTAAGCTACAAGCTGTTGAATATATATCTAATGTATATGTAGATTCTGATACTTTTATTGATTACAAACCTACTGCGTATACAGATATACAATCTGCATTATCAGTACCTCCTGTTCCTCAATTTGATTTTGTTACTAGTGCTAGAAGAAAACTAGATGGATCAGTAATTATTGATGGTTTAATAAAAACATCAACAGAAAAAGATGGTTTTGGTATTACTTATGTTACAGAATATGAATTATCTAAACCATTAGGAGCTAGCTTAGTAGCAAATGCAAACTTATCTGGTATTAATAATCAAGTCATTCATGTAGAACACTCAAATGTATTAATAGGTGATGTAAATCCTGTAACTTTATCTGGTAAAAATGGTTTTAGTAGTGTTGTGGGTGAGGTTAAATTATTATGTACTGCTGTTAATGTTGTAGATACTGTTGGTGGTACTCAAGACGGTAATATAGAATTAACTTTACAAGGTTTTGGTCAAGTATTCGATGAAAATTTTCAAACTGATTTGTTAGGTGCTAATGATTCTGGTGTTTTTGGCGCCTTAAAAGGTACAGATCATGTTACTATTCCTATTAATGAAAAAGATCAACAACAGGGCTTATTAAATTTTGTAGGATATGCAGGTATTATAACTGATTTAAGTCAACCTATTACTGGATATACTCTTGCTACAGATAAATTAAAAATAGAAAATAAAAGAACTAGTGACGTAACACTGGTTAATAAGATACCTGAAGCTCCTTTTTATGTTGTTTTAAACCAACTTTTAGATTCGAGACATTATTCTAATAATAGTTTTTATGTATCTGGTTACGAAGATACTTATGTAAAAAGTGGTGAAATAAATGGTGCTAGCACTACTACTATTGATTTACCAGTAACACCTAGAGATAAAGCTTTTGTTAGATTATTTGTAGACGGGGTTCAAAAAACTAGTGGTCAGTTTGTTTTTAATAAAAATGATACAGTTCCTTTAAATAATGCAAATATAATATACACAAGCACTGCTAGTGAAACAGCTTTTAGAACAGAAGTAGATTATTATACTGTGCCTGTATTTGAGATAGGAGATAATGTACAATCTTCCCATGCTAATGTATTTAGTGTTGTTACTACTAGTTATGATCCTCTTTCTGTTAAATACAATGCTGCACTAACTGCTAATTCAATATTTAGAATACACACAGGTTCTAAGCCTAATTCTAATTTAGCAGGATTTACTTTTACAAATATAACTCCTGATCCTGTAGGTTCTTTAGGAAATATTTCAGGAGGTTCAGGCACTTTTGATTATGATACTGCTGCTTTTCCAGGTAGATTTGTCTTAGCCAATAATAGAGTATATCATTTAGAAGTTGGATCTGATTTTGAATCTATATTTTTAACTAAAGATATGATAATACCAGATTTAGATGTAGGAACTACTTCTATAAGAGCTAGAAATAAAACTAGAGGTGGTAGGACTAGCGCTTTTAATAGTAAATCCTTAAACATTGATCCTATTCCTATACAAAAAGTAGAAAATATTAATATTGTAGAATCTTTATACCGTGAGCAAACTGGTGGAGTAGCTGTACGTGTTACTATACAATTCGATCATATTCTACAACAAAATGTTACAGATTATGAAATATCATATAAATTAGATTCAGTTGATGACGTAGGTGTAGATGATGGTGGTACTGATTTAACTTCTTTTAATACTGTAAAAGTACCTGCTACGGGTGTAGATTCTGATGGTAAACTTAGGTTTACTGTTAATGGAGTAAATAGAGGCCAAACTAGTGATACTAGAAATATAGTATTTAGAATTGTACCTTTAAATAAAGAAATAAGAGGTATAACTGCTACAGTAAGTAAATCTATTGTTGGTAAAACAGCTAAACCTGCTAATATATTTAATTTTACAGGAGGACAACAAACTGATCAAATTACTTTATTATGGTCTTATCCACGTACAATAGATGGCGAACTTTCAGACATTGATCTAAAAGAAGTAGTGATAAAACGTATCTCAGGTGTTCAATCAGCATCCATTGAAAATTTTGTTGTAGCTGATGATCTAGTTACAGTTTCAGCAGGTACTGCTCGTAAATCAATTCCTATTGATACTTTTGGAGAATTTACATATTTAGCTAGAACTAGAGATACCAGTGGTAATTTTAGTGATGATGTTGTTGCTATAACTTTAACTACTACTAGACCTGTTAGAAGTACCGTTATAAAAGCTTATAATGAAGATGATCCAAGTACTGCCTTTGCGGGTAAGACTAATGATAATAGTGCAGAGACTAACTTTCCATCTTTTGCTTCTTCTAATACTGCGGGGTTAGCTTTTGCAAAACCTCCTGGAGCTACTGAATCTAATGTAGTTGATAATGCTAATGGTACTGCTAGTGGTTTTTCTGCTGCTTTTGCATCAACTGATTTATTAGCTAGTGAGTCTGCGGAATATATAACATCAATTAGAGATGCGGGCAGCACTGTAACAGGTGCTGTATTTGTAGATATCACAGGTACTCAAGCAGTTGAGACTACTTTTAATGATTCTAAAGAAACATATTTATCTGGTGTAACAGATGCCTCTGGTACTGTGGGTGTATTAAAAGATGCAAGTTTTGGAGGCATTGGGCATGTATTAGGAGTTAGTAATACTGCTGTAGTAAATCCTAGATTTGATGCAAATAATAAGACTTTTATGACTGGTGGTGCAGCAGGTAATGTATTTGCTATTTGGGATGATGGTAAGTATACAGGCAATGTTATAACTATTACGGGAATTACCAAAGCTAGTCCTGCAGTGGTAACTACTAGTGGTAGTGAGCATGGGTTAGTAAATGGTAATAGAATTATTATTCATGATGTAAATGGTATGACTCAAATAAACGATAGAGAACTATATGTTAATAGAGTAAATGCTACTAGTGTTCAACTATACACTGATGCTGGTAGAACCTCTGCTCTTAATTCCAGTGGTTTTGGCACGTATACATCTTCTGGTGTTTTAGATCAAGGAGATTATGCTAATGCTAATTCTTATGCCCTAATAGCTGGCACAATAGATGCTGACGAGATTAGATTAGGAGCTTCTTATTTTGCTAATGGTGATGCTACTGGGGGCAATGCTTTAGCAAATATAACAACTGCTGCAAGTAGTTATAAGTTAGTAAATTTTAAACAGTATATTGATACTGGCTCTGGTGATACTTTTGCAGGCAGTTTAGGAGCAGTTACTAGTCAAACTTTAATTAGAACAACTACCGCTGCAAATGCTGATTTATATTATGCTAATGGTAATGTAAACATAAATGAATTTGTAGGTTCAGCAGTAAATGATGGTTTTCAAACATATCAAGCGGGTAGTAGAACCTTTAGACAATTTCAATTAAAATTTATTGTGCAAAATAACCAACCTGATGAATTTGACTTTACAATTGATAAATTTAGGTATACTATAGAGAAGGATACAGTTACTTTTACAGATACTATTGCATATGATGCAACTACTAAAGTTGTTGATATTACTAGTGCAGGTTTTTTAACTAGACCTGTTATAAGTTACTCAATGATAGATGAAGATTCTAATAAACCTCATATAGTAGTAACTACTGCAGCGTCAAATCAATCAGTAAGCTTTCAAGTATTTAAAAGTGACGATAGCGGAGCGGCATCAACCTCTTCAGGTATGTCCGTAATGTTAACAGCAACAGGAGTATAAATGGCTTTAGTAGATTCAAATACATATATTGAACCAACATCGGGTACGTCACTAAATGGTGCACGTACTCAGTTTAATAATTCTATGAGGTCGCTTTTAACCAATTTTAGAAGCTCTAGTCCTCCTGCTACTGTAAATATTACCGCCTCTGGTGATGGTATTGCTGTGCCTGATGGTACTATAATGCAATTTGCTAATGCAAATGTTAATGCTCTATTTATTTCTGACTCTACTACTAAAAAAAGTTCTCATATTGGTGGTAACTTTACTAGAGTAGGTATAGGTCATAGGATTGAAAATGGCATTGTATCTATGATGTCTAATGTTAGTCATTACGATATAGGTGAGCTTGTAGCCACTGTGTCTGAAAACGGAACACTAGCATCTAACTCTAGGGTATATTTAAAAACAAGTAATAACTCAAACGATGCTTCATTCTTTGATATCGGGACTCCTGGAACTGGTCAAGTTGTTAATACTATGATTGCTATTAGTGGTGTCACCTCTGATAGAGTTAACTTAACAACAAGTGGAGTAAGTACAAATAATCTATCAGTAACTGCAACCACAGCTGGTGGCGGTAAAAAATGGTTTCCAGAAGCTACTGGTGTAGGACATGCAGCACTTAAAATATCAAGTATAGGATCTAGTGATAATACTGCTATACTATTTAATTTTGGTAGCTCTAGTGCTAATGTGTCCTTAGCTCATATGCCAGGAGTTGCATCTACTAAAAATGGGCTAAATATTATACAACAGGATGGTACCTATGCACCTATAGCAGCAAATGTTATATTACAATCTGCTATTACAGGTTCTGGTACTTCACCTGTTCCCTTAATACCTGTAGGTACTATCGTAGCTTTCGCCCATTCAACAACTCCTTCTGGCTGGGTTAGATGTACTGGGCAAAGTTTAGTTCGTGCAACTTACCCAGCATTATTTGCTGCTATAGGTACAACTTATGGTGCAGGAGACGATGCAGGCAATACTTTTGCAGCTCCTGATTTTAAAGACAAAACACTAATAGGAGAAGGAGCTGCAATGAGCTCCCTAGGTAATGGTGCTGGAAGCTTTGCTTCAGGAGGTACACTCACAACCGCATCTGGATCAGCTTCCTTGTCTACGTCCACAGGATCTGCTTCTACTGGTGTAAAAGACGCAGGTGGTATAACTGTTTTAACAGCCGTCAGTGCAGGTGGTCATACACATACAGCAGTGGTTCCACATGCTGTAACAAGATATATAATAAAAACATAGAGGGATAAATATGGAATATATTAAATTTCACATAGATGAGATGGATCAAGAGTTTGTATTTTTTGAATATAGAGAGGTAACGGAAGACACAAAAGGACCATTAATATCCAGAGCTTTTCCTTTTTCTAAAATTTTAGAAAGAGAACCAAAAATACAGGAATTAGTTGCCGGACCTATTATTGGTATATATTACGAACAAAGAGGTAGTAGTACCGTAAGTGAGAGACAGTGGATTGATAAAAGAGAAACTTTAGAGCCTGACTTAATTGACTGGATTATAACATTAACAAAAAAAGTATGTATTGAGGAGGTGTACGACGAATTATTAAAACCTCCTACAATTGACGAGCAGGTTGAGGATTTTATAAAAGAATTTTTTGAAGAAGGAGACTCAGAGCCATTAGAGCAAAAAGATTTCTTAGCTGAATTTTTTGAAGAGTTAGAACCTTCAGAAGAAAATAACTCTTTAGCTACTTCTTTGCACGAAGATCATACTTCTCTAGATATACTAAATAAAAGAATAGAAGATAGATTTAATAATACTTCATTAGAAACAGTAGACTTTTTAGCTGAGTTCTTTGAACAATTAGATGATGATGAAGTATAATATTTAAGGAGCTAATATGGCGCTTACGCGTGTAACATCAACAGTTTTAGAAGCAAACGCAGTCTCTGCAGAAAAAATGGCTAATAGTTCTCTAACTACTAGACTGTATGGTATAAAATCAATTGAGGCTAAACACTTTGCTACTAGCGCTAATGCTTTTAGCCTTACTACTAATATAAATTTACTGACTGCTAATTTAAATCAAACTTCTGCTAATATAGCAGCAGTTTCATTAAATGTAGCTGCAAGCAGCGGTAACACTGCTAGCCTGCTAGCAAACGTAAATCTTAATGCAGCAAATACTATACAGTTGCTTGCCAATTTAAATCAAACATCTTCTAATGTTACTGCTGTAGAAGCTAGAAGAGTAGCTAATATAGCAGGTGCCGTATCCACTATAACTACCGGTAACTTAACTGCGAGTAGGGCAATTGTAAGTGATGGATCAGGTAAAGTAATCGTGTCTGATGTAACTTCTACTGAGATTGATCATCTTGATGGGGTCACTAGCGCAATTCAAACACAACTCGATGCTGGAGTTACGAATACTAATTCTGTTAAAGCAAATGTAGATGCGGCTGAAGCTAATATTGCTGGTGTAATAGCAGGCACTAAAAACTTCACTGGTCAAATTACTATGGCAGACGATTTAGTAATTCAAGGTAATTTAATTGTAAATGGCGACACCACTACTTCTAATACTATCAATGCTGTTATACAAGATAGATTCCTTATGTTAGCTAACTCTGTAACAGGTACTCCTAGCGCTGATGTGGGTATATTCTTTAATCGTGGTAACGAAGGAAATGCTACTCTTTTTTATGATGAATCTGCTAAATCATTTACGTTATCCGAAACTCGTGACCCTGATAGTAATGTTGTTATTAGCCCTACAGGAGCAGCTAATCTCGTTACGGGACAGTTTAGTGCGTCTACTATAAAATATAATGGTGCGGATTTAAATACAGCTATTACAGATAATAGATCAGGAGCTGTATCTACTGTATATAAGGATAATCTAACAGCTTCTAGAGCTGTAGTATCTGATGGGTCTGGTAAAATTGCTATCTCTGCTGTAACTTCTACTGAAGTTGGTTACCTTGATGGTGTTACAAGTGCAATTCAGACACAACTAACGGCAGGTGTAACAGAGTCTACTGCCATTGAGGCTAGAAGAGCTGCCAATATAGCGGGTGCTGTTTCTTCTATAACCACGGGTAACTTAACTGCGAGTAGGGCAATTGTAAGTGACGGATCAGGTAAAGTAGATGTATCTGACGTAACTTCAACAGAGATTGGTTATCTTGATGGGGTCACTAGCGCAATTCAGACACAACTAGATAGTAAAGGTAGTACTGCCGGTTTTCAAGCTAATGATTTTATAACCTTTACTAGACTAAATGCTAATATTAATGTAGTATCTTCTAATATTGCTGTGGGTTTACAAAGAAAAGTGAATGCTATATCAAGCGCAGATGGAGAAGGTAGTGGGAATAATAACTTTTTTGTAGCTACTCCAGTAGGAGGTAATCCTACTGCTATTGATAATATATCTGTTAGTATAAATGGTATTATGCAGGCTAAAACAACAGATTATATATACACAGCAGGATCAGGTAAGGTCACTTTTAAAGATGCACTAATCCCTGATGGCTTAGTTATACAGATTACTTCTTTTAATCCCCCAACCTAATGAGAAAGTATAGACAACTTACAACTGAGCTAACTTTTAGATGTAATGCTAAATGCCCAGCTTGTCACAGAGTTAAGCCTCTTCGTATTAATTTAAATGATAAAAAATATACTATATCATTAGATAGTTTTAAACAGCTATTCTATCCTGAGCTGTTAAAAAATTTAGAATGGTTAGTTATTAATGGTAATTTTGGTGATTCTGTTATGAATAAACAGTTTCGTGAGATTATAACATATGTTAAGCAACATGATACTAGAATTTTAATACATACTAATGGTGGTATACATAATCATAACTATTGGACAGATGTAGGTAATATACTAACAAAACGTGATATAATTAATTTTGATATGGATGGTCTATCAGATACTCACTCCAAGTATAGAATTAATACTAAATTTGAAGATGTATTTAATAATGCGTGTTCTGTAATTAAAACAAACAATGCACAAGTACATTGGAAGTATATAGTATTTGAACACAATAAACATCAGGTAGAAGAAGCTAGGCAAATGGCTTTAGATCATAATTTTCATACATTTTCTACTGTTAAAACTTCTAGAGATGTATTTGCTCCTAAAAGTGGTAAGTTTATACATTCTAAAAAGAATAAAGAAAATATGGACAAAGCTGAACGAGTCATAAAATGTGTATGGGATAATTGGGGTAAGTGGTATGTATCTCCAGAGGGTTTAGTATTTAGATGTTGTTGGACGGGCGGTCACTATTATGATGAATCACAGTCTCGTTTTTATTATCCTCCAAAATTTGAAAATCTATTTAACGGACTGTATGTTCCTTTAGAGAAGATACTAAGTTATGAATATTGGACTAAGTTACAAAATTATTTAAAAGGTTATGATAGATCTTTTAGTTTATGTAAGTCTCAATGTGGAAAAATTGTATCTTCAATTGAAAAAACTGAGGAAAATCTCACTACTGGTAAGAAAGTTTTATTTGATTCACATAGTCAAAACGCCCAAGTGAGAGAAGCCTAAGTTTAAAAATTTGCCATAACCAAAAAATTAAAGTATTCTACATGTAAGAATTAATTTGTAAAGGATAAGCTATGAATAAAGACGGACACACTGATGTTGCTTCATCTAGACGTATGATGCAAACTATTATTGAAGATGCTAAAGATATACTTAATGCTCTTCCTTCAGATGAAGAAGCTTCTTTGCCTACTTGGTGGACAAATAAACTAGCTGTTTCTTCTGCCTATATTAATTCTGCTAGAGACTATTTAGTATATGGTTCAGATATGGGAGACAGTGATTCTTGTTCTTGTGGTACTGATTGTGACTGTGATAACGAATCAACAGCTACAGAAGAACTTATAGAAGATATAATGGACGAACTTGAAGAGGTAACAGAAGTATTAGATGATGATATGATGCCTCCTTCTTACAGATATATAACTAATGCCTCTTAAAAGAGGTAAGTCTAAAAAGGCTATCTCAAAGAACATAACAGAGCTAATGAAAAAACCCTCAAAGGCTCGATCTAAAGGCGTTAGTACTTTAGCGAAAAGATTGGGTGTAACTAAGAAAGAGGCTCAAAGACGGCAAGCAGTAGCAATAGCTCTAAATGCCGCAGGTAAGTCTCGAAAAAAATAATTTATGTGGCAAATAGCTACATTTTCTTTAAAGGAGAAATAAAATGAGCGGAACTACTTATAGCGTTGGAGGACCATTCTCTAACTTTGCAACACCAGCAGATATTCCTACAACTGTATTTTCAGAAGAAGGAAATACTCTTGAAATCTATCCAGGCACACACGTCTGGCCTTCTACCGACTTTCCTTTCAATGGTACTACTATTGTAGGTATTGGCGGAAAAGATGCCTGTATTCTTACAGGTTCCATCAACGGAAGCACAGCTTCTCAAGGTGAAAACTTTATTTCAGGTCTTACCATCAATGGTACAGCTTCTGTACCTGCAATTGACATGAAAGCTACAGCACAACGTTGTGGCGTACATGTAAGTGATTGTATTATCACTGGCGGTACTTTTGCAGTGCAAAATGCCCAGACAGCATCAACAGTCGCAAGCGGTGATCCAGCTACCGTTGTTAGAAATATCTGGTCAAGCTGTACCAAAGGTCTTTCTACTAATGCTAATACTACAGCCATTAGTTCTACAATGGCCGGTGCATGGATGACTACTATTACTAATGCTCAAGCTCCAGCTATTGTTGTTGGTACTGCTGACTTGGTATATGCTGCTGCTAACGCAGGTAACATGACAGAAACAGTTACTGCAAGAACTATCGTTAGCTAATAACTAAAATTTTATAAAGGAGAAATAATCATGGGAATGATCAAAAAAGAAGCATCTGGAACACCTCGTAGATATGTTAATTCTGCGATTCCACCTAGCACTCCTACTTTGATTCCTCAAGGCGGAACTACTCTTAAAGGTAGTAAGCGTGGAGTTAATAGTAGTGTAAAATGGTATGCAGACCCTATGGGTATGGGTCCAGTTATTAGTGATACTTCAAAATCTACTGATAATCTTGGCGCTAAAATGCAAGAAGGTCCAGCTACTACTGGTGGACGCAGTGGTAAAACACCTAATAAAGTGTTTAAGAACCAAGGTCCAGGCGGAAAAGGCAGGTTTTAATAATGGCTAAGTCACTTTCCGGCGCCACAGTTCGAGCAGGAAAAAGCGTAACGATTGGTGACAATCGTTACGGCCTTCGAGAAGTATATGACGCTGAAGAGATGCAAAAGACTTTAGCTTACTACAAAGGTGGAGGGGAACTTACAGTTAAAGAAGTAAAGAATCCCCTTACTCAAACGGTAAAGACAGTTAAAGCAAATGCCAATCGTACCTGAAGTTTTTCAGACATCTAAGAAACCAAAACCTATTAAACTAAAAAAACGTAAGAGTAAAAAACGTAAAACTAAAACTAAGCAGAGTAAGAAGTAACTCCACTATGTTTAGCTACTTTAATATTTTGTACTAAAGCTCTTAACCAAGTTTTTTCATAAGGCGCACATATAAAAATGTGCGCCTTACTTGTTGCTATTACTCTATCTATAACTTTTTTATTATCTACATCACAAGATACAAATACTAAATCATCTTCACCTAAATTTATATTTCCATAATCGTATGTACAGCCATCATGTGTTATAATTTGAATATGATTCTTAGCTGGGGACTTACTAACTAAATCTCTTCCTATAGCAGCTCTATTAGTATCTATTTCAATTCCTATCTGTTTTATGTGTTTATATTTTTTATGTATATCAAACATAGAATATGGATATATACCTGAACCTACTAGTATTAATTTTTTACAAGCTTTAAACATACCTGTTTTCTTTTTATCAAGTAATGTTTTATAAATCCAAGCATTTGTTTCTGCTTTTTTATATGCTAGTAATGCTCTATGTTTACTTATATTTTTACTACTTGCCCAGTTTTTTATAGCTATATCAACATTATCTTTATCAATAGTATATTCTTTATCTCTAAACATAAAAACAAATTTATTTGAAGCTATAGCTTCTTTTCTAGTAATAAGAAAATTAGCAATTTTTTCTTCTAACTCTTTTTTAGCTTCTTCTGTTAAAAGTTTTATAGTTAGCATTTCTCCTTTGAGAACTATATCTTTCCATAGTTCTTCTTGTTTTGCAATATCTTTAAAGTCCATTATGCATCTCCAATAAAAACTTTGCAGTATTAGAAGCTCCTTTTAGGTTAAATTTAAAAGGTTGCGGTTTATACCCATTTAATACTTCATCTAATACTACCTTAACATTATTAAACTCTTGTAGAGTTAGTACTTTATAAAAATCATAAGGTTCAAAGGTAAAAGCCCGTATAAACTGCTCCATTTTTTTACCACTTTGTCTGGGTACTAATATAGATGGAATTTTTCCTTTTAGTATTTCAACTGTTGCATTATAACCTCCATATGTTATATATGCTGCACAAGTTGATAGTTTTGTTCTTAATTCTGGTACATACTCAACTAGATATATATTTTTATTTTTTCTACCACCCATACTATTATATTTATTAGCAATAGGCATAATAAATTTATGATCAGGATAGTGATGTGCTATTTCTGCAATTTTTTTAAATATTAATACTGCCTCATCCTTATTGAGTCCTGTACTTACATATATATTATTATCTCTTTGTTTATGTACGGGTTGATCTTCATCACATACATATCCTGTATACTGTACTAAATGTTCAATATCTTTTATAATCTGTACTGAATTGGCTTGTTTAGTTCTGTCACTCACTAATGGTAATAGTTTTTTGTCACCATGTACTAATATATATTCTGCATAATATTTACAAACTATATTTTGTGTATATAAAACCCAATCTTGTAGTTGATTATTATGGGGTTCGTCCCATGGAAAATCTCTTACAGATATAACAATTTTTATACCTCGTTTTTTACATTCTTCTAAATATCTAAAATATTCATGTGCAAATTGCTGCCTACAAAAAGGAAAGCCTTCACATACTAATACCTTTACCTTATATTTCTCAATAGTTTCTATAAACTGTTTAATTCTAAAATTAATCATAGCTGGTTGTTGTATAAATTGAAAAACTTTATTAATATCAGGTAAAGTATAATCTCCTAAAAATGCTATATGAGGTACTGAATATTCTATAGGTGGTCTAAACAACTGATCCATAATTACTACATCAGTATACTCAGCAGTTTTCTCAGCGATAAACTTTATACGCTGAGAGTGTCCTAATCCTCTATAATATTGTGTAAGAAAACCTACAGACATTAAAGATCCTTAGCTAAGGGAAATACCTCTGCTATAGCTTGTCCACATGCTTTAGCTAATTCCATGTGTTCTTTTTGTGTACCATTAGCACTACGTAATTCAATATAATGAACCCAAGAACGAAGAGTACCGTTAACATATAGCCTGGATAAAGTTAAACCTTCTGGTAAAACCTTACGAGCTTGCTCTTTTGCGATACCATTTTCAATAGCCCACTCATACGCTTCTTCTGCTTCTTGTATAACAGCTTGTTGTTTAGTATTCCATTGTGCTTGTAATTCAGCATCATCAGTTTCAATAGAATTTTGACGATTCTTTGTGTCTTGTAGTCTTGCTTCTGACGTTTCAAATACTCCGTCCATGTCTGCAGGATCAGCGTATCTTTGAGAAAATTCTTGAAAAGAAAATGAACGATGGCGCAAAAGCTGTCTTGCAATATCTCTTGTAGTTTCTATCTCCATAGTAGCAGATACCATTTCAAGAGGTGACCAATGTTTGTGTTTAATTAAATACTTAATTAATTTTTCAGCTGTTTCACTATTCATTTGATTTGTAGGATTAGACACTCTAGCACAATATGCTACAAAATCTTGTAAATTATCAATTCCAATAAAGGCTCCTGACATTGTCTGGGTATAACCCATTAATTTAACTTTCACTTGGTTTTACTCCTGTTATTTCTTCTATCTCATCTTCTTGTACTAGCTTAACATCAGTTACATAATCGTCTAACCCATGAGTACCTATTCCACCTTTTTTATATTTTTCAATAGTTTCTCTACTATAATTAATATCTTCTATGATAGGCTTACCATGTTTTATATTATATATCTCAGGACTAATTTTTTTCTTAATTTTTTGAATATAACTTTTAGCTGATGAATTTTTAAAATCGCTATCTTCTATCTGTTCAACGTAATTTATTACCATTCGTGGCCGATGACTTATAGAGAAAGTTGCAATTTTTTGAGTTGGCTGTAGGGTTTGTACTTGATTAGAATTATTTTTAAGTAAAAGCCACATTTCGTTTCTAAATGTATATTCAAAGGTAGATAACCCATCAGCTAATGCAATACCTTGTTCATAAACTAATTCACTAAATGACCTAACATCTATACCAAAATTAGGATTTTTTATTTGAGGATATATACCTGTAGGAATAGGAATCATTTTTCCTACAGGGAAAGTTATAGATTTAGTTATACAAGCTCTTAATACTACAAAAGGATCTATAGTAGAGTTTTGATCAAATCCCCATTCACAACTATATACTTGTTCTAAATGTCTTGCTGTAGTACTTTTTTCTATATCAATTTCACAGATTCGATAGTCGATCAAGCGCTTCTTCTCCTTCTTTACCTGCTAAAATAGCGTCGGTGCAGTATTTTAGATTAATTAGATTCTCATTTCTAATTAATCTTTCTTTACCTGCATTTAGATTTTGTATATATTTAGCACGACCTTTTAGCGGTAAAGCTGCCAATAGATTATCTAAAGTTTTATACTCTTTAGCTAGTCCTTGTGCTCTCTTAGGACCAATACCTTCAATACCTATGATATTATCTCCTTTATCACCTTCAATAATTCTAGACATCATAAATTGTTCCGGTGTAAGCTCTAGGTCTTCTTGTAAAGACTCTAGTGTTACTTCTTTACGTCCAAATATATTGAATACTGATACATCTTCTTTGATTAACTGAAGTAAGTCTTTATCCGAGGATACAACCCAAGTATGATTGTAGTTCTGTGATAGGTTCTGAGTAATCCATGCAAGAGTATCATCAGCTTCGACACCCCGAAACTTTACTACCTCATCATGAATTTCATCTGGGAGAGAATTAAGTACTGCAAAGAACTCTTCAAAACGCTTTATTTCATCAGGATCATCAGATTTTGTACGAGTACCTTTATACTCTTCTAGCATTTCCATTCTATAATAGCTTTTACCAAAGTCAAAACATACAATAGTACGTTTAGCTTGGTAGGACTTTGCCAATGATTCAATAGTACGAATAAAGTCATCTGCGAAAGATGCATGATTTGGTCTACGAAGCCAGCGGTAAGATAGATTATTAGCATCTACAATTAATAGATTATTGTGGTCAGAGTAGTCAGTATCTTGCACATCTGCAAGGTCGTTCCAAGATTTGGTCATAGTTATCTCCTGTGTTTATAAATAAATATAACAAATATAAAACAAGTTAGCAATAGCTATGTCACTTCTCTTCCCTATATTCAGGTAACTTATCCGCTTTCTTTACTGCTTTAATCCAGTCATCTAATCTAGATATTTTAAACTTATACCCAAAAGATGAAATCTCTACATAATCATCAACTTCTGTATCATCATTATATGCAGCAAAATTTTTAGATCTATTCCACCTAAATATAAGAAGAGGTTTCTTTTTCATTACTTCTGCTTCTCTTACTGTTTGTCTCCAAAAATTTAGAATATCAGTAGTTTTAGATGTAAGAAGGTTATTCCACTGTAAGTCTTTATAATGCTTACATTCGATAGCATAAGGCCACCAAGCAGTGTCGTGAGGAGTCCAAATATCTCCTTTTAGGTAATCAATAGCTCCAGATAATGGGACTCTTCTAAACTCTACATCAAACTCTTTACTTAATAAGTTAGCTATTTTCTGTTCATATGCTGAACCTTTAGCTTTACTTTTATTATATGCCAATTTTATCCTTTACTAAATCTAATACTTTTAAAGCAAGTATAAGATTTCCTCTATTACTCATATGATTAAAACCTATCTCTAAGTCAAGAGGATCGGCGCTGGCCCAACTTGTGTTTACTACTGGGTTTGAGAAAGGGACATCATTAATTAAATCCATTTTTAAAATTTTATTTGCTTCTTCCTGGCACGATATATTAATACAATCTGGTTTTTTTATTCTTTCAAAAAATTTCCTTATAAGTTTATCTTTTGTTTTTTTTAATCCTATATTTGATCTATTAAAATTAGTATGATGAATTATATTTAAATCATATTCTATTGTTCTTTGATTAAAAAGATAAGCTATGTCTTCTTCCCCTGCACCAGATATTCCATATGAGTGAACCTCGAAATTTCCAATCATAGATAAATAGTATAACCACGATTTTTCATGAGAAAAAGGTCTTTTAGCTGGATCATCAGAAATATTATTGGCCTCCCCACAACCGAGTATTTCTGTATTCATCGCAGTTTCAGCAAGTTCAACCATACTATCTCCAAACATACCTATTTTTATTTTATTTGATGGGTATTTTATTATATAGGGTAATTTTACGTTTGTAGAAAACAGTGATTTAGGTATGATAATATGGGTCATCTATCATGAGGCTCTCTTTCTTTTTAAATCTAAAGTTACACAATGAAATCCTCCAGCTAGGAGTCTATCATGCCGTAATTCTAATGGTATAGTTTCAATACCTACAGCATTTAACTTTTTGTGAATTTCTATTTGTTTTTTATCTACAATAGCAAGATTTGGATTTACACTAAGGAAGTTCATACCAATCCACTCACTAGCTCCCCACGGTAGTCCTGCTGGTGCTATTGGTTTTCCTACACATTCATTTATCCAAATCTTATCCCAAGATTTAAATATTTCAGGTTCATTATCAAGATTGACTCTGCTTCCATTATATAATACTAAACCTTCTCTTACAGGTACAATAGTACTATCTAAATGTGCATATGAATATAGACCTTCTACTATATGAACTTTATATTTATTACCTAATATACGTTGCAACCATTCTCCACCCAGCCTATTTCCTGTATTAGATATTTGGTATAGTATATCATCGTTAGCTCTCACACAATTAGCAGCTTCAAATAAAATTTCTTTATTGTTTAAAGCAGGGACTCCATTAGTATCTTCTTTATAATTATCATCAAATAGTAAAGGAATAGGAGCTTTTAACCAAGAATATCCTTCTTGAAAAAGTTTAGTAAATATACTTCTATATCCCCAAGTCTCAAACTGCCTATTCCATATAGGAGAAGGAGTTTCTATAATTTTATCATCT
>Ga0208545_1000553_pt1 | contig 17433 bp, 20 predicted proteins | sample DEB08_DNA_12_FD_185498 | JGI IMG/M metagenome (GOLD analysis project Ga0208545, IMG submission 185498) | Aqueous microbial communities from the Delaware River and Bay under freshwater to marine salinity gradient to study organic matter... | ecosystem: Environmental > Aquatic > Marine > Coastal ... | reverse complement strand
AAGCTGGGATAGGTTTGCTTTTCTCTCAGGAGATTGATCCTTCTCTACAATGTAATCCTTAGGAATCTTAAGAGCAGCTAAAAGCTTATCCCTAAAGTATTTAACATCATCAACTTCACCTAAGTTGTCAGCCCCTTGAAGAGTATCAATCTTGGTTCCCGAACCCTTACCATTCACGGCAATGTAAAAATCTTCATCAGCAGCTAGTGCGTTAAAATTCTCTTCAATGTTGCCAGTCTGAGAGTTATAACTTTTACGTTTCTTGAACTTGTCCATCTGCTTCTTAATATGCATTTCAGCCTTTGAAGCAGGTAGTGAACCCGTGTCTATGTAGAATATACGTCTCTCTGGTGCTCTAACTAGACGATAGATAAGCATTGCATCCTCCATCATCTTTAGACTCTTATAGGTGACTCTAGCCGCAGCAGCAACCGACTTGCCATAAGGGTAATGGGTAGGATCTGAAGTGTGAAGTCTAAAGTGAATAATCTGACCTGGGTCGAGACTAATCATCTTTGAATCGTCAAGGGCTGGTCCGATACTTCCGTATGATGTCCAATCATTCTTCTTTGGGATTTCTTGAAGAAATTGTCTTAGATATCCAAACTCATCTTCAACTCTAAATATAAAATTGGGATTCAGTATCTTAATTCTTTGAATCCCTCTTTTTGCGTTATCAAGATCGATAATAGTTTCAAGGAATATATCCCCATACTTTACAGTATTCCTTCCTATATCCCACAGGTATCGAGCCATGTTAGTTTGCTCAAACATGTTCTCAACTTCTCTCTTAACAAGCTCATCATCTGTAACGACATTCCAAGGAGTTCCATCTATATTCTCTTGGGTACAATCATCAGAGTAAATATCGAATGCGGAAGATATCTCTGGGTAACCATCCATATCCTCATACTCTTTGTATCTCTTCTTACGATCATGTTCGATCTGAGGGAGAACAGGATAAAAAGTTTTCTCGTGCCCAAACTCAGAAGCGATAGTGATTACTTGATTAGACTGGACCGTATCCCCTTGAAGAGGTTTAGGTGATGCCACGTTCCTTTTAGTTAAAGGATCTACATACTGATCATCCTTTACATCCTCTATTTCTCGGGCAAAAAACTTCTTGAAGAATCTACCAATTAATCCGTAAGGCTTATTATACGGAGCCTGTGGATCCGCAAACTGAGTAAACCCTTCCGCACCCTCTCTTATTTTCCTATCAGCCATTTAATATTCTCTTCGGTCAACTCTCCGGTTGAGGTCGTTACTTTATATGTATAAGCGTTCTGCACCGCAGGAGGGATATAAGTTTCATCTTCTGACTTTTCTATGTATGCATTCCCTCTTAACTCATTAAAAGTAGAGATAGCGGTGGCAAAAGACATAATTAAATCATCATGACAGTTAGTATCAGGCTTAATCTTGCCAGAATCAGGGTCAATAACAAAAGTAAGAAGCTCATCGACCAATCTCTCTGAGTTTATTAAAACCCTGCTAGATCTAATATTATGCTCCATATCTGCTAAAAGCTTCTCTTTATTCTTCTGGGTAATCATTATCCCGATCTCACGCTTATCATCCATTACCAGATTCTCATACTCTAGCTCCTGCTGTAAGAAGTAGATTAAATTGTTGCCAATTCCGTTCCTCTCAGGACATACAAATGCAGTATTGTACAATCTTGCTTCGTCAGCTATGATTTTTGCAAATTCGTTAATCGGCGTTCGATTACTGTAAAACTCTGCAACTTGCTTACCATTATAGATGTCAATGATGTGGAATGCTGAGTAATCTCGATCTCTACCTATGGAAGGGTCAGCAGCTAAGACATATTCATGGTTGGGTTTAGGGTCCTCCCACACACGCATTTTGTTGTTATATTTTATCCAGTAATCTTTATTGCAGTTTTCTTTTAAGTTTCTTAAGATCTCACCTTCAATGTAAGTATCACCTGTACCTAGGAAACTACCCTCATACTCCTGTTCCCATTCCTTAAAGCTATGCTTTTTTCTAGTAATATCTTCCCACTTATCAACTAGGATAGGAGGGTCATAAGATTCTAACTCAGCGTAAAGGCTTTCATAACCTTCGTGTCTTTTGTATTCAGGATTCTCTTGCCATTTAATGTCAATATGATGAAATCCATTTGAATCCTCTAACGCTTGAGTATACATTTTGTGGAACCAATTACCTGTTCCGTTGACCGTAGAAAGGCACACCACTCTACCGCCTGTAGAAGTCGTAGGACCAACAGCAGCCCAAATAGTATCAATATACTCAATAAAAGCAGCTTCATCTAGTATTAAAAGAGAAGCAGATATAGAACGACCTGATTGCTTACCTGATGCTTTAGACTGGATCGATGACCCATTTTCAAACTCTAAAGTATGATCATTATTCTTTTTAGTTTTAGGCTTCATCCAAAAAGGAAGCTCGTCAAACATTATCTTTACTCTGGATATAAGCTCTTTAGCCTCCGCATCACCCTTAGACAATACCGCTACTTTCTTGTTTGTGTTAAATATACAAAAATGTAATGCATAAGCAGCCATTAGGGTCGTACATCCAGCCTGCCTAAACTTACGGAGAATAGTAAGTCGATGATCTTGAAACTCATTTAAAATCCTAGATTGAAACGGATACAGATCAAAATTAACCAAACCTCTAATAGGGTGGACAACTTTGATGTAGTTCTTGGTGAAATACTCACAGTCTTGAGAGCATTTTTTAAATTCCTCTTGGATCTTCAGAACGTCTTGGCTATTATATTCCATATTAAAAATGATTTACTTAAGTATATGTACCAGAGATAAAGAGAATATAAGCAATACTCTTCAATCACTTATTGATTATAGTAAAAATGCATTTGGTGAAAATCCAACTATAGACATCCATACGCTTATTGAAGATAATGCTTCTTCAATCTACGCAGGCCATTTAAGTAATTTAAATAGGATTGAACAACCTGAGGAAGATGATGTTGTTGTGTTCATACATGACGATGTAGAAATACTCTCTACCCCAGCTAAATTTAGAGAGTATATTGAAGTTGCCAGAAAACCAGGAGTAGGGTTTGTAGGAGTGGCTGGAGCTACAAGTTTTACTAAGAATGGTGTATGGTGGACTTCAAGGCAATCAGGAGAAACAAGAGGCTTTGTATGGCAAGGCAAAGAAGATGTAACTATGAAACCTAATTATTTCGGTCAACCGGGTCAAGTTACTGTTCTTGATGGTTGTCTACTTGCAGCTACAATCAAAACAATACAAGATGTTGGATTAGGTCAACCACATTACTTAACCAGCAAATGGGATTTTTACGACATTCATTTAACTTTTTTAGCACATTCCAAAGGTTATTCTAACTACGTTGTGCCTATAATGATCCGGCATGAGTCTGACGGTCAAATGAGAGAAGGTTGGTATAAGGCTAAGGATGAGTTTATGAGAGAGTGGAACAGTAGCATCCCCTGTTCTCTTCCAGTAGATAAAACAAACGGGTTACCGAAATGAATTATTTAGTAGATGTGTTAGTTTGGATAATGGCTGTATTTGGAACAACAACGATTGTTGTAAACAGTACGATCATGGCTCCTGTCAGAAACCTTATATCCAAGGTAGTGCCACCTCTAGGTAATCTTGTAAACTGTTTCCTATGTACAGGATTCTGGGCAGGAGTATTCTGGTCTACATTTCACTGGGATCCTTTTCAACAATTCGACACAAATCCAATCCTTAGTGCAATTTTTGCAGGATGTATAGGAAGTGGTGCCGGTTGGATTATGTATTTAAACATTTTTCCATTAATGCAAGGAAAGTGAGGGTAGTCAACATCCACCAGTGCAGTTCGTAACAGGCCGTAGTCCAAATTTTACTTTTAGTAACACACTTATATTTATGCACGCAAAGACATTTTTTATCGATATTGATGGAACAATTCTTATACAACCCGAAGACTTTCTAGATGTCATGAAAACTGATGATATTCCTTCGTTACCCGAAGCAGCAAAAAAGATTTGTAAATGGCATTGTCAGGGCAATAAGATTATTCTAACTACAGCCAGACCAGAATCCATGAGAGAGCGTACAATCAAACAATTAGATAACGCGGGTATCATGTATGACCAGCTTGTAATGAGCCTTACAAGCGGTTGTAGGGTGCTTATAAACGATTATGAGCAGGATACCACACCCAAGGCAGAAGCTAGGAATGTGAGACGTAACATCGATGGTCTGATTAATGTAAACTATATTGACTAGGTCAATTATACATGTTTACTCGTACAATTTTAAATGTTGGTCTAGTATCACTACTTCCACCCCCTCCAGTTGTGAATGATATTTCAAAAGGTCCAGCATCGAAAGGTGTTGATCCTCTATCATGCCCTGCTAGATCTGGGGATGGAGGCGTATAATAACTTACGAACCCACTTGCAACATTATTAGTGGAGGATACTAGTCTAAGATCAGTCCAAGGTATTGTATCAGCAGCATTAGGTAGTGCCCCAGAAAAAGCCACTTGACCCGCAGTAGGTGTGATACCAAATACTATGTCCCCATTGGTCCCATCATCACCCCAATCGACCGGAAGGTTTAAGAAGTTTCCAGCACTAGCCCAATTGTCGGTTCCTGCTTCGGGTCCTATCCATCGTACGGGCCTCTCATTTGTAATTGTATCTATTGCTATCCCACTTACGAAATGATTATTGGGTCTACCATCTGCAAATCTAGAGAAAGGAGAAGCCAGCCTAATTATGGTTCCGCTTGTGTGAACCTCATTTCCTAGGTTATTAGATCTATCCGGCTCTAATGCTATGATTCCACCTACGACGCATACAAACGTAGAGTTTATTAGTTTCCATTTTACGTAGGAGGTACCGGCATTTCTAATATGCCTAGAAGAATCTACAACTACAGCGCAGTTATTGTAGGTTATAGTGTAAGGTCCCGAGGCATTGACGGAATCCCTTCCGACATCTATAAATCGCGCGACATTCGTGACTATTTTACAATTTTCAAAATTAACTAAAGTTGAAGATGTTTCAGGCGGCCCATCGGCGTAGTCCTCATCTCCTAAACTTATCTTATTACTTGGACAGTGAATGTCTAAGTTTTTAAAATTGTACGTTTTAACCTTGTTCAGAGGTTTAAGTCTTAGGTCGGAGTCTAAAGTTAGGTATGTTGAACTTGCACCCATATGAAATTCAACATCCGGGTCCTTTGTTGAAGATAAAGTTATAGTTAACTCCCTATCCGGCAACCACCCCCCAGCTTGATCTCCCCCGAAGCTGTGAGGAATATAATGCCCATCACCACTAGATTGAAAGATAACTTGGACCTCATCTCCATCGCTATAGGATCCATCTCCTGAAGCTGCATACCACTCGGCAAACGTAGCATAATCAGCATTCGTTCCCGATCCAATATAATCAGTGTAGACGGTCATTTCCCTGAGTCCTCATCATCTGGAAATAGTCTTTCCTCCAGTAGTGCTTCATCATACCCTGGGGACCACCTAATTAAATTAGGAAGCTCATCACTGCTAACATAACATCTACCACTTACACTTAGATTATCCTGAGAAGATAAAGGAAGTGCCGACACTGCAATACCAAAATAGGTATTAATTGAATCAAGAGCAGAAAAAGAAGTCATCTCTTGTCTGATAAGGGTTTTAACTTCTAATTTAGTTAAGTCCACATCCAAGCAATAAAAAACAGGACAAATAATGGCACTATCCCAAGAATCCTTAACTACCTTAATTCCTGGGGGAGTACCACTTTCTAATACATCTGCAATCTTTTTATTATTCTTGGAAAACAATATTTGAGCCATAACATGATTATATAGGCGCGATTTTTTTTATAAAAATAGTAAATATAAAAGCACCTAACCTATTATAGGCTAACACAATGGAATGCCCTTCAGAAGTTAAATTGCAGATAATTGACTACATTAGAGAGCAAGCATATCATGCAGCTAAAACAGAGTTTCTAAAAACAAATTTAGCTAGTTCCGAGATAACTGCTATATCTTTGTTCAATGCTGCTCAGATGCTTATTCCACCATTATTCAATAAGACTAAAGAGGCATGGAATTTGGAGGATGGGAATGAATTGTTTCCATTCCCTCTTATACTAGATGATGTACTATTAGATGATAATTACTAGTAGCCCATATAATCCATCAATCCCAAGATGTATATACAAGTAGAGCATGATTATTATGAAGACACTTATAAGCGTTTTATTTCTTACAGCAACTCTGCTGGCCCATGGAGGTCAGTATAGAGGGCCTGGAGATGTAGTTCCCCCTGGTCCTGGAGGTGGTAGCACTGGAAGACCTTCTGGTCCCACTACAGGTGGTCCTGCTGGACCCTCAACTGGCCGCCCCTCTGGACCCGCCACTGGCTCTCCTCAAGGTCCTGCAACCGGAGGTCCTACTGGTCCTACCGGCCCTGGAAGAGGTCCTCAGACGGGAGGAAGAGGTATGCGCCTTGGAGATGATCTTACTCAGTGGGCATTCTGGTGGGAGTTCAATAAGGATCCTTTCATTAAGTTGAAGGATGCACTTTATAATGGTGGTCCTCAAACAGGATCCGATGAGTTCTACTTAGGCAGCACTCGAAAGGGTGCAAAGGATTCAATTCTTCCTACAAGGGAAGATAAGATTGGTGTCCTGGCTTCTTTAAAGAAGGCTATCGACTCTACTGAGCAAAGAGATATTGTTTCAAGTTGCATGATTGCGATGGCAAAGATTGGCGACATTCACCCAGACTTTAAATTAAGAGATGTGTTCAAACCACGATTGGAATCAAACAACCAGGAGATTCGAGAAACTGCGATCCTTGCTATGGGTATTGCTGCTTCTGATGAGGCCGAAGCCTTGGAACTTCTCATACAAACTGCTCTCGGGAAAAAAGTAAAATAATACACTGCTAGGCTCTTGGTGGCAGCCATAGTAGTGAAATGGTTATCGGACTAATTAGTATCCTATGTAGTCCATAACTCCCATCCACTTTGGAGCCATTGTCCTTGGTTGGTTTTGCCACTCTAATAAACCCCAGGATCCGTATTTTGACTGGCTGCTGGTAAGAGTGTAGTTCATAAACAAACCCCCTCCATTAGCTTCCCATCTGGTGAGATCATTGAAATACAATGTACGCATTGAAGGATCTCTATTGGCGGCTACGAATAAGTTAGTAAGCGTTTGATCGTTTTGAGCCACTCCAACTCCAACCAGATGTTGACCTCCTTCGTAAGCAAAAAGATCTAAACCACGAAAGTTTGCATTGTTTGAATTAGCCAGTGTATGCTGTGAATGATTGTTAGCACTATCAGTATCACAAGCAGCTAATATCTGAGGAATTGAAAAAGTAGCGGTGTTTGGAGAAATGTTAAGATTACCTAAATACCCTCCAAAGTATGGAGCGACTGCAAAAGCATCCGCGTGCTTGTAAGCGTCTTGCCAATCCATGATTTGAATGTTCACCCAAGGATTCACACTCTGTCCTGCTAACACTCTAACTAAGTTTCTATCTCTAGGCTGACTGTAGACATTAGAAAATATTTCAAATACCTCAACCGATCTCTGAGAATAGTATAGCCATCCAGCGTGCCAAGAAGTAGGATTTAAACCTAATGCTAAACCCTCAGCCTGTGCATATTGAGTCTGTTGAAATTGACCGTTCCAAACCTCATTACTATATTCCAAGTACACTGTTAAAGAAGGATCAAGCGCAATCTTACAAAGATATGCTAAGTAAGTAACATACAGATCGTCAGCCATATGAGGCACACAGATCCACATGTTCTTACATGTCTGATTACACAACTCAATCATATACAAAGGATGCACACCTCGATCAGTAGCTTGAGTGTAATTAAAAAAGTTAGTAGCTTGCCACCATGAAACCACAGGGCTGTTATTCGTTCGACCCCAATCCATGAATCTAAGCGTATCAAAAGGCTCTAAACTCTTAACAAAATCAGGATGAAAAATTCTTGTAGAATTATCAAAGCCAGGAGGATACACTCTAATGTTTTCAATAGGCTGTACAATATCTGTTATCCTAAGAGTAAACATCCCATCAACAGGAACTTGCAAACTAATTTGAATATACCCTTGCGATTGCTGTAATACAGTTACAGCACCCCCTCCATATGTTCTTGGCTGTATGGTTCCTATACCATCGTAACGTATCGTATAAACGCCGTCAGGGTATGTAGGAGATCCGCCAACTATCACAATGGACTCTATGTCCTGATTAGATTGAAGGCTCTGAGGCCATCCTAGCTCGTCTGTGATGACTGCTGGACCTGTACCCCATTGATGAGGATTAGATTGATGACTAACCCATTCTCGGGAACTCTTAAAAGCATCTACAAATGGGGTCTGCCTTTGATAATCCGTAAGAGGTTCTAAGTTCGTTCCTATCGGACTCTGAGGGACTAATGCAAGTAGCAATGATAATAACATGGTATTCTTATATACCCTTTGCCGCAACGGGACTCCTAAAAGTATCTGATTCTTTTTTATGGGACTCCTAAAAGTATATGATTCTTTTTGTAGGAGTCCCTTAAATAAAATTAAAGTACGACTTATATCATGAGACTGTGTATGGGGGTCCTAGGGGGTAGATATGGGACCCGAACAACGTCAAATTCTCCGGTGGGACCGGACAGGCCATGTATGGCAGGACCATATACGGTGGGACCATATACGATAAGGCTGTGCCCCGCGAACCGGGCTAAACCCAGTCCCCACAAGCACTTACATCAATCGAAAGAAATATGATCACTTTCTCAAGTTATTGGTGACGAATGCCGATAGGTAGGTATAATGAATAGCATGAGAAAGACAGTAAAGAACCCAACGCAATGTTGGCTCGTAGTCCATAACTACACTCAAGACGTAGAGCGTGAATGCTCTACCTTGGAAGAGGCGCAAGCCTACGCTGGCACTAGTCGCCAGCTATACATTCACGATGCCACATACGAAGGTATGGACCGTGAGTATGTCCCTCAAGGGGCAGTCTAATGCTGTGCGGAGAATGCAGAACAACGGCTCCTAGTGAGTTCTCGGGAATTAATCCTTACTACTGTGATCACTGTCATTTCGAATTAATCGAAAAAGATCCAAGCAATCCTTTAATCAGTTGGTATAATTAACAGCATGAACAAGCAAGACGCAAAAGTCCACGCATCACCCCGTGGGTTCCAGTATACCCTAGGGAATGGCTACCGCCTTTCGATCATGTTCGATCATGGGAACTACTGCGATAACCAGGACAGTTGGGGCACCGATGGTGCAATCAACAGTAGCAACTTCGAGGTTGCAGTGTTCACCCCTGATGATAAGTTTGTCACCCTAATCGATGAGCCAGAGGATGAGGATGGCATTCGTCGTGTTGAGCAAGTAATCGGTTGGGTTCCCGCTTGGACCCTGCCAAATCTGATTCGGAGGGTAAAGTATTTTCCTGAGCATCGCTTGAACCTGCATGATGAATTGAGAGCCTGCGCTCTAGCGTTTGGCGCGTTCTGTGAGGATGCAAGGGACGAAGCACAAAATGCGAAAAAGAAGGAGAAGGTAGTCTGATGCCATACATTACAACAATCAAAACCATTGAGCGGACAGTGAAATACTGGGTGCCTCAAGAAATCATGGATAAGTCGCACACTAATTGTGGCGATAGCTCATACGCTTACATTGTCGAAGCAGCGGGAAGAACCCAATGCACTGAACAACATGAGGAAGAAATCGACGAACGAATCATCGACCCCGTATTCCCTAAAACTCAAGTATCGGACTAATGCCATGCGGTTACTCATTCTCTCACTATTCCTTTTCGTCTCACTGCCAGCACAATCCAAGGCAGTCAGTGCAATTAGTAGGAAGGACGGCCAGAAGTGCGTCCAAGCATACAACAATGCGATCAAGGAAAACATACGCCCGGAACTCGTCTCTAAACTCTCGCCAATCGTTGCTGCCATTAGGTATTCAGAGAATGGTGGCAAAGGTCGAGAGTATGGTATTCTTCATTCTAGGTGTAAACCCACGTATCGATCTCAAGCTGGTTGGTGTGCTGCCACTGTCCAGAAAAACTATGATCGTTGGGTAAAGGCTGGATCATATGGTAAATTCATTAATTTTTTGGGGCGTAGTTATTGTCCTGTTGGCGCAAAGAATGACCCCAAGGGATTAAATGCCCATTGGGTTAAGAACGTCACACATTACACAAAGAGGTTTAAATAATATGGAAGTATGGCACTGGGTAGTTGTTGCAATCGCTGCACCTTTATTGTTTTGGGAGATGCAGAAGCCGATCAAGCGTCGTAAGTAGCTGCAAACAAAGGACTTACGTCTGCGGCGGTGCATCGCGAAGCGGGCTAAACCTAGTAACCACAAGGGTTTACATCAATTCAAAGTTTTCTTCGCCTTTCTCAAGTTTTCAATCCATTTTGTCTATAAGTAGGTATAATGAACAGCATGAAAAAGACAGTAAAGAACCCAACGCAATGTTGGCTCGTAGTCCACAACTACACCCAAGACGTAGAGCGTGAGTGCGCTACCTTGGAAGAGGCACAAGCCTACGCTGGCACTAGCCGTCAGTTGTATATTCACGATGCCACATACGAAGGTATGGACCGTGAGTATGTCCCACAAGGGGCAGTCTAATGAACGACACATGCAACGTGCATCTAGTTAAGGACGATACGATCATGTCTCATAAGACTGGGACGCTATGCGGAATGGACTACGATGATATCGTAACTATTCTAGGTGAACCCAACGTCTACGATGATCCTGGAAAAGTTCGATGGTCTTGGGGCTTTCGTGTAATGCCAGACAAGACACCTATGGCTATATGGGACTGGAAAGGGTCGGCAGATATGGGCAGATGGAGTATTTACGGTGACCCTAAACTATGGGCCAAGCTATTTCCTAATGCCTTTATCGACTAAGTCGTTGCCCTGTAAGGACTTACGGGGTCGGCGGTGCCCCGCGAAGCGGGCTAAACCTAGTAACCACAAGGGTTTACGTCAGTTTGACTTTTTCTTTCCCATTCCTAAAGTTTTAATCCACTTTTACCGATAAGTAGGTATAATGATTAGCATGGTTAAGAAGTTCAAAGCACTAAAGAAGGCAGCAACAGATTTTTTCTTCGCGCCTCTAATGACCTACTTTTACGGTGCAGCAACAATGCTGCTGGTATTTCATTTCTTTGGACCAATCCCTACTTTCTAGGTTGTTTTTTAACGCCTCACAGATATAATAACAGACATGAACCTTCAAGCTCTACAAGTTGTTGCACCTGCTGCATTCTCAGATTCCGCTGCTCCTCACGTATCGGATCGCTACACTCACGTCAAGACCTCCGATATTGTCGAACGTCTAATGGATCGCGGCTTCACTATTCGCAGTGCTGCACAGCAAAAGACGCAAAAGCGTAAGTCTGGACACGAACTGTTCCAGCGTCACAAAGTCACGATGGATCTGCCCGATGCTAAGGGCTTCGGAGCTACTGCCAAGCTAGGGAATATTTTCCCGACTCTCTCGCTTGTCAATAGTGGCGACTGGTCTACCAATTTCATGTTGGCTGCTGGTCTGTTTCGTCTCGTTTGTGAGAATGGTATGATTGCACCATTCGGTGCTGCGAATGAAACTCTCAAAGTTCGGCACGACCGGATTGATGAGGATGTCAACCAGGGCATTGAGCGAGTTATCGAAAAGGCTCCTCAGTTGTTCCAGTTCGCTGAGGATGCTATCAATCACAAAATGACTCCGCATGAGCAATTCATGTTCGCTCGTAAGGCTGCACGGTTGCGCTTTGATGTTGCTGATGAGGATCCGGTATCATCGGAAATGATCAGTGGTTTGAATCAGGCTCGACGATCCGAAGATACCGGTGATGATCTTTGGTCTATCTTTAACCGTGTGCAAGAGAATGGCACTCACGGTGGTTTCCGTATCGCTGGCCCAAATGGTCGCCTGCGTCGTGTTCGTGGTCGCAACAATATTGCAAGTGATTTATCTTGGAATCAGGGACTTTGGAACCTGACCAAGGAAGTTTTGCAGGGTCCAGAGCCTTCCCTAAACTAGGCCACACCGCTCGTAAGTTCTTGTGAACAAAGGACTTACGGCTGCGGCGGTGCCCCGCGAACCGGGCTAAACCTAGTAACCACAAGGGTTTACGTCAGTTTGACTTTTTCTTTTCCATTTCTCAAGTTTGAGGTTTCAAATGCCGATATTTAGGTATAATGGACAACATGAAGAATGACAGCGATTACATCACCATGCCTTGCAGCCAAGCGGTCGCAAACATGCTAGAAACAGACAATCCTCAGCTAGTAAGTTTAGGGATGGACGGTTTCGATATTTACGACTATTTTGTCTGCGATTTGGACTAATTAGTTTCCCTTCACCTTTCAGTTTGCTATAATAGCACCTTACACGTTACCGATAGAATAATCTTATGACTCAACTCAACGAATCGTTTTCTAACTCCGTTCCACTTCGTCACGTTCGTAGCTTCGGAGCTTTCCACGTTTACAAGCGACAGGCCAATGCCACGGCTGTCTATTTCTTACAGGTTGGTGGGCAGATTAAGCACACTGGCAGCAAGAAATACATTTCCGAGCGTTTCATGAACTACGTCCGTGGTTCTATCGCTATGAGCCTTCGGGGTAAGTCCCTTGAGCAACTCAAGGAGATGCAAGCCTAATTGTGGGTGTGAGTCCGAGGAGCCGAGTCAACGCCTCCTTTGCCCTTCGCCGCAAGTTATTCTAGTTAGCTTGGACGGTGTGGGGACATCAGGGTAAGACCTGTGGCGGTTTATGGGAAAATGGCGTTTCCCACTCCTCTTTTTTTACTACTAGCAAGAATCATGCAAATCGATATCTCTAACAACCCCGTTCAAATCTCAATGCATCACGTTAACGGTGCATACTTCCACAACTTCCTAGTCCATGATGAGAAAAACATGGGCAAAGAGTCTAACAACATATCCCTAAGCTTGGACTTTGCTACTTACTCCAAAGTAACAGAGCAAGAAGGTCAGAGTGTTTTTCACCTTTATTTCGACAATGAGACGGATTTCAGAACTTTTGCTGTTGACATGCAGGAGACTCTCAGGGTCGTAGAGGAGAAAATCAAGGAAATTGAGGACAATATCACCAGGGAGTTAGATATGAACTAGCCTAAGTCGTTGCCCTGTAAGGACTTACGGGGTCGGCGGTGCCCCGCGAAGCGGGCTAAACCTAGTAACCACAACGACTTACGTCAATTTGACTTTTTCTTTTCCTTTCTCAAGTTTTCGATCCCTTTTTCCGATAAGTAGGTATAATGGACAACATGAAGAATGACTGCAAAAGCTCCTGCTCCTATACGGTGCTGAAACAAACACCCTCCACTGAGGTTTTGGAATGCTATTACTGTGGCAAAATCATCACGGTAAACACATATCACGATGAATAGAATCAAGAAATACTTTCCAGATAATCAAAACGATCAAGACCTCTACGAGGAGGTTTGCCAAGCTGGATGGGATGGAATGACTGGAAAGCGTCTAGACGTTTACTGGGGAGCTTTCGAAACAGATGACGGTAGCTTTGAAGAAGATTTCTTTTTTAAAGAATACAACTCACGACTCAACTAGGTATAATTAGAAACATGACGAACAACGAACCACTTCACGACGACATCATCGCAGCCATCATCAACGGCTACGATCAAGGTCTCGAAATTGCAGACCTCTACGATCAATTCGATGGTAGGGTAGACTGGCACGACATCGAATCGGTATACACGACCTATGAAGAGTCGGTCAATTCGGACGATTTCGATGACGATTTCGATGATGATTTCGCATTCGGATCTGCTGGTTGGGGAACTGACGAATTCTATGAGGCTTACTAATGGATAAGCGTTATAGATCCTCTACCCGTTCCGACGATTACACTTTCGAAATAATTTCAATCGCCCTGGCAATTTTGTTGCTTTGGGTCACCACCTCTGTATAATGAATACCATGGACGATCAAGAACACATCCACATGATGCACATCGCATCTCTCGACATTGCAGACCTTTTTATTAAGACGCTGCACTCTAATAACGTAGGCACACAAGACCAGCTAGATCACCTTCTAGAGGCTGCTATTGCTGTCCGTAGGGCTATCCCCAAGGGCGACGATGGTAAGCGTTACGGTCATGCCGAATACCACAAGGCAATGCAAGGGGATCTGTAACCCCTTGCAAATAAAGGACTTACGGGGTCGGCGGTGCCCCGCGAAGCGGGCTAAACCTAGTAACCACAACGACTTACGTCAATTGAAAGTTTTCTGAAGTTTCTACTACACTTTTCCGATAAGTATGTATAATGAACACCATGAAATTGCTCACAACGTCTAACCCTAAGATTCAGAAAGGCACTAAGCGTGGATGGTTTACCACGATTCAGCACTTCGCACCCTCTAAGCTATCCGGTGTCAACGTATGCCCAGATGCAACGCCTGAGTGCATTCGATTTTGTCTCAATAAAGCGGGGCGTGGTGGTATCTTCAAATCGGGTGAAAAAACTAACATCATCCAAGAAGCTCGCAAGGCTCGAACCCGTATGTTCAACAATGATTTCCAGAACTACAAGCCTCAGCTACTAAAGGAAATTACTGCACACGTTAAGAGAGCTACCAAGCTAGGTCTCAAGCCTTGTGTGCGATTAAATGGCACTAGTGACCTATCATGGGAGGATGGATTCGCTCCCCTATTCTGGCGATTTGAAGACGTGCAGTTCTACGACTACACCAAAAGCTTCGACCGTATGATGCGATTCCTTAAGGGTTGGTGGCCTACCAAGAACTACCACCTAACTTTCTCGCGTAGCGAATTAAATGATGATGAATGCAATAAAGTCCTTGACGCTGGAGGTAGCGTTGCTGTCGTGTTTGATGATGTCCCTGCTACTTTTCGTGGTCGTGCCGTTTATCCTGGCGATGATGATGACTTGCGTTTCTTGGATCCTAAAGGTGCTTGGATTGGACTCAAGGCCAAAGGTAAGCTGGCACGTCAGGAATCCAGTTTCAAGGTAAAACTCTGATTTGGTTAAAATAAATTGAAGTCGCCGTAAGTCACTGTAAATAAAGGACTTACGTCTGCGGCGGTGCCCCGCAGGCGGGCTAAACCTAGTAACCACAAGGGTTTACGTCAATTGAAAGAAATGCCAATAAATCAGAACGCTTTTTGTTTTTAGGATTCACAGATCGGATCATATAGGTATAATGGTAGCATACCCGAGAGGGACAGACTACAAGACAAGGTTAGATTCCTTGTTAGTCAACGGCGGGAGTCTTACGACTTCGACAGTGTCGGGCAGTGAAGTCTTTCGGGTATCCCTGAGTATGGTTCTGCTCACCACTATCAGAGGATGACATACCTAGGCGGTGATTCCTCAAGTATCGCAAGGTGCTATATAAAATAAAATGGGCAAATAAAGCGGCATATACCTTGGGAAAGGGCCGCGACAACAAAAATACCCCCAAGTGCAAGCTAGAATCTTTCCGAGTTTTCTTTCTAGCCTAAGGACAAAATACGAGAAACTCGGTGCTTTTTCATTTCCGATAGGTATAATTGATAACATGACGAACGAAGACGAAAAAGATCTTTTTGAGAAGCTACTAGACCAAATCGGAGCCATGTTGGATTCCGTAGAAAAGTAACAAAAAAAAGGAGAAATATTCCGATGGGCAATCTAAGCCCCGCACCGAAGTGATCAGCGGGTAAGGGGGCTATAACATAAATACTAGAAATTATCAAAGGAATCATCAACCTTTACTTTTGGGGTAGATACAGCTATCGATTGGAAAGTTTCGAGTTGAAATACTCACCTATGAAAGGCCATTGCACCATACACATAGGCTTGACTTTCTAAGACCCGAGTGCGATTCTCGGCTACTCCACCATTTTCGTAGTCTTTTGACGGTTAGGTCTCACGCGAATATAAATAAAGTGAGGCGAGATAACGTTGGGTATCTTTCACTAGAATGTATCTGCTAGCTCTGATCCAGACCCCAACATTAACCTTGACTTTTCTACCTAAGGAGGTATAATACATACATGGACCTAAAATACGGTGATAAGATTGAAGTGTATCGCAACCTTCATAAGAAATGCTTTTCAGTAAGGCATAAGGGTAAGGTTGTTGGTTACCTACATGATAATGAACAGCTAGCCTTGACTAATGTGAAGTTTACTGTGCAACCTGCTGGTCGGGCTAAAGTTTTAAGGGAGAATAAAAAGAATGTACATGCCTTTGTGAGGGGTGAGTACGTAGGCTATGAGAACAATCTCGACAATGAGATGTACTTCGGTAAGTTCGAGGACCTTGACTTTTATGCGGTGTCCTACAATCCATACAAATCAGATAAGTTTGTAGTAAAGGAGACTGGGAAACCAATTGAAAGTAATTCAGAGGCTTTAATTAAGGGTGGGAAAGTCCTTCTCTACCAGGATAAGAGGCTTGACTTTTCTTACTAAGGGGCTATGATAGGATGTGTATGCGTCCTTAGCTCAACCGGATAGAGCAACAGCCTTCTAAGCTGTAGGTTGAAGGTTCGAATCCTTCAGGATGTACCATTTACTACCTTGACTTTTATGACACTTGAGAATGCTAACCATGACCCCATTTGTAAGTGGAATCTTCCAACCTGTAAATGTTTAATGGGCTTCTCTTACGAAGAAATGTGCTCTGATTGTAGAGATGATCGAGAGCATGGAGATGTATACTCTCACTGTGTATGCCCTCCTAAAGATTAACCTTGACTTTTATGGCATACCTACTAGGCATCGTAGCAATACTTTCAATTACAATGGTATCCGTGCTATTTGTATTATTAATTGAATATTTATGTGATAGGCGGGAATAACCAACCTTGACTTTGACGACATGGACTTATTTTTCAAGTGTGCGACTATTGTAATTGTAATTTTATATTTATTTCAATTACTTTCAAGGGATTACGACTAGGATCTGCCTTGACTTTTATGTAATCGGTATTTTATGAGGTATTTTATTAATATTTCATTGATATTAAATTAATTGTGGGCCATATTTAAAACTAATAACATCCCTTACAAATGATTAGACTTCCTACTCTTAAATGAATAGGAAGTCTTTTTTGTATAGATATTCTCATATATGGGACTATTGTCTCATTAATGGGAATATGTGAGAATTAGTACCTTTTCTACGCTTTTCCCATCCCTTTGCGAACCTTTTTAGAGGTTTCAGGTCTCTTAGATTTAATCTTCTTCATTCTTTCTTGTCTCTTAAGGAGGAACTCAGGACTTACATTCCCTCTCATACGAGCACCATTGTAGTTACCTCTAATGAACTCTCTACCTAGGTTTCTTTGATGATGTTGCTTCTTGTGTCCTCTAT
>Ga0208545_1000547_pt1 | contig 17489 bp, 12 predicted proteins | sample DEB08_DNA_12_FD_185498 | JGI IMG/M metagenome (GOLD analysis project Ga0208545, IMG submission 185498) | Aqueous microbial communities from the Delaware River and Bay under freshwater to marine salinity gradient to study organic matter... | ecosystem: Environmental > Aquatic > Marine > Coastal ... | reverse complement strand
TACGGAGTATATTCTAAATCTGGGTTTATTGTTAATGCAAACAAGATATCCTAATCTAAATTAGTAGTTCTTTATATTTATAATAAAGGAACTATTATATGAGTACAGAATTCGAACTTTTTAAGGGGACTAATTTTTCTGATTTGATGAAGGATATTTATCATAATTCAAAAAAGAAATCTAGACAGATTGATACTTTAATCAAAAGCCTAGAGCCTATGATTAAGAATACTGGTGATGCTACTGTCATAGTTCCTATGATCAAAGACTATCTAGAAGTATCTGTTAAGAATGATGATGCGTTAGTTAAATTAGCTGCAGTATGTCAACGACTAGTATCAGCATCTGGTAAAGATGATGAGGGTAATGAGTACGGATTAACAGATGAAGAAAGAGCACGTTTATTGGAAGAGGCAGAAGCAGAGATAGAAAAATTAAAACCAGAAACAGAGGTAGCCAATGGCATCGATAAAAACGGAAATAGGTCAGGTACTAGAGACATGGTTACCGACCCAGTTCAAGGAGACTAAAGACCTTAAAGGAAACCCTTTACCACAAGGTACTATTCGTGTAAGATTTTTAGGTGTTGAAGATTATGCATATCCTGCAGACCCACTACGTACACCAGTTCCTTTATATGGAGAACAAGTTATATGCATGAGTCTGCCTGCAGGCGATTCTACAGCACGTGATCAAAATAAGTGGTATTATACTTCTATAGTTAATGCTCATGGAAATATTAATAATTCATTGTTGCCTTTCTTGCAAGACAAAAAGACAGAAGAAACGACCGACCCTGCTAGTCCTATTACTAAAACAGGTGTAGGTAAGAAGCCAGAACAAATAAGCTTTACAGAAAAGGATATTGTTTCTATACAACCATTTCAGGGAGATACATTATATGCCGATCGATTCGGTAGTTTATTACGATTTTCATCTACACATATAGATGGTTTGATTCAATATCAAAATGACCCTTTTTGGAAAGGTGAAACAGCAGGCGACCCATTTGTATCTCTCACATGTGGTATATTAGGATCTGTTACTGGCAAAAGTAGTGAGAAGTATTATACTATAGAAAGTCCAAAAAACGATGCATCATTTATTTATCTCACATCTACTCAATATTTCAATACACTCAAATTCTCTCAAAGAAAGGTAGGTAAGTCGGTAAAATCATTAAATGATTATAAATTGGGCCAAGTAATAATAGGTTCTGATAGATTAGTATTTGATGCTCGTAAAGATGAAGTATTATTGATATCTAAAAAAGATGTCAAGATTGCTACCCCATCTTGGCAAACTGATATGGACGAGTTTTTTACTCAAATGTTAAAGTTGATTGAAGAAGTTATTAAACAAAATCAAAATTTAGAAATGGCACATATAGAGATTGCCGCATTAGGAATTAATTCTGCAACATCTATACATCCGACAGGAGTGGGTCCGTCTGGTCCTCCTTTAAATACAGCAGCCTTTGCCGCAACCAATGCTGCAGCAATAACTAATGCAATAACTACATCATCGATAAGAACTCGTATTGAAGGAATCAAAAGTATAATCCAAAAAATGAAACAGTAATGCCATTAGGACCTAAGCGTACACAATTAGAAGCAGATTTAGCATCATTATTAGGATCTCCAGAAGCACCTATGTCTGGAAAGGGATTGGCTAAAGCGTTATCTGAGTTTTCAAAAGGCATCCTTCCGCCAACGATAGGAATAATAACAGGAATACCTATAGCAACAGCAGTATACGATAGCGCCCCGGCGATGGATAAAACAAAAGGAATAGAAGATGCAATAAATGCCTTTGCCGATGCAAATGCACAGGGCATGGCAGTGTTTTTGTTTACAGGTACTGCACCACCGCCTATTACAGGCATTAAGCAACTATTTGAAATTATAACAAAGAACAAAGGTACGGTAAGTGATATGGCTAAAGCATTATCGTATGCAATCTTAGCTAATTATACATTAGGTCGTTCTGTATTTAATCCGTTAAGTATTCCTATACCAACATGGAATATACCTATACTGCCAGCATCGATACTTGATGAATTAGATCAAAATGATATTAATGATAGATTATCAAAGGCTCAAGCACAAGCACGTGATCTCGAAGATACAAATCTTAATGGAAGATTGGAGACAGATGAATTCTTCAGACAGATGAATGAAGGCTAGATATTAAGCCGGCCATTTCACCGGTTTAGACATATTTATTAAAAAGGGAATTACTATGAAAACACAAGGATTCGTAAAGTTATTACGTAAGGTAATTAGGGAAGAGGTTCGTAACGTTATTGTTAAAGAACTAAAACCTATACTAAATGAAGTGAATATCAAGAAACATGATATTAATCTTCAGGAGGTATTAGATACTCCTAAGAAACCTAAACAACCGGTTATGAAAAAACAATATACAAAAAATGCAGCGTTGAATGATATATTAAATGAAACGGCATCAACTCCACCAGAAGAATGGAATTCGATGAATTTTAGATCTGATATGGCAGAAGCATTTGGTATGCAAAGTTCTAATACTCCACTTGCAACAAAAGGAATTAATGGAGAAAGAATTGATATGAATAATGAAGCAGTTGCAACTACAGTAAATGCGATGACGAAAGATTATTCGGCATTGATGAAGGCAATTGATAAGAAAAAGGGAATGTAATAAATGGCTCGTCCAATATACCAATATAAACCAAAAGAAAATGGCGATACTGCATTAGGTATATTATTACCTCTTAATAAAGACGCGAAGGGCAAGTCAGTTGCAGACACATATAATAGTTCGGCAGTTTCTGGCAAAGGTGTATTTGAATCTTCTTATACAACTGAAGAGGCTGTTTTATCAAATCTTACAAATTTACTTTTAACTACAAAAGGACAACGTTATATGCAACCAAATTTTGGGACAAATATATCTTCTGTGTTGTTTGAAAATAATACAGATGATGTTAGAGAGTTGTTAAAAGAAACAATGGAGGAAGATATAAAATATTGGTTACCATATGTTAAATTATTAGATATTGAAATTGCATCATCACGAGACCGCCATACAATAAGTTTAAGATTATCATTTAGAATTGATTCAATTAGTGCTAATATTGTCATTAATGTGTTGGCGAGTGAAAATTCATTACAAGTTGATTCTGTTGAACGTGGTGAGATATTAGACCAAGTCGGAACATTTGGAGGTAGTACAGCATTTAACACAGGCCTGGGAGGGTCTTATTAAGAATTAAAGAGAAGGGTTAACTTATGGCAAACTTAGTTAAGAAAGATGTAAAATACTTAAATAAAGATTTTGCTCAGTTTAGACAAAATTTAATAAACTTTGCAAAGAATTATTTTCCAGATACATATCAAGATTTTAATGAATCATCTCCGGGTATGATGTTTATGGAAATGTCTTCATATGTAGGAGATGTATTATCATATTATACTGACAATTCTTTTAAAGAATCTTTATTATCAACTGCCGAAGAATCTTCTAATATTTTAATGTTGTCACAATTATTTGGGTATAAGCCTAGATTGAATGCGCCAGCAACTTGTACATTAGATGTATTTCATTTAGTACCAGCAAAAGGTACAGGAGCAAATGCAGCACCGGATATGGCATATGCGTTAACAATTGCTTCCGGAATGGAAGTATCTACGGAAGATAATATTACATTTCATACGGAAGAGTCTATAGATTTTTCTCAAGACCCAGAAGTTACAGTATATGAAATTGATGTATCGGGTAATGTAGTACGATATCTTCTTAAAAAGCAAGTTAAGGTTATCTCCGGTACAATTAAGTCATCTACTTTTTCGTTTGTAGATCCTAAGCCATATGATAAAATTATATTGCCTGATACAAATATTATAGATGTTATAAGTTGTTCGGATAGTGCTGGTAATACTTGGTACGAAACAGATTATCTAGCACAAGATACAATTTTTGAAGATGTTGCAAATATACCATTCAATGATCCAGAATTATCGGCATATCGATCAACAGTGCCTTATATATTAAAACTAAGAAAAACTGCTAGAAGATTTGTATCTAGAGTGAGAGATGATAATAGAGTTGAATTATTATTTGGCTCTGGAGTGTCTTCTGATGCAGATGAAGAAATTATTCCTAATCCTAAAAATGTTGGACATGGGTTAGAATACCTAAGACGTACTACAACATCAAATGTAGATCCAACAAACTTTTTATATACTAGTACATATGGTATAGCACCATCTAATACAACATTGACAATTAAATATTCATACGGAGGCCGTGTAGAGGAAAATGTTGGAATTAGTTCAATAGTGAGTGTTACTAGTGTAAGTTATCTGAATGAAACGGGATTAGTAGACCTTAGTTCAACTAAAGCTTCTTTGGCAGTTGTTAATAATGAACCTGCAGTAGGAGCTCGAGCAAGACAAGATTTAGATTCTATAAGACAAAATGCAATGTCGACATTTGCAGCACAGAATAGAGCAATCACAAGAGAAGATTATATCTCTAGAGTATATTCATTACCTTCAAGATTTGGTACGGTTGCAAAGGCATATATAGTAGGAGATTCGCAGATTAATACTGCAGATAAAACATATCCGGCCGAAACTATATCAAATCCATATGCACTGAATCTATATATATTGGCACAAAATGCTGATGGACATTTTACTGATAGCAATCAAGCTTTACTAGAAAATCTTAGAACATATTTATCACAATACAGAATGTTAACTGATGCACTTAATATTAAGTCGGCATTTATTATCAACTTAGGTATTAATTTTGAAGTTATTCCTAAGCCAAATGTAAATTCAAATGAAATTGTTCTAAAATGTATTGCTCGATTAAAAATATTGTTACATAATGATAGAATGCAAATCAACGGGCCATTAAATATTTCTTCTATTGTATCAGATTTAGATAGTATAGATGGTGTACAAAGTATTCCAACTTTTGAGTTTGTAAATTTACATTCTTCAAATAAAGGATATTCTGGAAATCAATATGATATCAATAGTGCAATAAAAAATAACATTTTATATCCATCATTAGACCCTAGTATATTTGAAATAAAATATCCTAATGCAGATATAAAAGGAAAAGTAGTTAAGCCATAGGGATAAACCATGAATAGAATATATTACGCAGAAAGAGATACAACCATATACGAACAATACCCAGACCGTAACACAGGTATCGACCAGATTCTAGAATTAGAAAAAATAACATCTGGATCTTTAAATTCTAAGACTGGGTTTATTGATGCTAATACATATAATAGTAGAATACTTATTGACTTTGGTTCAGAAGTGTCTACGTTAGCACAATCGATTACAGATGGAGATATTCCAACAATTGATAATACTAATATAACATCGGCATCTATATTTTTAAATCTACATGCTTCGGATGCATCAGACTTATTACAATCATATACAATCAAAGCCTATCCTATATCTGAATCTTGGGATAATGGTGCTGGTTATATGGATAATGAACCAGCAACAAAAGTTGGAGCATCGTGGTATAACAGATCAGGAGATGCGGTTGCACAAACCGTAGTTGTATGGAATACTGCAAATGCACCTAGTAAAAATACATCGGCGGGAACTACAAATAGTGATGGAGGAGGAACATGGATTACAGGCTCTGGATATGAAGCGTCTCAGTCATTTGAAAATCAATCACCGGACATTAGAATTAACGTAACTGACATAGTGAAGCAATGGGTGGACAATAATATTAGTAACAATGGATTCATTATTAAAAGACCTTATTCAGATGAAATAAGTGGTGATTTAGCCGGTTCGATAAAGTTCTTTGGAAGAGAGTCTCATACAATATTTGTTCCTAGATTAGAAGTATGTTGGGATGATCAAAGTATAACATCAACTACAGGAATAACTTCTAATACATATGTTCCGTATTTTAAAAATATAAAACCAGAATATAGGACTTCAGAGGTAGCAAGATTTAGATTAGGCGTTCGTCCGGAGTTTCCTTCCAAATCATATGCAACATCATCATTTTATATAACAGAAGATATCCTACCTGTATCGAGTTCATATGAAATTATTGATTCTGTAACAAATGATGTTATAGTGCAAGATGAAAAAATATTTAGCAATTCAACAACTAAGATTAGTAATGATAGTAATGGCAACTTCTTTGATTTAAGAATGGATAGTTTTATGCCAGAAAGATATTATAAAATAAAGTTAACATGTAGAAGATCATATGATACACAAACATATGATGACTTTTACTTTAAGGTAGTGAACTAATATGGCAAGTGAAAAAAATAAGTCGGACATAAAGACTGCAAACAATCGATACACTGCTGCGTCAAGTAAGGAAGAGTCTATCACACCAGATTTGAATCAAATGTTATTGAGTATCATGAAAGATGAATATCCAGATGATGCATTATATGCCAATGATCAACTTAGACCAGATTCGCCAGATCGACAAGCTCGACAATCATTTAAAAGAAATGATGAAAAGTATCCAACATCGCCAGCTTCATTAAGGCCAGCACCCCGTAATGAAAAAAATGTATTAGATGTATCAACAGAGAGTACTACATATGCTAAATATAGTTTACTTAAATCTTATCCAACGGTAGATGAAGATATATTAGATGATTTGATTGATGAGGAATGGGAATATTTTGAAGATGAGGAAGAAGAAGAAATTCAAATTGTAGTGCCTGTTAAAGAAAGTGGACTATTCTTAGTTAATTCAGACATCGATTTAGGAGACATTCATGATGCATATATTGATCGAGGACCTCATAACATAGAAGAAGATGAAGAAGATTTCAATCCATTCTGCGTATTTTTTATTAATAATGGAATTGCATATCCTGTACCTACATATAAAACATTAGAGGTTATGTTAGTCGAGAGGGGCGCATCATATGACGTTATTACAGAGGCTACAAGACAACAAATTAAAGATTTTGATTTATTATTAGACGGCGAAACAGATGAGTCTGTTGATTACGGTGCTAATACAGATTTGGATGAAGATGATGATGGAGATATTACTCAATTAGAAGAATTTAGAGCTAGATCATTACCAACACGTGATAGCGAATGGTCTCCTCAAATAAGATTTCGAAGTGGATATCAACCAAAGGCTCCATTCTTAAGAGATCCGGGCGATTATATTAAGCCAGAGAGTATGCGTTCAGTTGACGGCCGTACAGGAGTTGATGAAGATGGCAATAATTTACCACCGGACATTTACCAAGAACAAGATCCGAATGATAGATATTTTGATCAAGTATTTCAAGAACAAACTTATCGAGAAGCATTACGAGAAAAATATGAAGGTAAGATGATTATAGCCGATTGGCCTAGACCTGATTATGAGAGTAAAGAAGTAAGTATGGGTACTGATATTAAATCTGATGATGCTGTTCTTAATTTACGTATGATGATCAATGGTCATTGGAAACGTGTTACTGATGGTAAAACTATGAAGTTATATGCATATCTAAATGGCTATGATATTTCTGATTATACTCCTGGCCAGGGTAGGTATGGCGAAACTGGATATATAAATTTATTAGTTGAGGCAGGAGGAATAACTGTAGTTCAGCCTAGTAGAGGATCTGCATTTACTAATGATGTACAAAATCCTGATTCCAAATCTGATATGGTTAATAAGACAGAACCATTATGGAATGCATTTCCTCATATTATTGAAGCCGATGATGATGGTAGATCTGGTTTAGATGGACGTGAATATAGAGAATATATTGATAATTTTTCAAATGGACAAGACCCATTTGGATTGTCTTATATGGCTCCATATGAACCTAAAGGATCTATAAAATATTATCCAGAACAACAATATGCAGATTTAATTGCACAGTCAATTGAACAAGAGCAAATTGATGCTATAAAAGAACAAATATTTGAATTATGGCCTGGAATTGTTTCTAGTATAGTGTCTGCAAAAACACAGCAAGATGCATTGCCATCTGATTATGGCCGATATGTCGTAAAAATGTTAGGGCCTAAGAGTCCGTTATATAGAATAATGATATCCAAAGATGGTCATTGGAAATATGTTAAAAAGAAGACATGGCCTGGGAAAGATAAGATAAAAACTAAAACTAGTAATGAAAGGTTATTCAAAGTATGCAACAGAAGAGTTGGAATTAAATCTTCATTAAATGAATCACAAGAAAGAGATTTAGTTGCAAAATATAAATGGATGAAAACGGTGCAACGTGATAAGTTTATGGCATGGGCATCTGGTGGAGCACAAGCTGGCCTAGGTGTAGGAACGGTTGTAGCAACAGGAGCCGGGGTTTATTTAGCTGGACAAATTGGTGTCGCAGTAGCGGCAGCAGGAACGGCAGCATTTGAAGCCTCGTTGATAGCAGCTGGAATTCCATTATTGCCAACTGTAACGGTTACGGCTGCCGCTCCAAGCTTTGGAGCAACATTAGGTGCGTTAGCAACCAATCCTATCACAATAGGTGTTGCAGCATTAGCAGGAGCGTTAATATTAACAGATGCAATAATAGGTGAAGTGCCTGAAGGTGAATATGATTTGCCTCCATGGAGGTTCATGGATGATAATTGGTATATACAAGCGTGTATATTAAATGAATGTGATGATCATATAGAAGGGTTTAAGCAAGCAGCAGATGCGGCTGATACAGCCATACCTTATATAGCAGAAATGATAGATACATTATATGATGGAATGGATGATATAGATGAAGCTATGTTGAAGGCCGATGATATTGAAGAGTTCCAACAAATATTCGAATATATTTTATCTATTAAAACAATGGTCGAAGAATTGAATAATTCTGGAGTATATGCATTAGGAACTCAATTAAAGACAGAGATAGATATTTATTTAAGTAAGAAGTTAAAAGGTCAGTATGATGCAATTCAATATTTAAGAAAACGAGTATATAAGACCGGTAATTTCTGGAAAAAGAAAAGAAAGTATGGCTTGGTATGGCCGAAAGGACCTCAAAATATTTTGAACCAATATGTACCAGGTTGTAGATTTGATAATTATGTACCAAAGGTATAAGATGATATGGCATTAGATAGATTTTCAAATATAAAAGAAATACAAGAAACTAATGGAGTTGTCCGTGGCGTTGTATGGAACGAAAAAGATTTAGATATATTACAACTAGATCTAAAAGGCGTTTCACCAGAACAAAGACCGGTCGTAGAAATACATTTATATACTATAGGATCTGAATCTAGTTATATTGTAGGTGGGTGTATAGATGATTTTGAAATACAAAGGTCTCAGCTTTATATTGATTATGGTAAGGCATGTCAGTCATTAGGAATCGAACGTGGGCAGTTTGAAGTTGTAGTAAATGTATATAAAAACTTATTAGGATCAAAAGAAGAACAAGGCCTTTATATAAAAGAAATATCTGATGATAGACGAGAAGTATGGGTTGAATCATTTCCAAATTCTAATTTAGATGTTGCAGAATATATTAATAGTTTTGGTTCTGGTCAATATGCTGAAAAGGTTTATGAAAAAGATTCTAACGATGAATTAGTTTTAGATGAAGGCGGTAATCCTATTTTAACTGCAGTCATTGAAAGGCCTTTATCTGATGATATTGCTATTAACTTAGGCGACAATCAAATATTAAAAATTATCAATCAAAAAGATTGGCAATCAGAATCTGCTTTTGTTGCAAGATTATATAAACCACTACCTGCAGGAGTGGAGGTTAAAGACAAATTATGGACAATAGAACAATTATCTGATGCATATATAGATAATATAACATTATCAGGGCCAGGCGCTTCAAAAGAGAAAAGCCGAGAATTATTAGGACCAAATTTTGCAATTGATGTATCACGAGGAACAATAACAGAAACAGATTTCGAATCATGGAATAGTTTGCTAGATGCAAATACTTCAACATCACAGCAAATTGTAGATCGAATATTTTCTGGGTCGTTAGGGCAGGCCGTAAATATAGATTACTCTGGTTTCCAAAACTTTATTCATTTTTCATCCGCAGCCGAACGATTAGCTAATTTTAAATACAAATTAGAGCTAATTGAATATTATGATGGCCGTGTTAAAGTATTACAAGATGCGACTGGAGAAGATACATCTGCATTACAAGGTAATATACAGACCAATAGAGATCGGAGAAGTGATGTAATAGGAAATTTTGATGGATTTGAAAGATGGTTATACAATGATCAAACGTCAAGTTTATTTACAAATCATGCTGTATATAATGATAATACAAATAAGGATGGCTTATATGCTGCAGAAGGCGGGTTCCTAGGTGCGGATCATTATAGATTAGAATCATTTCCTAAATATCTAAGTGGAAGTAAATATTACCTACACCACTCCACATCTAGTATAGCAACAACATGGTATAATGGGTGGTATGCCTCGGCATCACTTTATGATAATGAAAATAATAAATCGCTAGCAAAATCTATTCCAGAACATATTAGATTAGATAAAAATAATAGTGAATATGAATTATTTGTTAATATGATAGGACATCACTATGATATATTATATACTCATATTGAAAATTTAACAAAGATATATAAGCCAGAAGAACATCCTAAATTAGGACAAAGTAAAGATACATTATATCAGGTAGCAGAATCATTAGGATGGAAATTAGAAAATGGAAACCAAGCATCTCAATTATGGCAATATAAATTAGGCGTCGACTCTGGTTCCGGTGAATATGCTACAACCGGTTCTTTATTTTCTAAACCGGATGAAGAGATTACAACAGAAGTTTGGAGAAGGATAGTTAACAACTTGCCATACTTACTTAAAACAAAAGGTACTGCAAGGTCAATTAAAGCGTTAATGAATACATATGGTATTCCTCAGACTTTATTGAGTATAAGAGAATATGGTGGTCCTAAAGTAGATGAAGATACTCCAACATTGATTGAAGATAGATTTTCATATGCATTACAATTTAAAGGGGCATCGTTAGATAGTATAACATCGCCTCATATTAGACATGGTGTACGAGATTATACAACAGATATTGGGACATGGGGTTTTGTAAGACCATATTTAAGCTCTGGAGATAAAATTCCTCCACAAACAAAAGAGATTAGATTTAAGCCAGCAATTAAAGAAAGCATGTTGTTGTTGTCAAATGCAAACCTTGCTACCGGTCCTGCTGATGCTAGAATTAATTCTCAAATAGCAATAGAATATACAGGGTCGTATTCTGGTTCAGATCAATATGGTAGGATTGTTTACTCCCATGGAAAGGCATTTGGTCAATACCAACCAGCAACAGGATCAACAGATTGGGTACCTTTATATGATGGTAATTTTTGGAACTTGAGATGGTTTTGGCAAGCTACAGGGTCTGACTCTGGAATTTATAATACAAGTGCAAATCTAAATACAACATATCATATACAAGTACAACAGGCATCAGATTATATAGATGATAAAATCATTCATCGAGCTAGTGCATCATATACACCAACAGATGCCGCGCATAGATATGGCTGGAATGCATTACATATTGATAGTGATAATAGACAAGCATATTTAGGAGGATTTCCTGGAACGGGGGGTACAAAAGATCAGTGGAAAGTAAATACTAACTTAAGAAGATTTTTAGAAAGAAATGATTCTATTAATTTCTCTAATGCTAATACGCCTAATCTATTAACATTCTCTGGTTCGATGCAAGAGTATAGAGAGTGGTTGGAAGATATAGGACAAACTGCATTTGATTTACATACAACAAATCCTACTTCATATGTTTCTGGGTTAGATCCTACATCATCATTTGATACATTAATAAGACATTATCCTTTAGGTACTAATTTAAATGCTGTAGATCATTCTAATTCATCATATCATATAATATCATCTTCACATCCAGCGCAGATAATACTAGATGCACAAACTCCATATGATAATCATATTGAATCAGGTAGTACATATGCTACAATGTCAAATTTTCCTACTCCTACAAATGTACAACGAGGAAATTATGAGCCGGTAGAAGAAACATATTATATACAAGGAGTTTCATTAGGAGGAAATGTTCCTAGATCGCAAAAAATTAGATTAGAAGATAATGAACTAGTTCGTACTTTATCTCCTAAGTCTTCTGCAGAAAAATCCAGATTCGATAGAGCTCCAATTGATACAAATAAGTTAGGATTATTTTATTCAGCAGCTGATCAAATTAATAAAGAAATCTTCAATCATATAGGCGATATAGCATTAGATGATTATGTAGGAGATCCGGATCACGAGTTCACATTTGAGTATCCGGACTTAACTCATTTCTCAAAAGAATATTGGAAAAAATATTCTGATAAAAATGATATAAACGCTTACTTGAGAGTCTTTAGCCAATTTGATTATACACTGTTTAGTCAAATACAACAATTGTTACCAGAACGTATTGACGAATCAATGGGAATATTAGTTGAACCACATGCATTAGAAAGAGTAAAGGTTAAGTTGGCAGATAAGCCTAAGGTCAGTAATCCTCAATATGATAGTCGTATAGAAGATCCAGTTAAAGAAGTTTCTGGTGATACTCTTTTATTATCTGCTAGCATAGATTCTCCTGTGAATGTTACTGATAGTGTTCAAGTATACCATGTAGGTAGTAGTGGATATTTAGATACCGGCAATTATTTAGCAAATGCAAACATATTGCCCGGAGGTGATCCATATAAAGGCAGTACATATAAACATATTTATACATTGTTTCCATATCAAACAAATTATACCGAAGCAGTAGCTTTAAATTTACCAATGGAAATAACTGGTACTTTATCTCCTTTAACATATTCACCAACCGGAAGTGTTATATTAGAACAAAGGCCTAGTTCAATATTCAAGCTAGATGTATTACATTACTCCGGAAGCATTTTGTTAAATAAAAGAGCTAGAAATCTTTTATCTGAAGTTAGTAGATCTTTAGGTCAAGGAATACCTAGCAAATATAACTACTCAAGAAGTTTAGACGAAACTGGATATATGGATGATTTTATCCAAGCAACAGAAAATTTAAAGTATGAGGGATGTAGAATATCAGGGCCTGGAATCAATCTCCCTTCTACTATTAATGCACTTGGGCAAAAGGCGGTAGTAGAAATATTCGAAACCAATCCAAATACATTAATCTTTAATAATCAACCAAATGTAACAAATCCAGGTAATTTAGAAGTTAGATAAACTTATGCATAAGCATATTTATTAAAAAGATAGGGAATAACAATGGGATACTTAAATAACTCAACAATCACGGTCGATGCAATCCTTACTAAAAAAGGAAGAGAACTTTTAGCAAGAGGTAGAGACGAATTTAAAATTAAACAATTTGCATTAGCAGATGATGAAATCGATTATGATCTATATAATCCAGAACATCCGCTAGGAACTGCGTATTATGGCGCGGCTATCGAAAATATGCCTGTTGTTGAAGCATTAGCAGACGAAACACAAATGTTAAAATATAAATTAGTTACTTTACCAAAAGGGACTGCACGTATACCTGTTGTAAGAGTTGCACAAACCAATATTGAGTTAAATGCAAATGAGAGTACAGTAATAACTCCATCAACAGTTAACTTTGGCGGCGGTAATAGAAGTTTTGGATATACAGCAATTTTATCTGATTCAGATTGTGCCGATATTGTTGCAACAAGAGGAGCTAGAAATTCAGCAGCATCAGTTCCACAATTTATAGGTGATTCGGAAGCTGCACAATCAATTACAGTATCAGGAACTCAATTTGAAATTACCGCTAAAGAATTATTAAATGCTGATAAACAAGTTACAATATTGTTTATTGGTAATGAAACTGGTGGTAGAGCATCTGTGACATTAACGATTAAAAAAGTTGAAATTGCAACAGCGGCGTCAGTAGGACCAGTTGCATAATAAAGGGAAATAAAAATGGCAATATATAACAGAAGAGTAAGTAGAAGAGGACCGGTAGCATTTAGAAGAAGAAATCCGGTTTCTGCAACATCTCAAGTTGAAAGTTTAGCTAGACAATTAGCTGATCAGATTATTAGAGAACGTGAGCAGGCAAAGGCACGTCAAAGATTGGGACGTATTTATACTAACTTTGATCCTACTGATGATGTATTGCCTAACAATATAGAAACTGTTACAAGAGGATTGTTTGCAGGTAATACTGGAAGTTTAACTTCTATGTTTACTTCATCGAATTTGACAGCAACTCAAAAAACATATATACAAGAAATATTTTCAACGGGAGATCCTGCAACAAATAATAATGCCAATTCAGAATTGTCTATGGCATATGGCCACTTTAATGGATCGGGTTCAAAAGATTTGACAGGAAACTTAAATAATGATACTCCATCTAGAGCAATTTATAAACAATATGCACAATTATTACTTGCCCCTAATGATAAAAAGTTTACAATTAACGGCACAGATACAAACGAAATATATGTGTTAAACTTTAATAGAGCTAGAATAAGAGAAAAATTAGATCCAGGTAATTTTGAATTATCATTAGCACAACTATCAGGATCTGCACCAGGCGGTATAGTTAATGGTTTTGCAAATAATGCACATACTGGTTCTAATGTTAAATTATCAGGAACAAGTAATTTCATTCAAATAATTGATGATTCGTCATTATCATCTGCAACTGTAGGAGAAGGTGGTTTAGTATATAATTTAGTTTCTGGATCAATTGATGAAGGAACTACTATTTATAATTCAACAAGTCCAGTATATTATGGATTAGTATATCCACAACATGGTGTTGCAATATTAAACGGCGAACAATTAAATAAAGACATATCATTAGGAGGCGTTAACTTTAATTCTGTAACAGGTTCGGGAGTACAAGGCGATAATACAGTAAAATTATTTAAGTCTATATCTGGGTCTAATGCATTGACACCTGCAGGAGTAAATGGTGGTATTCAAGCAAGATCTTCTGAACAAGTTAAATCAACATATTATTTTGTAAGAGTTAAGAATGCAGAATATAATTATTCAAATAATCCATCATTTGTAACAGGATCGTTAGGAGAGTTATTCTTCAATTCAATGATACAAGATCCACAAGTATATATAACAACAGTAGGATTATATAATGACAGGAGAGAGTTATTAGCAACAGCAAAACTATCTCAACCATTATTGAAAAATTATACAAGAGAAGCTCTTATTAAGGTTAAATTAGACTTCTAAATTAAATTAGTAAGATGATATGCCAATTATACCGTCAGTATTTCAGCCAATCAGGGCAAATGATTTTCAACAAAGGCCAGTAAAGACTTATAAACATTATAAAGTTTTATCTAGCACATTTTCTAACAACGACGGTTATTTTCGACATAATGCAATTTATCGTAAACATGTTCCTCATATTGACGGAGAAACGGGACAGGGTGTAGGAGAAAGAACATTTCCAATCAATTCAGATGATAATACAAATCAACATGTTATTTGGAATGCAATTAATCATAAGTATTATCGTAATCATAATCCAGCTGAATCTGCAGATTTTTTAAGTATTGATACTCAACAACGATCGTTATGGCATTCGGCATCATTATTTACAGCTCCATATGGACAGGTAGGCGAAAAAATAAAACATGGAACATTTAAAGTTACATCTTCAATAGGCGGATTAACAATTAATCTACATGATGATGGAAATGGAAATTTAATTGACCCTATAATAGATACAACTACATTTGCATCTAGTAGCAGAAATTTCTTTTACATGTCGTTTAATGACTTATACAAAAAGTTTAATGACTATGATGAATTAGGAATATTATCAAAAGGCATAACTTACAAATTAAACAAAGTAGACAAGACTACAATAATAAACAATTCAGTAACGGTTGTAAGTGGAATTGAAGTTACTAGTAGTGCTGTCTCAGCAACGCCATCCGGTTTAGCTGCTAAGTTTGATAATACATTAGGACATAATATAAGAATACCGCATAATGATAAATTTGATAGATTTGGTCGTTGTGATGATTGGACGGTATCATTTTGGCATAAATATAATAGTGCAGATGAACATACAATATTATCTAAATGGGGAGTAAAAGAAGAAACGTTTTTAGATAGTGTTGATGGTAAACGTAAATTACGTACTGTGAATAACAATCCGACTCAAGGTGCTAGTTCACCATTGATGACAGCTGCAAACTTTGAAAGTAACAATATACGTACTCCTATGCATATTGTAGCTAATGAAGTTGAACCTGGCGGACTTACATATAATTTTATAGCATGTGATGGAAAGAAAGCAACATTAGTATCTACCGGCGAAGTACCGATTACTAGTACAGATTGGCAACATATATGTGTTAGAAATTCTGCATCCAAATTAGAAATTTTTGCAAATGGAGTAACTGGATCTGGAGGAACAACAGGAACATTGCCAGATTTTACATCTAATATAGCTGATGTTGTAATAGGTAATGTTAATAATGAGAGGCAAGATGGTATTGAATTTCATATAGCAGAAATAAGAATGTATGATTATGCTGTTAATGATCAGGCAATTGCATCCTTAGGAAACAATCATTATCTATCAGCCTCATGTTATCAAACTAACGTGGTAGGCAATGTATTCCACAAAAATGGCCAAGTAGTTGCATCTTCTCCATTGCCTAAATATAATTCAGGTTCGGGTATATTTGGTAATACCTGGGACGTTAAGTATCGTGGTACTCATACTATTTATGAAAATGAGTGTTTGGTTCGTGTACCAAAAGATCAATTCAATGTTACAATGAATCCTACTTCAACTTATAGACCCGTAACAGATGGGGATATTTGTGATGCAAATCAAACAACATTACCACCCGGGGAATTACGCAAAGGATTATTTGTATCCGGAACATTAAAACCTTATATTACATCAATTGGTTTATATAACGATAAAGCAGAAATGTTAGCAACAGCAAAGTTAGCTCAACCTATTCAAAAAAACCCAGATATTGACATGAACTTCATTGTTCGTTGGGACTACTAATATTTATATAAAATAGAGGAATAAGTTATGGCGTGGAGATCAAAATCCAAATTACGTGCAAACGCAATTAAACATGGTTATAGAAGCGGGTTTGAACATAAAGTATCAGATCAACTTAAAGAAAATAAAATTAAATTTAAGTATGAAACTACGGTTATAGATTATATTAAACCAGAAACTCAACATACATATACAATTGACTTTACACTACCTAATGGTATCTTAGTTGAAACAAAAGGCAGATGGGTTCTTGAAGATAGGAAGAAACATTTACTTATAAAAAAACAACATCCAGAATTAGATATTAGAATGGTATTTCAATCTTCCAAAACAAAAATAAGGAAAGGATCAAAAACTACTTATGCAATGTATTGTGATAAACATGATATACCATGGGCAGAGAAGGTTATTCCGGAGAGTTGGCTTAAGGAGAAAAAAAGCTCGT
>Ga0208545_1000534_pt1 | contig 17732 bp, 19 predicted proteins | sample DEB08_DNA_12_FD_185498 | JGI IMG/M metagenome (GOLD analysis project Ga0208545, IMG submission 185498) | Aqueous microbial communities from the Delaware River and Bay under freshwater to marine salinity gradient to study organic matter... | ecosystem: Environmental > Aquatic > Marine > Coastal ... | reverse complement strand
CGGAGAATTTAATGGAACCAATAAAGTTACCTAAGCTTAGGAAGATAGATCCTAACAAACAAAAAAAGAAAAAGATATTATTATTATCTGATGATTTACGAATGCATTCCGGAATCGGTACAATGTCTCGTGAATTTGTATTAGGCACATTAGATCAATACGATTGGTGCCAACTTGGAGCAGCAATTAAACATCCAGAATCTGGTAAAGTTTTAGATTTATCTAATGACGTTAGTAAAGAAACAGGTGTAGAAGATGCATATTTAAAAATATACCCTTGTGATGGATATGGTAATTCAAATATATTACAACAGATAATGAATATTGAAAAGCCTGATGCTATTTTACATTTTACAGATCCTAGATTTTGGGGATGGTTATATCAAATAGAACATCAAGTTCGGCAACATATACCAATTATGTATTATAATATCTGGGATGACCTTCCATATCCACATTGGAATGAGCCATTTTATGAGTCATGTGATTTATTAATGAATATTTCCAAACAAACAAATAACATTGTAAAAAATGTGTTACAGAAATTCCCAAAACCAGATTGGGCTGTACAATGGGTACCACATGGAGTAAATGCCAATAAATTTTTTCCAATTACATCATTACATAAAGAATATAATGAATTTGAAAAATTTTCAAATGAATTTAAAAAAACTAATGATGTTGATTTTATATTCTTTTGGAATAATAGAAATATTAGACGAAAACAACCAGGCGATTTAATCATTGCATATAAAGAATTCTGTGATAAATTACCAAAAGAAAAATCTAGTAAATGTGCATTGTTTATGCATACTCAGATACGAGATGATAACGGTACTGATTTATTTGCAGTTAAAAAGGCATTATGTCCAGATTATAAAATAATCTTTAGTGATAAAGCAGTAGATACTCGTATATTGAATTATTATTATAACATGGCTGATGTAACTGTTAATATTGCATCTAATGAAGGCTTTGGAATATCTTGGTGTGAATCATTACATGCCGGCACGCCAATTATTAATAATGTGACCGGTGGATTGCAAGACGGTTGTAGATTTGAAAATGCGACAGGTGATTGGATAGAATTTGATACTCATTTCCCAAGTAACCATGATGGAACATATAAAGTGCATGGTGAATGGGTAAAGCCAGTATTCCCAACTAATCGGTCATTACAAGGATCGCCTATGACTCCTTATATATTCGATGATAGAGTTGATTTCCGTGATGTTGCAGATGCAATGTATTATTGGTATGATATGAAAAAGGAAGATCGTGAGTCCAATGGTCAGGTAGGCCATGATTGGGTTTGTGGAGATGAATCAAATATGTCAGCAACTGGTATGAGTAAATTAATGGCCAATTGTATTAATACATGTTTAGAAAAATGGACGCCGAGAAAGCGATTTACCATGTATAAAATAGAACAAGACAAGAAAATAGAAAATCCAGGAGTTGTAGTATAATGAAACCATTTATAGTAGTACAAGGACCAGTCTCGACTCGGTCAGGTTATGGAAATCATACAAGAGATTTAGTAACAGCTTTAATTAAAGCAGATAAATATGATATCAAAATTATATCATTGCCATGGGGATCATGCCCCACTAATGCATTACTTGCCGATGATCCTAATCATAAAGCAATAATTGATAGAATTGCAACACAGAATATTAATAAGAAGCCAGATGTATTTATACAAGTATCTGTACCAAACGAATTTCAAGTTCTTGGAAAATATAATATAGGTATAACAGCTGGTATAGAAACAAATAGAGTCGCCCATGCATGGATCGAAGGATGTAACCGCATGGATATGAATATTGTGACATCTGAACATTCTAAACATGGGTTTGTAAACACTGTATATGATGCAATTGATGAGCAGTCAAAACAAAAAACTGGTGAATTGCGATTGAATAAACCTATTCAAGTTTTATTTGAAGGATTGGATTTAAATGTATATAATAAAACAACTAAAATTCATGATACGGTATTATCTGAATTAAAGGATATAAAGGATGAATTTTGTTTTTTATATACAGGTCATTGGTTAAAAGGCGCCATGGGTCAAGATCGGAAAGACGTTGGAATGATGATCAAAACGTTTTGTGAATCATTTAAAAATAAAATGCCTAAAAATAGGCCAGCGTTAATTTTGAAAACATCTCATGCAACATTCTCGATTATTGACCGAGATGAGATAATGAAAAAGGTTCAGCAGATTATAGAGCCATATGGTAATAAGGCTCCGAATATTTATCTATTGCATGGAGACTTAACTGATGAAGAAATGAATTCATTATACAATCATCCAAAAATCAATGCAATGATTTCATTTACTAAAGGAGAAGGATTTGGCCGGCCATTATTAGAATTTGGTATTACTGGTAAGCCAATTATTGCTAGCAATTGGTCAGGTCATCTAGATTTTTTACATAAAGATTATTGTACATTATTACCAGGTGAACAGACTCCAGTGCATAAGTCTGTTATAGATAATTTTATATTGAAAGATTCAACGTGGTTTACTGTTGATTATGGCTATGCAGTTCGTGTATTACAAGACTGTGTATCTAATTACAAGCAATATTTAACTAAAGCTAGAAAGCAGTCTCATCATGTTAAGACTAATTTTAATCTAGATTTAATGTCAGAAAAATTTTGCGAGATTGTAGATGTTGGATTACAAACAGTACCTCAGCAAATGTCTTTAAATTTACCAAAACTTAAAAAGGTAGGATCGCCAAAAATAAATTTACCAAAACTTAAAAAGGTAGAATCATGAATTTAAATTACGATGAAATATCACCTATTACAGGTAATAAATGTGTATTAATAGAGGCTGATCAAAATACAAATATTGAATCGCGTATATGTATGGAATCAGGTTATACGACTAATGATTATTTAAAAATTGATTCTGACCATATCGCAAAATTTGAATCAACTATTACCGAGTATATGAGTACAGTGAAATATGTAGATAATGAATTAGGATGTATTTGGTATCCTACATTTATAAATTTACCTGGTGGCATGATATACTGCGAACCTAAGGATAATGAACTTGTATGGAAAATAGCATCTGTCATTAATATGACCGAAGAAGAGCAATTAAAATATCCGGTACCAAATAAACCTGGAGAATATTTTCCATCGCGATTAGATGTTGATAATGCCAAGGCATTTGGTAAGTATGACTTTAAAACTGCATTAGATGAACTGTATTCCATAGTATTGGAGGTAAATAATGAAGATTAGCTATGCAATTACTGCTTGGAATGAACATAAAGAATTAGAAAAATTATTGACTCATTTGATATGGAAAAAGCGAAAAGATGATGAAATTATAGTACAGACCGATAACGGAAAAACGACTCCAGAAGTATATGATGTACTAGAGCGGTTTGATGGTAAGACTCAATATAATGATTATCGTCATTATTCTCACCCATTGGCTAAGAACTTTGCTCAATATAAAAATAAATTGACTGCAAATTGTAAAGGAGATTGGATATTTCAAATCGATGCAGATGAAATGCCAAATGAATACCTTATCCAGGCGTTGCCGTTCATATTAGAAGCGAACCCAGAAACCGAGGCTTATTGGATACCTAGAGTCAATACAGTTGCAGGGATTACAGATCCGCATATTCAAAAATGGGGATGGAGAGTTGATGATCGGGGATGGGTCAATTTTCCAGACTGGCAAATGCGATTATATAAAAATTCGGAACATATATATTGGATAAAGCCAGTTCATGAGCAATTAAAAGGTTATACTAAGTTTGCTAGCTTGCCGGCAGAAGAAAGATATGCATTATATCATGCAAAAGATATTGGAAGGCAGGAAGAACAGAATAAATTTTATGATACGATATGATTAAAGTTAAATTATCAGACCCAAATGACTCTAAAAACTTTAGTGGATTAATTTTAAATAAAGATAGATTACGTGATTATAGTATCGAATTAACTACATCTAATGACTATGATTATGAATTTATAAGTCAAAATCAATATTTAGATTTATCCGTCCCTTTGGCTCAAAGCATAGATACCGGTTTAGAATATCTTTCAAATAAATCTGGAGATTATTTCTTATTCCATGGAGCGGATTCCACATCACTATTAGGCGCATATGAAGTTTTCTCTCAATGCAATGCCAAGGCATTATTCAAAAAACAAATATTATCTCAACTCGATTATAAACATCCGGCTATATTAAACAAATGGTTTTTTGGTACCGGCGATGTTTTAAATGTAGGTTATGATATACCTAATGACACATATTCCAGAATACATCTTACTGGATTCAATGTTGGTCATAACTGGCCTCAACTACAGATAATGCAACAAGGTAATAATGTGCGTGATATTGATGTATGTGCTGTATACCAAACATATATTCCGCGGCAAGTATTCGATCATGAAGTGCGGAGTGATGTATTATATAAAGATCATAGAAATGGTGCATGGGAAGAGTTAGAAAAAATAAACAACAAATATAATATTATAAAAGGCCAAACAAGCCGCCCAGAATTTATTGAAATAATGAAACGTTCTAGAATTGGGATTTCGCCTTTTGGTATGGGAGAATTATGTTACCGCGATTTAGAATTAATACAATGGGGTTGTTTACTCATCAAACCAGATATGAGTAAAGTTATAACAAAACCAGACTTTTTTAAGCCAATGGAAACATATGTTCCGGTCAATCCGGATTGGTCTAATTTAAACGAAGTTATAGAAAATATATTATCTAATTATAAAGATTATGAACATATCATCGAAACGGCTCGTAAAAGAGTTACAGAATTATATTCGTATGATAATGTATGCATGCATTGGTATAAATTTTTTGCTAATATGTCTGGTATCTCATCATGATTAAAATAAAAATTCAAAATCCATTTGTTGATAGAAATGAACCTACATTTCGCCCGTTATTGTTTGTTAAAGACATGTTACGTGATTATAGTATTGACATTACTGAGTCAGATGATTATGATTATTTATTTATCGGAATGTCAGATTTTATTGATAAACGAGTCTCATTACAAGATAGCATTGATAAAGGATTAGAAAACTTATCAAAAATTACCGGTGATTACTTTTTATTTGACGGTTCCGATTCTCATTCATTAATGGGTGCATATGAAGTATTTGATCAAAGTAATGCTATATACTTATTTAAAAATCAACTACATAGAAATAAAAATGATTATAAAATACCTAAAGCATTTAATAAATGGTACTTTGGAAATAACTCTGATCTAGATTTATCATACGATATCCCAGCTGATAAATGGAATCGAATTAAACTAACTGGATGGAACATGATGAGCAATGTCCCGAGTCATAGAAATTTTTATGAGCCTAGTAAAGAAAAGTCAATTGATGTTTGTGCTGTTTTTAAGGCAGATGGTGATGTGAGTTACGATCATTTAGTACGTAATGATGAAATGTATATATCACATAGAAAAAATATATTCAAAGAGCTGAATAAAATATCAGATAAATATCGTATAGTCACCGGCCAATTACCATTTAATGAGTATATGCAAACATTATATAATTCAAAAATATGCATTTCTCCATATGGTATGGGTGAAATACGACAAGGTGATGGCGAAGCAATGCAATTAGGTACTATCATTTGTAAAGAAAATATGTCACAATTTGATTTTGGTTCAAATGTATGGAAAGAAAATGATACATATATTCCATTTGAATACGACTGTTCAGATTTAGTTAATCAATTAGAAAAAGTATTAGGAAATTATAATAATTTTTCTTATATTAATGATAATATGAGGCATGCATACACATTAGAATATGATTATCATAAATTATGCATGCGATGGTATAATATTTTTAGTAATATGGATTCAATATCAAATGAGTAAAAGTATAAAAATAATAGGTGCTGGATTATTTGGCTGTGCTATTGGTTACGAATTAGATCGCCTAGGTCATAATGTTACTATAATAGAACAGGATTGTGACATCATGTTACATGCATCTAAACAAAATCATAATCGAATACATTTTGGATATCATTATCCTAGGAGCATGGAAACTGCAAAACAAAGTTTAGATGGATTGTTATCATTTATAATAAATTATCGTGATGCTATATTATCACATTTTCCTAACTATTATATGGTTGCAAAAGATAGTAACGTTACATCATCAGATTATATAGATTTTTGCAAAAAAGTAGGAATTAGTCATACGGTTGGATATCCTAACTCTGATATAATAAATAAAGATCTTATTGATTTATCTTTAAAGACAGATGAGGTTATATATGATTATGATATATTAAAAAATATAGTTAAACAACGTATACATAATTCTAATATAAAAGTTAAATTAAATACAAAATTTGATGGTAATATAAATGATTGTGATTATATAATAAACGCTTCATACGCTAATATAAATAAAGTTAATAAACAATTAGGAGTTCCAGAACTAAATATAAAATTGCAAGATGTTGTAGTTCCTATATTTAAAATGGAACACAATCCAGTTGGTGTGACTATCATGGATGGTCCATATTGTAGTATAATGCCAAAAGGAAAAAATAAAAATGAATTTTTATTATACAATGTAAAACATTCGTTAATGAAGGATGGTATATTAGATATTGATACCATATATAAACAATCAGAAAAATATCTACCATTTCTTAAAGATGTAGAGCGTGTAGGATATTGGAGAACGTGTAGGGCATTACCCGTTAATGATAACGATGAAAGATTATCAGAAATCTTTACATATAAAGACCATCCAAAAGTTATTAACGTGCTTTCCGGTAAAATATCTACATGCCATGAAATAGGATTTCAAATAGGAAAAATGATATGCATATAGCATTAATAGGTTATGGTTATTGGGGAAAGATATTATTATCTAAATTAAAAATGTTTGATGATGTAAAAATTACCATATGTTCTTCGAAGGATAATTGGAAGATACAAAATGTAGATTGGGTATTTGTTGCAACACCTAATGATATGCATTATAAACAAGTAAAATATTATATAGAACAAGGCGTGAATGTATTTTGTGAAAAACCATTAACACCAACATATAATCAATCAAAAATATTATTTGATTTAGCCGATCAATATAAAGTAAAATTATACGTTGATGATGTATTTAATTATAGAACTGAGAAACAGTATATTAAAGATTTAAAAAAACCTATAAATGTTATATGGAATAAAGTAACCGATAATACATTATATGATTTAATGTATCATGATTTGTATTTATTATGGCCTCATTGGACATATTCAACTGATATAAAATTTAGATATGGTAATTCTGATGACAGGACTCATAAAATTAATGATATAGATTTTACTAACACAGAAATTAGTAATGATGCATTATTTGATATGATAAAACATGTGTTATATGGTACTCCAGATTATGAATATAATAAAACAATATCATTGATGTGTAACAAAACAATAGATTTGATTATAAATAATTGTAAATAACTTGTATTATTGCAAAAAAAATGTTATATTAAAATATGAAAAACGTAGTAGTAATTCCGGCAATACAAAATAAATCTCAAGATAAATTTAACAAATGGTCTTGGATGGATTGTTCAATCAAGGCATGGCAATATTGGTGTGATGCAAATAATTGTGAATTAGTTATATATGATTCACCTAAAGAATCTGATTTAATTACATATCGTGTTACATGGCAAAGATGGTTCGATGTATTTGATCTTCTAGAAGAAAGGCAAATACAATATGATAAAGTATTAATGGTGGATGCATCTACAATGCCAAAATGGGATTGTCCAAATTTCTTTGATTTAGTAGGCGATAATATTGCCGCTGTACATGAAATGGATAATCTTAAATGGATATATGAAAGTGTAGAAGGATATAAAGAGTTTTTTAATAATTTTGATTTTTCTATATCTAAATATGTAAATGCTGGGTTTATTATTTTTAATAAATCACATAAAGAATTGTTTGAAAAATTTAAAGAATTATTTTATAATAATCAAGAGAGTTTAATTAAGTTGCAGACGATAAGCCCAAGAAGAGGAACAGACCAAACAGCATTTAATTACTTTTTACAGATAAATAATATTACTGTTGATATGTTACCAATACAATTTCGAGTATCTCATTTAGCTCGAAAAGATTTATTATCGTATAACTGGCAATTAAATGAAGATAAAACACCATTTTTTGTAAAATATGCATCTATATGGATGTATAGTGGTTTTGATAAAACTAAACGAAGTGAACTAATGGAACAAACATGGGATATAGTAAAAAATTATTATGATGACAATTTTGTACTTAATATAGTAAATCATAAACATATTGATAAAGATACTACATCTAGAAAATTTAAAGAAGATATATATAAGATGTTTTCTAATCCTAAATATAAAGATATGACAATATTAGACATGGGATGTAATACAGGAAATACTACTCGTATATATTCTGAATGTTTCAAGAAAGTTATTGCAGTAGATTATGATATTAATTGTTTAAATAAAGCAAAGGACCTTTGCAAAGATGTCGACAATGTCGAGTTTATCCATGCCGATGTTTATGATCAATCTTTTACATTACCTAATGCAGATGTAGTGCATGTCGACGCTGGCCATCAATATGATGAAGTATGTTATGATATCGATCGTTGTATTACACAAATGGATCCTATTATTATTATGGATGATTATGGCCATAAAGGCCAGACAGTTAGAAATGCAATTATCGATAAAATAAGTGAAGGAAAATTGCAAGTACATCAATATATTGGTGAAGGTAAAGGATATATAGCATCAAATAATAAAGTATTTATTGGCAATGAAGGAGTAATTTGTAATGTCAAATAACAGTATGGTATTTTCATATAATGAATATAGAAATATAATAAAACTAATACAGCAGTTTTTACCTATAATAGATTTTGCTGATATCACTCCTAAAACTGAGAAATTTTGTGTTATCCGGCATGATATCGAATTTTCAATTGATAGAGCTGCTAAATTAGCAGAAATAGAAAAAGAACTAGGTATAAGTACTACATATACTGTACAGTTACGTAATAACACATACAATGCATTATCTGAAAAAAATATTGAATTAATACATTATATTAAAAGCTTAGGACATTGTATTGCATTACATCAGAATCCACCACATATGCCTGAGAAAAAACTTAAAGAATATGTTTTAAAAGATATAGAAACATTGGAACATTATTATGGTTTTGAAATAGATAGGTATGCTTTTCATCGTCCAAAGCAAGAACAATTGGCAATGTATTTAGATATACCAGGAAAGATTAATTGTTATGGGAGAAAATATTTCCATTACTACCCTGGCATATGTCCGGACAATTTAAGAGTAACTTATCTAGCAGATTCAAATCATAAATGGAAGTATGGACATCCTATTGTAACAGATTTTAATAAGGTATCTAAATTACAATTGAATACTCATCCATTTTCATGGACCTCTTCCGGATATGAAAATTATGGGAATTTTTTATCATTAATTAAAGAAAGAAATCGAGAAATGTTATTTGATATGAATTCAGAAAATGCAGCATTTCCAAAAGAGTTATTATTATGAAAAATGTAGTCTTTATAGTTAACTTACCAGAAACTAAAAAACAAGGGCGTAATGTACCTTATAACCATTCTGTTGATAGTTGGGCATTATGGTGCAAGCGAAATGATTGTGAATTATTTGTATTACAAGATCGTATATATGATGAATCATATATGAATGCTAACTGGCATAAATTATTTGCATTTCAATTACTAGAATCTAATGGTATAGATTATGATCAAATTTTAATTGTAGATGCAGATACTATTATACACCCAGATGCTCCAAATGTATTTGAATTAACAGATAATAAGTTTTGTGCAATACATAATTATGGAAGTTATGATTGGGTATGTCGTAGTATTGAAAATTATAAAAAATTCTTATTCCCAGAAGTAAATGTACCATTATTTGAATACTTTAATTCTGGTGTAATAATTTGTAATAAATTACATAAAGAATTTTATCAAACAATTTTAGATTTTTATTTGGAAAATCAAGAAAAAATTGTTATATTACAAAATAAATATAATGTTGGTACGGACCAACCTATATTAAACTTTTTTGTGCAACAAGAAGATATAGATTATAAACAATTACCATATGAATGGAATATGCAAGATTTGCAAAGATTTGAAATTCTAGATGAAGAATTAACATTTACAAAGATTGGTTGGTTATATCATTTTAATGGTATTCCTGATGAAACTCGAAATTATATTATGAATAAAACATGGAGAACATTATGCGACAATTTGGTGGAGTAGCTGTTAACAAAGCTTGTGTAGATTTTATCAAAACAATATTACCAGCTGGTAGTACAATTCTAGAACTAGGATCAGGTCCTGGATCTACTATAGCATTAAGCGAAGATTATACATTATTTTCAATCGAAAATCAACCAGAATGGCAAAATAAATTTCCTATATGTACTACATATATCAATTGCCGAATAAAAATGTATGATGATGAATACACAGCACCATGTGATTATCAAAAAGGATGGTACCATCCAGATGATTTATTTCCTAATTTACCAGAAAAATATGATTTAATATTAATTGACGGCCCCGGATGCCAAAAATGGGGAAGAGGTGGATTCTTAAAACATTTAGATAAATTTAATACGGATGTGCCAATGATATTTGATGATGTATCTGTTGAAGATAAAGGTAAATTAGTAATGGAAAAGGTATCTGAAGCACTTGGCCGTCCATGGAAGTTATTAGAAAATGATGATCAGACAGGATATATACTATAATGCAATTAACTAAAAAATATGTAATAGGAGTTCATGTAATGTATTTTGAAATTGAAATTTTCAAAACATATGTGGATGGTATTTTAAATTTAATGTCTGATGTTGATAATCATGAAAACGTTATTTTAGATTTTTGTTTCAATACATCTGAGCATATAGAAAAAATTGATGTAGACCAAATATCTAAAACAGAATTAATTTCAAAGTTTAAAACACAAGTAGCGCGATTGTATAAATACAATACGAATATTAAATACCACGATACTATAGACGGAGTTTATTACCATGCCGATTATCGTCGTGATTTAAATTACAATTATTGTAAACATGTAGATTATGTGTTGTGGGGAGAGACAGATAGTTTGTTTCCAAAAGAAGCGTTTCATGTAATTGAAACTTTAGCTAATTATACAGATTCTCAAAATATACATCGTTATATTTTAAGCTTTGCTGATCGTAAGATGTGGGATAATTCTTGGGATCCATTAGTACATCCTAAATTTATAGATCATGAGTTTGAAGATGGCCCTGATAGTCATTTAAACCCAAATCAAGCAAAATCGGTAATGTCTATAGAAAAGATGAATAAAATTAATTCTGAAGCTAAATCATCATTTGAGATTAGCTATATACCATATCCAAAAATTAGCGGAGCATGTTTAGTATTATCAGCTGATTTAATCAAGTCTGGAATTAATATCCCGCCATGTTTAATATATAATGACGATGAAGGTTTGGCTATTATGGCGCAAAAATTACTTGGTGATCAATTCAAGCAATTTATTTGTAAAAATATATTACATGTACATGCACGCCGACATCCTAATAAAAGATTATACGTAGCAGATGAAAATAATCCACATTCATTTGCTAGTGATAAACATGATAATTTTAAAAAGTTTAAACAATTATCACAACATAACATATCATGTTTAATACAAAATAAAGGTAAATTTTACGAATATAAGGACTATACAATATGACAAAAACAGCATTTATAACAGGAATAAACGGAATGGATGGAAGCCATCTAGCAGATTTATTATTAACTAAAGGATATAAAGTTTACGGAATGGAACGTCGTTCATCGAATGCAAATGATGTGAATACGAAACATTTGAAAGATGATATAACAATATTAAATGGTGATATGACAGATCAGAATTCATTGTTAAGATGTTTAAAAGAATGTGATCCTGATGAAGTATATAATTTAGCAGCTCAATCGTTTGTAGGCGAAAGTTGGAATACACCAGAACATACTAGCGAAGTGACGGGGATAGGCGTACTACGAATATTAGAAGCAATACGCGAATTTAATCCTAAGATTAGATTTTACCAAGCTAGTTCATCGGAAATGTTTGGTCGTATGGTAGAAAATCCGGCTAAAGAGGCAACGCCATTCTATCCTAGGAGTCCATATGGTGTAGCTAAATTATATGGCCATTGGATAACTAAAAATTACAGAGAATCATATGACATGTTTGCATGCGCAGGTATTTTATTTAATCATGAATCTGAACGTAGAGGTATTGAATTTGTAACCAGAAAAATTTCTGATGGTGTATCGCGCATTAAATTAGGATTGACAGATCATATTACATTAGGTAATTTAGAAGCCAAGCGTGATTGGGGCTATGCACCTGATTATGTTAAAGCTATGTGGTTAATGTTACAACAGGATACAGCTGATGATTATGTCATAGCCACCGGCGAGACCCATTCTATTAGAGAATTTTTAGATGTTGCTTTTAAATATATAGGTATTGATAATTGGGCACCATATATTAAACAAGATCCTAGATTTATGAGACCTGCAGAAGTAGATGTTTTAAGAGGTGATTATACAAAGGCAAAAACTAAAATGGAATGGAATCCGGATACATCATTTGAAAATTTAGTTAAAAAAATGGTCGACAACGACTTAGAATTATTAAAAAAAGATATCTAATGAGCAAGACAAAAATATTATTTACCATACCAACTTTATTTCATAACCCAGCCTTGGTAAAAGAATGTGTTGATAGTTTATTAAAGTCTTTGGAAAATACAATATACGAGTATGACGTATGGGTAATAGCCAATACCGAAAACCAGGAATTTACTAATTGGAATCCACCTGCCGGCGTTTATAAAGATTGTAGTAATCTTGAATTCAATATAGCAAAAGCTCTCAACGTAGCGATTAGTAAAAAAACTGATCATGATTATTTTTGTTATATCGATGAAGGACTTCTTTGCGACCCTGGATGGGTGGAAAGTATTCATGAGATATATAATAAATACGATAATATTGGTATGATTGGTAATAGACCACATAGAATCTTTAAAGATTATAATATTAAATTAGAAGAAAATGTATATGAAATATTATGGTCAGATGGCATATTTTTCTTTAAATTTGATAGGATTAAAAATGGCAATGCATTCGATGAATCTTATTTTGGAGATTGTGAAGCACAGGATTTTTGTTATAGATTGATAGACATGGGATATAGAAATTTATATTTAAGTTCGGATGGATATGGAATAAACCATAGATCAGTTGGTTGGGAAGCCAAATCATCAAAACCAGATAAATTATTAAAACATGCAGCAGCTAGTCGTAAATTGTGTGAAGAAAAATGGGGCCAATGGAAAAGGTCCAAATGTATGACTCTGGCAGCTAACAGAAAAGGGTAGAATGAAAGATTTACAATCATCATTAAAAGAACAAGGAAAATACGTAACTCAGATAATACATTTTGTCGGAGGCATTAAACGTACTTTTGAAGGTATATCGACGTCAGAAATAAAACAAGGTCAAATGACTAAATTAAAAACAAAGGACGGTAGAATTATTTTAATAAATGATAATAACGTTTTATGTATAGAAGGATTTTCAGAAAATGAATGATAAAATAGCTATATTAGGAAAGGGTCTATTAGGAACAGAGATGCATAAACAGACCGGTTGGAAATGTTTATCAATTAAAGAAGATGGATTTGATATAACAAAACCAGAAGAATGGGAAAAACATTTGTTAAAAATAGAATTTGGATCCATCGTCTATTGTCCATATGATATTATAGTAAATTGTATAGCAGATACTGATACATATTCAGAAAAAAAAGAAAATCATTGGAAAGTTAATTATGAAGGTGTTTCAAATCTAGTTGATTTTTGTAATAAATGGAAAATAACCCTTGTACATATATCTACAGATTCTGTTTACGCAAATTCAAAAACCGGTGCCACAGAACTTGATGTCCCAGTACATGCAGCCAATTGGTATAGTTATACAAAACTATTAGGAGATAGTCATATACAACTCAAGTCAAATGATTATTTGTTATTAAGAGGTACTCATAAAGAAACTCCATTTAAACATGAAATGGCATGGATAACTCAAATTGGAAATTTTGATTATATAGACATTATTACAAATATAATAATATCATTGATAAGAAAAGAAGCAAGAGGAATGTATAATATTGGAACAGAGCCAAAAACTATGTATGAATTAGCAAAAAGAACAAATCCAAATGTATCGCCGGCATATGAATTATTTCATGAAACAACAGCTGCAAATGTTATTATATCTATAGAAAAAATGAAAAGAAAGTTAGAAGATAAAAATTAGGAAACGTGAAAAAAAATTATTATATTGAAATATGAAACATAAAATAACAACATGTATATCCTCATTTAATAATCTATCTTATCTTAGATTGGCAATCGACTCGGTAAGGCAGAATGCATATTATAATGATATGCCTATAATTGTACATGCCGAGAATTGTACAGATGGCACTAATGAATGGTTAGAAAAAAATAAAACCAAATTAAATCTTACGACGATAATAGAATCGAATAAAGTGCCACGCGGAATTGGTGGAGGTATGGATATTTGCGTACATCAGTCAAATACTGAATTTGTAAATATAATTCATGCTGATATGTGGATAGCACCTAACCAAGACATTGAGTTGTTAAAATTATACGATGATATAGAACCAGGAGTTAGACTTATAGCATCATCATTTAGAATACAACCAAAAATATTTCCAAATGATCCATGGTACAGACCCGGTACAGTATTTGTACCAATAGATGAATTTGGAGAATTCCATCATAATTTTAATAGTAAGTATTTTGATGAATGGACAACTCAATTTTCAGCTGAAAATGATTCAATTGTAAGAAAGGCAGGTGGAGCCGGATTCTTTTGTCGTAAAGCTGATTATGAATGGATAGGAGGAAATGATCCATTATTTGCACCAGCATATTGGGAAGACAAAGATTTATTTATACGAATGCAATTAGAAGGATATGAATTTAAAATGATTACTAAATCAGTACAATGGCATTTTTCGTCAAGAGCATCTAGATTTCCTGATGATGATATCAATAAACGTCCAGACCGTTTAGCGCGTATTGAACAAGAAAGTACAAGAAAATTTATCGAGAAATGGGGTAGATTACCAGAAGATGATGAATCTACATTTGTTAAGCCGATATATGGTACAAACGTAAAAACAAGGTTACAATGAAAATAAGTTTAATCCAACCAGGTAGAAATAATCTTAAGTATCTTAAATGGTCTTACGATTCAATAAGAAAGAATCAAGGCAATCATACAGTAGAAATATGCGTAGCAGATGATTTCTCAAATGATGGTACGTGGGATTGGTGTCAAGATATGATGGTTGCTGATTGTAATTTCAAAGCAATTAGGAATGAAGGACCTACTAGATTAGGACATACTATTTTATATGATAGACTAGTTAATGAAGTTGCTACACATGACATATGTATGATATATCATGCAGATATGTATTTATGTCCTGGAGCAATTGATTCAATTGAAAAACATTTAAAGGAAAAAACAATCGTATCACTTACTAGAATTGAACCCCCATTACATCCAGATGGACCAGAAAAGTTATTAGAAGATTTTGGTATTGAACCTGAGGAATTTGATGAAGAAAGATTACTAGAATATATTGAATATGGTCTTTACCAACCACAAAGACGAGCAGAGACTACAGAAGGCATATTTGCACCTTGGGCATTTTGGAAAAAAGACTTTCAAGAAATAGGAGGACACGATGCTATATTTGCACCCCAATCTAAAGAGGATACTGATATATTTAATCGTTTTCAGTTAAATGGGATTAAATTTATTCAAACATGGGAAGGTTTTGTTTATCATATGACTTGCAGAGGAAGCCGATTTGCAGATGGAGCAAAAAGAAATCCAGATGGTGAAGTGTTTATGAAGAACAGAGAAACAGATGAATGGTTAAACCAAAATCAAAAATCAACTAGAGAGTTTATTCGTAAATGGGGACATTACTGCAAACATGATGCATTAATGAAGCCAATCATTCCTCCTAAGTATGATATAGGATTTATTATAAAGAACGCTAATTTACAATTAATAGAAGCACTCGAACCGTGGTGTAGTACAGTATATTATACGGAGGATGAAATGCGTAATTTTAAATATGCAGATTATATTGAAAAGGAAGATACATCATTTGATTTACATGAGAAGTTTAAATCAATTGATAGCCAATATACGCAAGGAGTAAATGATATCATAGTTAAGATAGATGGTAACCAATTTAGCAATAACGATTTTAGAATTATACAAACATTGCCAGAAATACTTGCTAATGATGAACAATTATGGGAAGCGATAATGATTGAACCAACTCATTTTGAAATAGAAAATTTAAAAGTAACAATAAATAGTTTACAAACATACGAATTAGGATTAATATGCAACGAGCAATAGTAACTGGAGGCGCTGGATTTATCGGTTCTCATGTAGTGGATCGTCTTATCGATGATGGTTTTAAAGTTATAGTAATTGATAATGAATCATCTGAATGTAACAATGAATTTTATTATAATAATAAAGCCGAGTATTACAAATATGATATTGAAGACTATAATTCAATTGAACCGTTATTTAAAGGTGTAGATTATGTATTTCATTTAGCCGCAGAATCTAGAATACAACCAACCATGGATAGGCCGGTAAAGGCATGCATGACAAATATTGTTGGTACATGTAATATATTAGAAGCATCTCGGCGTAATAATATTAAACGTGTTATGTACTCATCAACTAGTTCTGCATATGGATTAAAAAATACAATTCCGTTAAATGAGACCATGCATAGAGACTGTCTTAATCCTTATTCTGTTACCAAAGTAGCAGCAGAAGACCTATGTAAAATGTATTATACTTTATATGGATTAGAAACAGTAGTATTTAGATACTTTAATGTATACGGAGAACGGCAGCCTTTGAAAGGTCAATATGCTCCAGTGGTAGGATTATTTCTAGAAATGAAAAAGGCTAGCAAGCCTATGACTGTTGTAGGAGATGGTCTACAGACCAGAGATTATACATATGTTAAAGATGTAGTAGAGGCTAATATATTGGCCATGGCAAGTACAAATCCAGATATCTTTGCAGAAATTTTTAATGTGGGTACCGGTACTAATTCTAGTGTATTAGATCTAGTAGCAATGATTGAAGGAGATCATATACATTTGCCTAACCGATTGGGGGAAGCGCGTGATACATTAGCTAACAATAATAAAATTGTAAATCAGTTAGGGTGGCAGCCAAATGAAACAATAGATAATTGGATATTAACATATAAAAAGGAAAATGGCATATGAAACGTATAGGCATTATAGGTAATGGATTTGTAGGTAACTCAATAGCATTTGGATTTTCTCCAACTCATGAGATACGAATTCATGATAAAGATCCAAAGCGTAATCTAAATACAATGGAAGAGGTATTGGAATGTGATTATATATTTGTAGCAGTTCCAACTCCTATGAA
>Ga0208545_1000527_pt1 | contig 17797 bp, 17 predicted proteins | sample DEB08_DNA_12_FD_185498 | JGI IMG/M metagenome (GOLD analysis project Ga0208545, IMG submission 185498) | Aqueous microbial communities from the Delaware River and Bay under freshwater to marine salinity gradient to study organic matter... | ecosystem: Environmental > Aquatic > Marine > Coastal ... | reverse complement strand
GTTTCCATGTGTGTTTTAATTTTTGTTTCACTTCTAACTGCTTTGTGTGCTTCCTTTACAATGTCTCTGTAAAGAGTAGGATCTGTGTATTGAGTTACTCCAAAACCCGGAACATACCTGTTATTTAAAGACTGTTTTTTAGTAGCATTTGCTTTAACTATCTCTGCACCCAAAGCAATCTTTGCTTCTTTATTTTTTTGTTGAATTTGTTCTAAAGCTACTACTAATTTCTGTTTATCTCTTTCATCTCCTGCCTTCGCCATTGCATCCTTAATCTGTATCTGTGCAACGGTGTAAAGTTCTGCTTTCCTACTCTCTAATATTTTGTTCTGGTCAAGGATGGATAACCTTTCCCTTTCCAGTTGCTCTTTCTGTTTCAGGAGATCTGTCTCTATTGCTTGATTAATGATGTCCAGAGCAAAGTTCTTAGTCCCTGTCATTGCAGATGCATAAGCACCCAAACCTGCAGCTATTGCAGCAAGGATTTTACGTCCTGTGTCTTTTTCTCCAAAGAAGGGTTTGATCTTCTTACTTGCAACATCACTCAGTCTTTTGTTGTTTGCAGTAATCTCTGCATTGATCAGATCAACTTTTTCTTTCTCAATACCTTTCTCAAACATCATGTCATAACCCGGAGACTCAAGAACGGCATCGATAATATCTTTATTAAGATCTCCTGCAGACAAGCTATTCATCAAATCTGTCAACTGCACCATCTCAGTATCTTGTGGCAGACTTGATGTGGTTTTAAGTGCAGTCTGAGCCAATGGTTTTGCAGGAGCACCATCAACAACCTGTGTTTCAATTTGTTCAGTTTCTGGTGACACTGCATCCACTGATGTGATTACACCCTCTTCAGGCATCACTAAATCATCTGTGACTTCTTTACCCTCTTGTTTCTTGGCAATCTCTTCATTCTTAGCAATGGTTTTTTGTGCCAACTCCACAGGATCTTCTGCTTGCTCCACTACTTGTTTTTCTGAGTCTGGAGTGATCACTTCTGCAACATTTTCAGCAATAACTTGAGCAATGTTCTTCCGTTCAACCTCTTCTTTGGTCTCAGTGACATCTTCTGGAGGGATGCCTTCTGCAGATAAGTAGTCAAAACTTTCTGATACAGTGCTTGTGTCAGAGATTTCAGAAACAGGTCTGGGTGCAGTGACGTTTTCTTCAGGTAATCCGGGGTCAGACAAGACTGTTTTTCTAGTCTGATTAATCCTGTCCCGTTTTTGGTCAGGAGTCTCTGCAGTAATGACATCATTAGGTCCAAATGTCAGAGAACCAGAAGGTCCAACATTTTGACGGAGTGGTGTAATTGTTTGATAACCATTTTCCAGATAGTCAAACTTCATAACCTCTGAACCCTCATCTGCTAAGTCTTCTGGACTTCTGGAAAAGGTTGTTACAGGATCATCTGCTTTAGTTGCGTTGAGTGCCTGTGCAAGACCGTTTTGCTCTCCACCATCTACTTGTTGGACAAGATTCATAATCTCATCATTCAGATCATCCTCCATGGGATCATATTTACTAACATCCCCCGGATCTTCTCTAAAACCTATATTTGGAACTGTTCTGTTAGGGTTCACTGCAATATCTGTCAGGCCTGCAACTCCCTCGTTCTTGTAATTTATAGGGTTGCGACTAATAGACTCCTGTATCTCTTCATTAGTGGGGGATCTCTTTAAAACAAAACGCAGTTCCTGAATACGGTCCTGCATTAACTTAGCTTCTTGTTCTGGAGTCATTTCTTTCCTTTACAGTGATACCCCTGAGATGATGGTTGCAACTGCACTAATCATTGCTGCTCTTTCCTTAGAATCTGCAGCATATCTGGCTGCACTTGCATTCAGGTTTGAGATTGCCAACTGAGTATCTGCATTTAACTGTGCAATCTTCTCTTGTGTGTCAAATCCCAACTCTGCAAGTTTGGTCTTCACATCCAACTCCATCTCTGCCAAATCAATCTTGACCTCAATAGACTCAAGTGACATTTCACCCTGAAAATTGGCAAGGGCTAAAGCATCATCAAGTGCTCTGGACCTCAGTGATAACTCTGAGTTCAACTTTGACAGAGTGATGTCCTTCTCTAAGTTGGCAAGTGCCACTGCAACATCAATCCTGCCCTGTGCCAGTGCTTTCTGTCTCCGGGTGTCAAGGTTTGCAAGCTCCACATCTCTGTCCAGATTTACCTGTGTGATCACCCTCTGGAGGTTTGCTTGTTGAACGGAGAGGTTACGGACTTGATCCAAGTCTGCTTGCTTAAATGCTTCCTGCTTCTTGTTCTCTAAGTTGACCATTGCAACCTGCAGTTCCCGATCTCCTTGTTGTTTGTAGATCTGAACTAAACGTCCTTCTGCATCAATCTGTTCTCTGGATCTCAACTCTGCAGCTTGTCCTGAGAGGACTTGAGCAGTTTCTGAATAGAGGTTTCTGATCTGTCTGAGCTTGGCAGGGTCTGCAGTCCCTGCAGATGCTCCAAGAAGTGATTTGAGATTCTGTTCTGTAGCACGTTTAAGTTGCAGTTCCGCAGGAGAAGTTGCTTCACCTCTGATTCTCTGCTTGAGGTGTTCTGCAAGTTCTGTTTCTCCCTCGACTACATCATCAATGAGAGATCGATTCAGTTCTCCAATCTGTCCAATAACCACTCTGTCTGGTTCTGCAACCTCACCAACCTGAACCTGTTCTGCAGGAGCAACCTCACCAACTGTGGGTGCAGTTGCATCTCCTACTGGAGTGGCAGTAATTGCATCTCTGGCAAAGACATCCACCTCCTCTGGAGTCAGTGTGAACCGTGCTTCTCTGACTGCAGTCTGCAACATGGACCCAAAGATTGCCCTTCTCGTATCCTCAGAGAGTCTATTGTAGTCTCCTACACCCTCTGAGATCTGATCGTAGGTAAGGTTCTGGAGTGCAGTCTGATCTAATTCTTGAAATGATCTACCAATGTCATCAGAGAAGTTCTTGGTCTGCAGTTTAGAATCTTCGTAGGCAAGGATCTTCTGATCATCAAACTTCTTCCTGACCTCATCCTCTGGGAGGTCTGCAAAGGCAAATTTATCTGGATCTTGTAGTTTTAAGGTATCGTACTCTTGATCTGTGGTCAGTTTCGTGAATGCAGTGTTAAGTTGTGTTCTCTGAGTATCAATCCTGCCATTTGCAAGATCTGCATCTGCTTGAGAGGAGTATTCTCTGCCTAGTTTGTCATAGTATTTAGGTGGAGGAGTGTAGACAGGTTGTGAGTCTGAACCACCACCATCGTTGTCATAGGAAGGTGTATTTTCACTAAAAGAACTTAAATCTTCAGTTGTTGTACTTGAATAATCGTGAGATGAAGCTGATGGTCCTCCAGACCCACTTTGGTAATCTGATACTTCTTTATCATAACTCCGAATCGGTCCACCACCTACACCAAACCCTTGAGTTCCCTGTATCGGTTGCCCTGAACCTCCTGCATCCTTGAGCATCTCTGCTTCACCCTGATTGATGAATGCCAGACCCTCACCTCTCGTTTGTTGGAGGAGTCTTGCAAGTCTCAATAATTCATCGTCTGTCAACCCACCGGGGTTTGCTTGATTCATCATACTAATTTCTGGGAAGGTAGTTTCATGCCTGTGTCACGGAGTCCCACCTCAAGCATCAGGTTTGAGATACTGTAGGATTGACCCACTTCAGGTTTTGAGGTTGCAGAATCCTCATTGTCTTGGATGGTGAATCGGATGCAGTCACATTTCTGTTTACCCAGATGCATCCTGAACTGGTAGACTCCGTTTGCCAGATCTCCATCAGATCCTGATGCAAATCTCTGGGATGCAAAGGGGTTTTCTTCTGCAAATTTTGTCAGAGACAGGTCACGGGAATAGTTAAAACTGTGGGTTTCTCTGTAGAATGGTTCAAAGTCATATCCCACCTGAACATTCAGTATGTGGTCTGATGCATATTCTCCTAAAACAAATGCTTTACGGACCCTCTGGAGACCCTGCACTGCATCAGTTTTAAGCCATGAGGTAGTCAGTTTAAGAGGGTAGAATGCACCATTATCTGTGTAGCTTGTGGACTGCTCCCACACAGACCCATCTGTTCTGAGATACACATAATTGCCTGTCTTCTGCCAGACCGTTGCTCCATTACCACTGTGAGATGTGAAGACTGAAAACTTATTGTAATAGTAGTCATAGCAGATGGTATCTCCATCAGAGCAAAGGAACCTGACCTGATTCACATCCTGCAACAAATCTGCAGAGGTGATGGTATTGGAGTTATAGCGTTCTACGGGTGCTCCTATATACACAGTCTCCAGACTACGGTTCAGAAGATAAATCCCCTTGGCAGACTTAAACAGAATCCCCTGTGGTATCAGGACAATGGATCTGGGGTCTGTGCATCCTGCATCTGAAGTGATGAGTTGTGCATCACTGAAATCATTATTATTACCAGTTGGTGTAGGACCATTGCCTGTCAGAGAGAAGATCCTGTTATCCTCAAACAGAATGAGTTTTTCATCCATTTGTTGAATACCCGTAATGGACTTTGCTTCATTGACTGTGATCTTGAATGAGTCATTAAACTCAATAGCCTGATCCCCCAATCTTTGCTTGGAGTAATACAGAACCTGTGGTTCCTCTGAGGAGACCACAAACATCCTGTTTTTAAATGTACCCAAAACAGACTGAGCAGGAGGTGCTATGTTGTCCAGAACTCCTCCGTTGGTGTAAAGAGACTCCAGACCTATTAGGTTTGCATCTGTAATTGATGAATCCACAAAAGTCACTGTGTCTGCAGACTCATTATTAGAAACAGAACCCACCTTAAAATAGAGAGTCCCGTTATCGATAGTCCTGTAAATCTCAACATCCACTGCACTGTGATCTGTGATCCTAAGTGTGGGTATAGTCAGAGTATTCTTGGAAGTGCTCCCTGTGGTTGCTTGTTGCACACCAGAGGATGGTGCAGATCTGTGTATCCTACCATTTGCATCTGTGAACACATAAATGCACTTATAACTGTATGTCCCTGCTGCCAGTGACCCACTGGATGTTGCAGTAACACAGGTCACATTCTCAGGAAAGATGTGGAATCCTAACTCTGCAATCTCTTGGGTGTCATACAAGGAGGTGAATCCTCCACCTGTCAGAAGTGACTTACCCAACTGCTTCGTCAAAAAAGTTCTGTTTCCTGAAAAGTCTGCTTTGAGTCTGGAAATCCCCTTCAAAGAGTAAACATTATTTCCTGTACTGGTCAGTCTGGTTTGCACCTGTGCAGGAACCTCAAAAATGCCTGATGTGGTATTGAGAATACTTGTGGTCACACCACGGGTCAGATGTGCTCCTGCTAAACCCTGCTTGTACTTTGCGAGTACCAGACCTGATGAATCTATGAGGAAATATGTGGGTTGCAGAACACTCTCATGAATCACCCACAGATAGGTGGTACTGGAGAACTGGAAAGGTCTGGAAACTAAACCTACAGACCTCATGACTATTGTGGCAGAAGTGATTGAATTGGATGAAGTAGTATAAGTCCTTTTGTTTACCAGATGATCATAAGTATTGGAGTCATTATGCTCATAAAAGACCTCCAGATTTGCAGAACTGGTCAGGATCATGGAGATCCGATTGATCTTGGTAGAGTCTGCAGAAGTGGTGGAACCATCTGTGGTCAGATCCTCATTGAGATGAAAGATCTTGAGACCTGTTCCAGAGGAGCTCTTACCAAACGCTACATATATGTCTGTGTCTAAAGTTTTGTCTGCAGTAATGGTCAAAGAGTCTTCTGCCTGTGCAGAGATTGTGACCTGATCTGGGAACCCTGTAGAAAGTGAACCCTTGGCTCCGTTAGAGTCTATGTAGCAGACTTTGATTGTGTTTGATGTGTCTGCATAAGCCATCACACAGGAGTCAATAGTGGTGTCATACTTGACCACATCGAACAAGAATGAGGTGGTATTGATGTCAGATGCAATGGTGACTATAGACCCCAGACTTGTGGGTTGCTCCACATTGACCTGTCTTGCAGCAAGTTTCTCTACACCTGTGTCTGTGTCTGCAAAGAATATGGTGATATTCTTACCCTGTGAGACCACTCTGGGACTTCTCCCATTGTTATCTACCAGTGCATCTTCTAAGACCACTACACCATTGTCTGAATCCACTACACTGCAACGTACTCCTCCAGAAGTGTCCTCCCAAGCATAGACGATGATGTTCTCACTGAGAGCACAATCGACTGCACTTTGTTGATTCTCATTTCTGATGAGGTCTGTAGAGGTTGCATCCACCGATCTGAACCCTCCACGGTCCACCCACTTGGTCAGACCTGATGCATACGAATAAATTTTGTTGGAACCAAAGACTAGGAGTTCATCCTCAAGAGAAGTGAGTGCTTCTCCAGTGGGAAGTGTGGACCCGTCCACCAACTCTGTACCCAGAGCAGAATAGCCAAACCTCTTCTCCACAGACTTACCCTTGGTGAAGACTGCATTCTCCAGTTCTACCAGTTTGGAGGAGAGAACTAACTTCTCATCTGTCTTGGTATCTAATGACCCAGACAGGTCAACTGGAACTAGGGCTTTCTGTAGTGGCATTCTGAGAGTTCTGTAAATCTAAAAGAGCTTGTCTGTAACCTAATAACCGTTGTTGTTCTACTGAGTATTGGTTTAACTTTTCTTGGATTTGTACTAACTCTTGGTCTATCTCTTCAACTGTTTTCATGGCTTGGGAAATTTATCTTTAGTCTTTTTTAGTTCTGCTTTTAAAGCATCAATTCCTCGATCATAAATCTGGCCAAGTGATCGCAAAAGAATCTGTCTGGTCTTGTGGAATATCCCTCAGTTTTTGACGATAATTTCGCAAATTGGATGCATCCTCTCCAGTTTCAAGCGCTTTTGTCATCTGCCAATCAGTTTCCTGTAGTTTTTGGTTCCGTTGGTTCCGTACTTTTTCCCACTGAAATTTATTATCTGCTGTTTTTTCAGCACTCGTTTTTTCCTTCACTTCCCAGACTTGAGTCCAAAGTCCATTATCTAAAACAGGTATCTGTTCAATAACTCGCTGGGTCGATTCCGTATACGAAGGTTTCTCTACAGCTTTTATTTCTTTTATACCAAAAATGTCACGAACTGATTGAATTTTAATCGCTTGTATTGGAAAAGAAGTATTTCTATTTTGATTTCGTAGATCATCCTCCCTGTAGGGCCATTGTTCTACAGTTCCATTCTTGGCTAATTTTACATAACTCATAATTATCCTTTCTTAAAAAAGTCTAGTTATTATATTATACGGTTTCACGATAGCACCACTCATCTCTGACCAGAGTTTTAAGCCCAATCCGTTTCATGCAGAGTTTATGTGATTCCTGAAATTTATCTGCCATTGCATCAAGGAATTTATGAAAATGTTCAATAGTTGGTTCCTTGCCTGAATCCATGAGTTTTTCATTTTGTACAATATAATCATGAAGATATTTTCTTGCAGATTGGGGATGAACTCCGAATTGCTCCAGATACTCAGCTGATCCCCTACCGATCATGCCTGTTGACATCATCTCCTGAAAAGAATTTCTAAAAGCCATTTTTATATGATGCCGAATTTCTGCTTTTTCCGAATCTTTTTCATCCCATTTTTCAGGGATATTGTGTGAGTCTCTTATTTCGTCATATGCATCCTGGTACATCCCTATTTCTTTCAACGCACCTTCTACATATAACCTAGCTCTTTCCATTTTAGCAGTAATTTCTTCGGCCCGGATCAAAGATATTTCATCTTCCTTTTTCTGTATTATTTTTAAACGTACATCATCTTTTTTTAGTTTAAAAAATACCTCTTCCAATGCCGATGTCTTTCGTTCAATTTGTGCTAGGATTTGTCTTAGATGACGGTATGGTTCATCACCTGCAATATTCAGTGTCATCAACTGTGATGTCGTTTGCGTATTTTTGCGACCTGCTGAATTTCTAGCTCGTTTGATTTCGGGCAACCGAGATTCGATTTTTTTTAGAGCATCAACGTCAATCTTTAAAACAGACGGATTTTTCAAAATTAAATCCATTTTATCCATCTGAGAGAGCAGCTGGATAGTATCGTGCCACAGTCAGATCTCCAAAATCGGTAGCATTTCCTGTTGATGAAATCGTTATGTAGTCGATCACATTTGAATTCGCTGATACATATCCGCCTCCAAATACACCTCGACCTGCAGTTCCGTTGGACGTTGAAGCTAAGGCCCGACGTGCCACAGTGAGATCTCCAAAATCAGTCGCATTACCTGCTGAGGAAATCGTGATGTAGTCAATAATATTTGAATTTGATCCTGTAGACCCGCCTCCAAAAACTCCTCGGCCTCCAGTTCCGTTCGATGTTGCTCCCAAATAATCCTTACGTGCCACAGTGAGATCTCCAAAATCAGTTGCATTACCTGCTGAGGAAATCGTGATGTAATCAATAACATTTGACTGTGTAGATGTAGACCCGCCTCCAAAAACCCCTCGATCTGCAGTTCCGCTCGAACACCCAGCTAGTACCGCTCTAGCCACAGTCAGATTTCCAAAATCAGTTGCGTTTCCCGTTGATGAAATTGTGATATAGTCAATGACATCTGAATTTGATCCTGTAGTCCCGCCTCCAAAAACTCCTCGGCCTGTAGTTCCGTTTGATGTCCCAGCCAAACCTTGCCGTGCCACAGTCAGATTTCCAAAATCAGTTGTGTTACCTGTTGATGAAATTGTGATATAGTCAATGACATCTGATTGTCCCGATCCATCGTTTCCGCCAGCAAAAATACCTCGGCCTGTAGCTCCGTTTGATGTCCCAGCTAGGATGGCTCTAGGTACAGTGAGATTTCCAAAATCAGTTGCGTTTCCTGTTGAGGAAATTGTGATGTAATCCATTACATTGTAAGGACCATCGTTCCCGCCTCCAAAAACCCCTCGATCACCTCCACCTCCGCCGACATCACCAATTAAAATTCGCAAACTAGAAAATGCCATTTTTCCCTTTAACTGAAGTTGAGTCCACCTGAAAATCCGTAAAAATTTGTTCCTCCATCAAATGTCACAAAAGATAAGACATCAACGCCTGACGTTGTTAAAGTTGGCGCTGATCCTCCTGCCCATTTGACGGAATTTCCTCCACCCCCGTGCGCCCCTGCTTTAAAAGTAATCGTCGCCGTCCCTCCATTAGTGATAATAATTGTCAGAGAGTTTGATTTGCCAGAAAGTGCATTCGTTATACCAACATTCGCAGTCATGCTGCCAATAGTAACTGACTGTACATTCCCATTTTCTAAATCAAAATCGAAAGCAGAGGTTTGAGTTCCCGAAATGGCATTAAAATATTCTGAATAATCCCTAATACAAGGACGTTTGAGTGTTTTATCTGTTAAATTTAGTGTATTTGTTTCAAACGTAGCAATTGCGTTTCCTGCATCATCTGAGATGCTGGGATTCCCAGAACCAGGAATGGAAACTACAGTAGTCCCTCCATCATTTTGTAGGAGTAAATCGTCTGAGGACGCTGGTTTTATAATAAAATTAGCCATGATTTTCCTTAGTTGTACAGTGCATGATGCCCGGTTAATGTTGCTCCTCCATCACCAGTAACAGTTTGAGCAGAAGCGTTTGTAATAGTCATTGCCGTTGTTTTTGCAAGGACATTTGATAAAATGAGATCCGAGTTTATTGTAAGTGTGCCGTTGACCGTGAAGGTGTCTCCGAATTTTACGGTTTGTGAAGAAACAGTCCCATTCACGTTTTGTGCAGAGGTAGCGACAATATTATCAACCGTTGAAAGTGCGGAGATCGATGTCCATGAAGTATCACCAGAACCATTAGTCTGAAGGACTTGAGTATTAGATCCTCTGCCATCTGGTAGAGTAAAACTTTTCGAAGAATCATCTCCGTTGATTTTTACCTGACCTGTCCCATTTGCACTTAAAGAAAGATCACCATTAGTCGTGGATGTAGCAATATCATCAGTTTTGACAGTTCCAGTACCATTGGGATCTAAAATGACATCCCCGTTTGTGTTTGTACTTGAAATCGTATTTGCATCGAGTCTCAGATTATCTACACGGAGATCCGTAACCGCCGAGTTCGTCCCAATCGTAACTGCATCAATCTCCCCTCCTGCAATATCCACTTTGGAAATATCTACTTCTCCAGTTCCATGAGGACTAAGGGTGATGTTGGCATTTCCAGAGGATGTTCCAATACTGATTGCACCTCCAAATGAGGTTGCAGTAGTCAGTACCGTCCCTGTCTCATTAGGAAGAGTCAGAGTCCCTGAAGTCCCGGTTCCTGTGTACTGAACAGTGACAAAGTAATTGACTCCACTACCAGAATCATCAGTCCTGTAGTTGTAGAGTTGGAATGTGGAGAATGCCATCTTCGCATACTCCGAATAGGTGGAGTTATGTTGCCATGTGAAAAAGTCTGAACTGGATACATAGTTGGCTGCTGCAGGAGCAGCAAGATTGGTGATAGATCCTCCTGCATTGACAGATCCTCCTGTGGTCAACTGGACCTGATTTCCTGATGCATCTCTGTAGTAAAGTTCTCCTCCAAACGAATACAGTGCTCTCAGGAGATCTGTGGGTTGTGAACCCTGATTCTCAAATGAAGTCTGTTTTACCTCTGTCAGAGCATTGTCATTATACTCCAGAGTCCCATTGATGTTCATGGCACTTGGAGTAATCCTCACCCCCTTGTTAGAGGTGTGGTCATGGTTGTCTATTGCATCTAGAGATGTATTGAGATTTGTTCCCCAAGTAGGTGCAGGAGTTACTGCAACTGTGGATTTCTCAATAGCGGTTATATTCGTTCCAGAGGACATATCTTAGAAAAAGAAAAGGTCAACTGTGACCGTTGCTCCTGCTTTCAGAATCATCTGAACATCAGGAAAATTGTTTGTTGTGGAAGACTCAAAAACACTGGTATCTGCATTCTGTTTGGTGACGATGTATCCCACAAATTTCCTTCCTAACCCGTGATCCACAAGAGTGTCTGATGTCCCAAGGGCAACGTCTGTCTTATGTACTCCATCTGCAAAGGGGAGTGACAAGAGTGGACTGATTGCAGTCCTGATGTTGCTCTGTAACTGATCGATTTTTGCATCACCTGTGTGAATCTCCGTAAAGTTGACTCTGCTCATGCGTAATAAAACTTTTCATAACTGACCACATCTGTAACGGTCTCTGGTTCTCCTGCATCCCTGTTCTGTGATTCTGTGATGATTCTCTCTCTCAACTGATTCTTTTGAAGAAGAAGTGCCGTTGCATCTGCTTCTTCCTTGATCATGATCTTGATTGCAGAATCTATAATGATGTACTCATCCCATCCTGAGTAGAAATCAAACCGTGACTCAATGCTTCCATAACTTGTAGGATCTGACAGACCTGCAGAATTAAGATCTGTAGTCACTGTGTTTGCTCCTACTGCAGTCACGGTCTGATCTACATTGTAATCGGTTGCCAAAAAGTTCTGACCTGTAATCAAGTCTCCTATTACAAACTCATGAGAACCTGTGGTCCACATCGTTGATGTCCCTCTGGTGATTGCAGTGGTATCCTTGGAAAGCAATCTCTTGGGAGATGGTATGTAGTAAAGTTTGACTGAATCCGTAGTTGATGGAACTGGACTGAACACAATAGAACCCTTCTGAACACGGTACTTGTAGTCTCGTGCATACACTGTGAGTGCATTACGGGTTCTCTGTGCCCAATTGTATCGTTTAAGAGGAACAGATTCTGTGGATGTAACCACAAGATCCACTCCTCTCATTTTGTAGAAATCTGATGGAAGATCATAAGTATCTGTACCAGAGACCATAGACACAGTGCTTGTTGTGGTGAAATAGTCCTCATTGAAGTTCTCATTGATCAAGGAGTAAAGTTCCCCCCATGAGTTATTGAGATACCTAGTGAGTTCTGTATCATTCACAAACTGACTGTTTTCCTGATCTGCACGTTGACGGGTCAGGAGTCTAAGCTCTGTCAGATTAACCAGATCAGTCATAGCTCATCATGATTCCGTGAATTGCCATTAAGACGGTCTCCTCATCTCCACCTTTGACTGCTTTGACGAGTTCTTTTGCCATCTCTTTTTGTTCATCAGAGTATGAATACTCTTCTTCCATCTCTTCTTTATCAGAATCCTTATCATAGGAATCTGAACCCCCCATTGATCCTTTGAGGGGTCCAAGAATGATGGTTGCTGCTTCACTTCCCATCATATTGCTCCTTTAGGTTACGTCCGTATTACGGAGGAACAGAGCAAAGTGAACTCGATTGTTAGCATTAACTGCAAGATCGGCTGCAGAAGTCCCTGTGATGTTTCTGATCACTAAGGTCTTTGCACTCGCAACATCAATTGCTCCCCATTGGAGCTTATGATCTCCTGCTGCATTATGTGCTAACGAACATTGTCCACTGATGAGTTCAATGTAGGTGTCTTCCAAGGTCACAGTCCATGTTCCTGTAGCAGTCCGTGCCACAGACCAACCTTTGCCTGTGTTATCGGCTGCAACGGGATCAGAACTTGCGTTGGTCTTGAAAGAACCTGCAATTATTTTGACTTCAGGATTTAAAGCCTGAACGTCCCTAAAGACTCTCGATGCCATTTTTCTCCTTTATGCTAAGGCGATTCGGCAATTGAAACCGGGAGCGGAACAACCAAGTTGTCCGTAGAATCCAACTCTGATTTCTACTCCATCGTCTGAAGACTGACGGAGCATCCGATTTCCATCTACATCAATGATGGAGACAGTTTCGTTGATGGTAGCAAGTTGCCATGTATCCATCTGAAGTGCGTATGCAACTCCCACAGGGCAGTCCTTATCAGGAATAATTTTAGCAATTCCATAAGGTGCATACATTTCCAGTGACCTGTATCCAGAACCAGTTTCAGGATCAACTTCACGTTGAACTGTAGACTGAAGTTCTTTTTCAAGTGCAATGAAATCTGTGAAAGAAACAAAGATGTGATCAGGTGCTCCACCTTCTCTTGCTGCCAATCCAAGACCGTTAATGATGGTCTCTTCACGGGTGCTTGAGAAAGCCTGTCTCTGACCTCCCAATCGACTTGGATCTTTGGATCTGTCCTGACCAAAATATGCAGTACCACCGGGAGCAGAAGCAGGAATCCAATCTGCAAGACCTGAAACTCCTGCATCATAGTTGCCCTGAACATACACAAAGTCATTCTGAGCAATTGCAGAAATTCCTGCAGACAGGTTGCCTGTCATCGTTACTTGGTTGGAGGTTGCATCTCTTGAGACTGCAGACACTTCCAAAGTTCCTGAACGAACAGAACCTCCAGTTTGTGTCGCAGAAACTTGCAGAACCATTCCGATCTCAAAGTTGAGTGCATCAGAATCGGTTACAAGATCCAGTGTGGTCACACCAAAGGATGAGTTGTTGACCTTTCCGATTGCTGCATCAGAAGTTCTGTACAGTTGCCGGGAAAGTGCATCTCCAACAGATTTTGCAGTTTGATCAATTTCTGTGGTTGCAGCATCCAAGAATGCATACTCATTACCCTGTGATGCAAGGAGTGTCTCCCCGTCCACAGTTGCAACTCCATAGTGCTTCTTACGGGTGAGCAGGAATTCTGCTACCTGAGTTGCACTTGCGTTGCTTTGAGCATTTGCAAAGTTTGCTGATACCCCTTGAGGTCTACCGAAAATTACAGGAATCGGCATTGACTTCCCTTTGAATCTAGGATTCTTAGGGACAAGGCTTAAAAAGGGATGATTCTTATAAACCGTGTCTATTACAGGTTTATCTTGATAGTAAATCTTGAGGGCATTATCCCATGCCGTCATATTTGTGGCTGATGCCATTGGTATACTCCAAATTGAAAGTCATTTTATACTCCCGATTTGGTCTCTCTGAATGCCTGAACTGCTCTTTCCAGTGCTTCATGTTTGGAAACAGGTCCAGTTTTGGTTTCAGAAGTCCTCATTCGGGATGTTCCTTTACTAGAAAGTGTCCTCGACTGACTTTTTTGGACTTCACCCAATGGCTTTTCGGAGGGTGAACCTATTTTATAGATAGACCTCACTTTTTTATTCTGAACTGCATTATCCATGAAATCTTTGTAAGTCTTTTCAACCTGATCCAAGACTTCCTCATTGGTGAGGGTCTCCCCACCATTCATGGCATAGTGCTTCTGAATATCCAGAACGCTTTGTTGTGCTTCATCCCAAAAGGCTGAAACCAACGGATACTTTTCTGATTCCTCAACTACACTTTTCAACTCAGAAACATAAAACTGCACCTCTTGAGATGCAAGATCTTTTTGTTTCTGTTTATCTGATTCAAACTTTTCTTTTTTCAATTGTGAGATCTCTTCCTGCATCTTCTGCAGTGCAGTCTTCTCACTGGATCTGCCAAGTACCTGATCTGTCATGGACTCATAATTGGACCCTAACACCTCAGATGCTTCCAGATGCTTGCCTTGCTCAATTAAGTTTCTTGCTTCCTTGAGCTTACCCAGATCATCATTTTGATCCTTTAACTCCTGTTCCTTCTTAAAGAGTTCCCTCTTCTTCCGTGCAACCTCTTGGAATGCTTTGGAAACCTTGGGTTCTTCCTTCTCAGGTTCTGCTTCTTCAGTCTCTTCTGCTACAGGTTCCTCAACCACTTCTTCCACAGGTTCTTCTTTGAGAAGACCCTTGTCCCTGAAGAATTGTTGTGCCTGTTCTGATAGTTGCGGAGTTTCCTCCACAGTCTCTTCAACTACTGCAGTCTCTTCTGTCATATTGGTAATGGCGATTCAGGTGTCTCTGGAGTCTGTGGCATTTCTGGCATCAGATTCTGTGGTGCAGGAACCTCCCCTGCAGGGGATTGAGCAGGTGATTCAGGAAGTCCCTGCTGTAATTGTGCTTGTGCTTGTGCCTGATTAAGCATGGTCTGAGTCTGGACTATGAACTCATCCAAGAGTGCAATCTTGTCTGCATCCACACCCTTCTGTCTTGCTTCCAAGTACGCTAACTGAAACCTCTGTTTGGCTAAGTTGAGATCCATGTAAGGTTCTGGACCAATGTACTCTCCTTCATCCAATATCTTGCTGATCCTCCACTCCACATCTGCTTCTGCTGCTTCATAAACCTGTGTAACTGAATTGAGGTCTGGGAAGTCTAGCAGTCTTGTGATCTGCTCTCTTTTGTCAATGACCTTCAAATTGATCAGTTCCTGAACGGTCTGCAACTTTCCTGCAGGTAGGGAGGGAAGGATTGAAACAGGATACGGTTCCAAGATGAACTCATCCCGTGCCAATCGTATCTTCTCAAAATCAACCTTGGACATCTCTCTGCGGTAAGTAGTTTGAACAGGATAGGAACCTTTTTCCTCAACCACATCTTCTGCCAAGTCAAAATAGTGCTCTGCAGCATTCATAAATGCCTGTTCGTATCGTCTTCCTATAAGGATGAATCTTTCCGTTTCAATATCATGATAAATTCTTAATGCTGCTCCTGATTCCAACCCTGCAGGTTTCTTTCCTGTGGCAGACAATTCTGAGATCCCTGAGATCTCGTATGCCCTCTGATAGAGTCTGTCCAGATGGTTATACACCTCTGGATGCATTGCAGAGGGAGTGTAAACAACTGGAGGTTGACCATTGTAGTGAATGATCGTTCCGGGTTGATTTCTGATGTGTGACGGGGCAACTTTGCTTCCTGCTTGAAGAAATACCATTGGAACACTCAATAAGTGCATGGATTGTTGAATCCTGATGCACAATGCATTGATTTCTCTCTGAACAGGGTAAAGTTGCTCTGCTAAGGAGATTCCACCAAAACCTACAACGGAATCACTCCATTTGAGGAACAGAAACGGGAATTTATCCCTGCGGTACTCCTCATCCAAGAGTGTGGCTCCTTCTACACAGATAACATGTCTTCCATCTTGTGAATCTTTGTTTACAGGCAAATGCCATGCTTCTACAACCTCAACTAAGTCTGAATCTGGTGTTTCTTCCTGATTTTCTGATCCTAAACGGTCTATTTGTGTTGAAAACCCTGAAAAACGGTCCAAAAGATACGATTTATGTACTTTTTTGACCTGATAGAGTGATTGAGGGTCTCCATACAACCCATCATTCATATCCCAGAGGATTTCGTTTGCAAATACCCTCTCTACCTCAATTTTATCGTTTTCTGAGTAGATTTTGAGTACTCCAAGGTCAAAAATGCAGGAATCCTGAAAGATTTTGGGCATCAACTCATACAGTTTTGTCTGCATGAACATTCCCTCCATCATTCTTCCCATCATCTTGGCCTTATTCTTCAGAGAATAATCACCTCCTTCTGTCAAATACATTGGTCTGGGTCTATTTTTACCAATCTTGGATGAAATTGTGTCTATCATCGACTGTGTGACATTCATTCTCATCCTCATGTCATCACGTTTGTCTAATGAATAACTCGCAGTCTTGACCAAACCCTGCTTGAAATCCTGCAGATCATACCTTCTCTGAGAATAAACTCTGAGAAAGTCCAGATTTGCCATCATCCGATCATAATGGGTGTCATTGAGTTGGTTGATTACACCCATCAACTCCTCATGACAATTATCAAGATCTGATTCCCACCAAAACATCAGCTTCTAAAATGAGAGTTAACCATTGTGTCTTGTTCCACAGGGTCTCTGAACTGAGGAACTTCCTGTGGTTGTTCATCCATTTCTACATTGAACTCGACTGAAATACCCATACCTTCAAAAGTTCTTACATTTGAATCCTTGAGGAATGTGATCATCTCTCTGATCTCCCTCAAGTTCATTTCATCTCTCAAGATTATTTTTTCTTCTTTATTAAACATCACCAGTTCTTGCAACTCCAGTAACGGGCCTTTGTCTTAGGACCGGGATTAGCACAGTTATGCCTTGCTCTGAAAGACTTCCGTGCAGATGGATTGGACTTCCTTATCTTCATATTTGGATCTCCAAATCTGACCACCTTTACCTTGTTCCCATCTTTTACATAAACCTTGAACTTCTTAGACTCACCTGAAGTCCTGATCGGTTTGTTCAGAGAAACCTTCTTGCCCTGATACGTTGCCATTACCTTTTCTTTGCAGTCTTGGCAGCCTTACGGAAAGCAGCATTGGTAGGTGCTCCCTTCTGTCCGGGTTTTCTCTTCTTCTTTGTCTTTCCTGCACCCAACTTCTTCAAGTTGATGTTTCTGTAAAGACCCGGTTTCTGAGCCTTCAACTTCTTAATCTTCTGAGCTTTGGTCATTGTCATTTCTTCTTCCCCTTACCCTTCTTCATCTTCTTATGATATCCCGGCATATCATCTCCTTTGTGTTAGTTGATTTCCCACCACTCTGCTTCTTCTGAATCCTCAACCCTCTGGGCCTTTGCAATCATGTCCCTCTCCATCTCTCTTTCCATATCATCAAAATACTCTGTAGATCCAAACTCAGGTTTTGGAACCTGCTCCCTGTGAAGATAATGCAGTGCTTCTCTCCATGCATACAATCCTGCATCACAACAATGATTCTCACAACTCTCTGCTTCCTTAAACCTCCCCTTCTCCATCTGAATCTGATCCCACTCCAAGAGTACCAACTCATCCACATAACTCTCAGTCATTGGACCCTCAACAATCTGTATCCTTCCCCTCTGAAAGTCTGAATTCATCAATGTGATGTGATCCAATTTCCGTGCTTTCTCTGCAGGAAACAGATTCAACTCAAACCTCTTGTTCATCTCCTCTGTTATCATCTTACCGAGACCCCCGGTATCAACTACACTCCTCACGAACCTGTACCTTTCTTCGAGTCTCTTAATCTTTTCCGCAATCT
>Ga0208545_1000526_pt1 | contig 17811 bp, 5 predicted proteins | sample DEB08_DNA_12_FD_185498 | JGI IMG/M metagenome (GOLD analysis project Ga0208545, IMG submission 185498) | Aqueous microbial communities from the Delaware River and Bay under freshwater to marine salinity gradient to study organic matter... | ecosystem: Environmental > Aquatic > Marine > Coastal ... | reverse complement strand
AGATTCTACTATATTTAAAAACTCTGCTACTATAGCTACATTTTTAGATCTTTCTTTTAGATTATTAAAAGATTTTATAGGCATGTTTTTATTTATGTTTCCGTTGTGCGAAGTTAACGCTTCTCCATAAATAGAATATATAAGAGAGGCAATTTCTTCTGATAAATTTTCTACAAAGAGTCTTAATGGAAATCTTTGTCCGTTTGCCATAAGTATAGATGTAAAAACAGCGCCATCTTGCTCTGTGTTTGCAATATACTCTTCTCCACGGAATCCATTTTCATTATTTTCATCTATATATACACCGTTTGCAGCTATAAAGAAAGAAAGAGGTTTCTTATCAAAAGAAAGTAGATTATCTACATAAGTTTTAGCGCCTCTTTCAGTAACTAAATGTCCACCTGTCATTTCTTTTATAGTAGATTTAGTTTTACGGCCTGCTAAGAAATCTTCATAGATTTTAGTTCTGTCAGCCATTAACATTTTTCTAGCGGCTTCCTGCTCTTCAGGTTTTATATGATTGTCTACGTAATCTAGTCTATGTATATATGCATACACTTTTTTACCATCTATGTTCATACTAACTCTCATAGCTACTTTAGCTATCTCATCTTCTGTAAGTCTTATTCCTTTCTTAAGTTTAGCAAGAATAGGAGTCATCTCTCTTATGTCAGTAAGCTGCGGATCGTTTAAGTCTATACTAAACTCTAGCGCTGTACCTGTACGGTCAATTCCGCTCTCTAAAACATCAGTTAAATCTTTTACTATCTGATCAACATCTATCCCGTCATTGTCAGGATGATTAGCGGACTTCCATGCTAAAGATTGTATAGTACTTAAAGCAACTACTTCATATCCTAATACATTAGAACCATTTTTATTTGATTCAAAATTACTAGTTCTTACTGTACTATTATCAGGTATCTCTTGCTCTTCTACAACATCGTTTACAGCGTCTTTACTTTCTTCTGTATTAATTATAGGAGCTCCAGCTTCTGGTGCTGTCTGAGAATCAGGGTATACATTAGGATCATTTTCTGTATTAACTCCTAGCTCATCCATTTCTGCTTGAGTCAAAACAGTTACTTCGCTTTCACTTAATATACTTTGTGATCTATTTACTTCTTCAGCTGTAGGTTCTACTGCAGCTTGTTTGTCCGTCTTGTCGGGCGTAGGCGTATCGTCTCCAATATCTTTTGGGCTAACACGTTCGCTTGAAGCTTCCTGGGCGTCACGTTTAACTTCTTCTTCAGATCTAGATTCAGTAGTCGCATCAGGTTGCGTTCCGTAAAGGTCTTCTTCATATTCGTTTATATAAGCGTTAATTTTATTTTGAATGTAGTTATCAATAAATACATCTCTAGCTCTTAATACTTGAGCTATTTTTTTAGGAGCACGTAACCTATTTAAGTTTTTGTTATATACTATAACATTAGGTTTGTCATCCTCTATTACATCTTCTACATAGTACGTCTCTCCTTGGAATTCAAACTCTATTAGTCCTGGATTGAACTCTTGCATCTCTGTAATAGCTTCTTGCTTAACTAACTCTACCATAGTTATCAATCTAGACAACTCTTGTACTAAGAACGGGTTTGTAAAGGTAACTTTATTTCCGTCTGAATCAAATAGTGTAACTCTCTTCGGCTCAAATCCTTCTTGTGCTATTCTAAATACAAACGGATCTATTGCAGATAGAGGATTTATAAATAAGTTATTATAGTATTGCCCTCCTATCTCAAACGTTCTACCGTCTGCAATAATACTAATTGCTATAGGACTTATTTGATCTTGTAGTGCTTCTACACCTACTTCAGATAAAGTTTGTGCATCTAAGAACTTACCAACTTCAGTTTCCTGTCCTTCTGTATTTTGGAATACAACTGTACCATCCTCTTCTTTAAACAAGATTCCTTCTTCACCATTAAATCTAACACTTACAGTGGCGTTAGGATACGATAATAGATTACCTATTAATAAATTTTCTGTAGTCTCTAAGTCTACACCACGCTCTTCTGCTTCTATTAATCTTTGCAGCTCGTCTTCTTGTTCTTTAGTTTCTTTTGTTTCAGGGAATGCTTCTTCAAAAGTTTTTTCTATGTCAGCCTCAACTTGTTCTTTAACAGTCTCTGCTTTTGCTTGTATAGCTTGTGTTATTTCATCTATAGCTGCTTGTATAGCAGCCTTCTCTTCTTCTGGTGTAACAGCTAACTGATCTTCTAAGGCCTGCTTACGACGCATTAATTTTCTTTGTCGTTTAGTACCTATCTGTTCTCTACGTTTTACTCTATCGTTAGCTTTTGTTTCAACACTATTTTCTACAGCTTCAATTACATCGTCTTCTTGTCCTTTAACAACTTCAGATTTAATTGCCTCTGCTTTCTTTTTATCTTCTTTAGCTTTTCTTTCTTTCTTTTTTATATCTCTTGCTATCTTAGATAAAGTCTCTGTTTCTGTTACCGCATTTAAAAGTTTGTAATGCTCTTCTTTTAGTGCTGCAAGTTTAGCTAAGTCTTGTAATTTTAAATAGGCTTCTTGCCCTTTCATATCTGTGTAACTATCGCTAGACTCAAAAGCATCTTTCATGTCAGTTAGCGTTTTAGCTAACTCTGCAGACTTACCTTTAATTCCTTGTAGAGCTTGCCAGCTTACTAAGCCATCAGTAATGTCTGCTAACTCTTGGCTTAATTCTATCTCTCTTTTATCAGCAACGTCAATCATGTAAGAGTAGTATCGTATACCAGCATCTATAAGTATTTTTTCCTGATCTGTTACGTTGTTTAATGTAGAAACAAATAAATCTACTTTAGGTTTTTGATCCTCAATAAATTTAATTCTATCTTCTATTATACGTGCTTGTTCAGCAGGACTTTTAACTTTAGTTTCTGGATTTAATCCAACCACTTCTTTAAAAGCATCTTCAGATAATCCACCTATGTCTTTAACAAATGCTTTTAGGTCTTCTATTTTACCCGCATTTATAAACTCATCTACTAAAGAAAATACAGCTTGGGCTTCAGCGTTTTTATACTTAAATATATCACCGTCTTCTAAAGCTTTATCCATTTTTGCTTGAGCTATAGCTCCTTCATTGTAAGATTTTAATAATCTATACAATTTAGATTCAGGTTCTAATAAGTTAAGTTTTTCTGAGAGCGCTACAGATTTTTCGTATTTATCAAGCCACTCTTGTCTTGATGTCATACCGTCTTCTCTAACTGCGGCACCTGCTTCCCCTAACTTACCTAATAAGGCCCCTAAGAATATAGCTTGTTGCCCTTCTTTAGTTTGCGGTGCCTCCATGTAACCTCTCATTAGAGATCCAATTACACCTACACCACCTTCTAACATATCTGTCATATCCTCAATAGGATTTGACGAGTATACATCAGTAAAGTAATCTTCAGCTGCTACATTTACAGCTGCTTGAGACCATTCTTCAAAGGCTTCAGCTGCAGGACGTTTAAACCAGTTAACTACGCCGTAGTACTTTTTCCAATTATCGGACATTTCTTTTGCCCCATAACGCAATTTTCCGTCAACCATTTTCTTTTGCGTTATATCGTCCATGTACTTACTTGACGTAGACTTCCAGCTTCTAGAAAATAGTTTACCAAATTGATATACATTAGATGCGCCTACAATTGCAGTGTTTAGACCAAAAGCTATATTACCTGCTGTATCAGCAAGCTCTTGTATTTCTAAATCACTCATATTAGCGTAGCGCTCATCTCCTGTAGACCTAAGATTTTGCATTGTTGCTATCGAACGTCTACGGGTTTCTCTTGCTTCTATACCAGCTTCACCAAATGCAGATATTAAACCTGCACCAAACATGTTAGCTGCTTCAGCAGAGTAGTTTACTCTCCCAATTATATTTTTTATATTATCAATACTCTTTGCAGTTTTAGCTCCTGCTAACTGTTGTCCACGGAATGTGTTTGTAAGATTTCTCCAAGCTCTAACGCCTCCCATACCTGCACCTCTAACTCCCGTTTTGATTGCGCCTGAAGCACCAACAGCATAACCACTAGCTATAGCACCTGCTAAGAATCCTAGTCCTTGCATACCTTGGTCAGCCCAAAAGTTTGCAGTACCTAGAGATCTCCAGAAACCATAATCTCTTTCTGCTTGTGTATAGTAATTAGGTAATTCTTGTCTTAAGAATTCATTAAACTCGTCAAGAGCTTTTGATCCTTCGTTATTATAGAATCCAGAAAACTTACCTGTAGATATAGCAGTGGGAGTACCTACAAATAAATCAACAAATGGTTCTGCAAAAGTTGTTAGTCCTGTACCAACACCTTTTAATACACCATTTGTCCACTTAGAAAGATTAGACTGTAGCATCGCCGCACTTTCTTGTACATTAATACCAGGTCCAGGATCTACACCATACTTTCTAGCAATATTTCTTTGTCTAGATTGTTCAGGAGTAAACTCTACTATATCAGGTATACCACTAAGCACAGGAGCATCAGGCATTTTTACATCTGCAAGACTTGGCCCTGTAACTTTTTCAGGTAACATATCCTGCCCTAAAGGTTGTTGAGTTAATTCAATACCGCCTAGCGTAGGCCCAGTTAAGTCATTACCGTTTGCCATATTCTTGATTTATAAGTCTTCCCAAATCTAATACTGATCTACTTGTAAGTAGCCCTGATTTATCTCCTTTTACATAAGCATCGCCGTTAGCGTCTAATATATAATAATCATATTGTCCGCCTCCAACGCTAACTCTTCTTACAGTACTTACACCAGGTACACCTGATACAGGTCTGTCTGCGTAAGAAACTTCTCCTGCATAGTTATAACCAGGAAGCTCTCCTCTTTGATCTGCATTTATATATTCTATTTCACTTCTTTGTATTGGGCCACCTATAGTGTTATCTGCTATTAATTCTACTCCCATCTGTTGATTAGCAGGGTTAGTAGAATTTAGTAAATTTTCTGCTAAGTAATTTACTCTGTTTGTTTGGTCTTGTGGTGAATAACTAGCTTCAGTTACATATACAGTACTTTGTCTAGGCTCACCTTCTTTCCATTTATTTTTATGATAGCTTACTGCATATAATTGTTTACCATTAACAAAAGAAGCTGTTGGCATTACTTCTACTCCTGGAGTATCAATACCACCTTTTCTAACTATTGAAGTTAAAGATGCACTATTAGATTCAAGTATAGAAAGTAAATCTGCCCCTGTTGCAGGGTCTACAAATTTCATAGCATCTTTTATAACAGCATCTGTAACTTGTCTTCTAAGATTAAAAATAGCATCTTGATCTCCTTTAGCAGGGTCTGGGTTAAGAGTTCTAATATTTTGTTCATACTCTTTAGCCGTTTCAATCTTTTTAACTTCTTCTCTAAGCTCTTTAGAAATTCCTTGTAGCTCTACTGCATTACTAACTGTAATATCATTAGGGTTTATTCCAAACTCAGGATTATTTGTAGCAATTTCTCTTAAAGCATCTCTTGTAGCTACAGGAATATTAGTTGCACCAGATAATGGTGTTGTACCAACAAATAAACTTTCATCTGCTACAGATAAAAGATCAATAATTTTTCTTTCGTCTTTGTCTAAACCTCCAAGTAATCTTTCGTATTCATTTTCATTACCTTTTTTACCTACTTCGGCATATTTAGTGGTAACTAAATCTTTTGTATATGTTTTAAGAGATTGCTCTCTAGATGCAATATCATTTTCTATAAAAGTTACTTGCTTATTTAGTTCATTATATTGAGGAGTTCCTTTACCATACGCATCTCTTTGTCTTTGTATATCTAGTAAATTATCTTTAGCGCTTCTTATATTTGCAATATTTTCTTCACCTCTAACTACAGGCCTTTGTGAGCCAGATCCTCCTACAAATATATCTGATAATTTTGTATCTTTTTCTTTCATCTCAACATCTCTTTGTAAGAAAGGTTGTATAGCTGCTACTGCAAAGTTATTCATTCTGTCATCTAATAACTTAGCTCTATACACTGATTGAGAAGCGACTGCTTGAGCTTGTTCTTCAGGTACTTCTATAGGCATAGATGTTATTGCATCTCTATATAACTGTGCGTATTTTTTATCGCTCAAGATTTTATCCATGTCTACATTTTCCATAGGAAAGTTTCCTGCACGCATGTTTAAATCTATTTCTTGAGTTATAGTTCCTCGTACTTCAGGATCCATTAGCATGTAGTTCTGAGCTATCGGGAGTAAAGTCTCTGCAGTTAACTGCTCTATTTTATTTCCCTCTGCATCAGTAAAACCATCAGCTTCTTTTTGGGATAACCAATCTCCTGTTTTTTCTAATATATCTACTTCAGGTATTAAGCTAGGTGGAGAAAATGTTGCAGGTTGTCCTGAGTCATAAGCATTTTGCATTTCTTGTAATGCTATCTGCAGACTTAAGTTAGTTCTTGCTTCAGGTACGCCACCTTTACCTTTCATATAAAGCTCATTTAGATTGTCATATTCTTTTTTAGCTGCAGCATACTGAGAACCAGCACGTTGTAAAGAACCTATCCTACCACTAGCCATGTCACCGTAAAAAGATTTCATTACATCCATACCTCCACGATATTTAAGAGGGTCTCCACCTGCTTCTGCTAATCCTTGGTCTATTTTATCTAAGTAAGGTTTTAGTTCTGCTAACGCCTCATCTTGTAAACCAGGGGGAGCTAGCATTGCTTGATCATAAAAACCTTTATACATCCCAAGTAGGTTCTGCTCTTTAGCATCTCTGTCAGCTTCAGTTAGCCTAGACATTTCAAAGGCTTGAGCGTATGGTAAAGGAACATAATCTCTAGACTGTATAGGCCCAGATAATAATCCTCCTGTTTGATATTTTTTTATATCCATAATTTTATTGATTTAAACCTTGGTAATTATCAAATAAACCAAAATTACCTAAAGATGGTTGAGACATATTACCTAGGCTAAAGTTAAATCCTGTACCTGTTCCTGCATTTCCACCTGTAGTAGTTGGAGTACCAAATCTTTGGTTATATAAATCTGCCATAAACTCTTCTCCTCGTTTACTAGTTTGATATTGACCCATATCACTAACAGCTTCTTTAAAGAACATATCTCTAGCAGCACCTCTTTGCTCATTCATCATATCTAATCTTAATGCAAGCATTTTATTATTTCTATCAATCTCTGCTTGACGTTCAAAGATATTTAATCCTAATTGATTTTGTAGCATTTGTCCTTTAGCTTCTTGTGCAGCTAACTGAGACCCTGCTTTTCCTGATAGTTGCATACTTGCTGCTATCTTTTCTGCAGGGCTACCTCCGCCTCTAAGGATGTTATATTGTGAAGAAGCAACTTGGTTTCTAATAGGGGCCATAAGTGCACCCATATCTATTTTTGTTAAAGATGGATCAGGCTCAAATTGTGTCATGTATTGCGATGCATCTATTTGAGGTATATCTTTAGCAAACAATCCTTGTCCCATATTATATATTGCTTCAGGATTATCTTTAGCAAACTCTAATGCTTTATTTCCAAACTGTTTAAATCCATCAGACTGAAGGAAGCCTTTTGCTTTAGTAAATAAATCTCCTAATCCTGCTCCAGGTATCTGTGGGTTACCTGTTTTCTTTGCTATCTTTTTAGATTTAGACCTTTCCTGCTCTCTAAATAGTTTCTGCAATTTATCTTTTATTCTTTTTAACTGAAACTTTTTAGTTTGTTGTCCTATAAAATCATTTGAGTCTGGAGTCTTTTCTAACTCTTTATATTGATTTACAAGCTCTAAACCTTTGTCTGCATATCCTAATCTTTTAGAGAATACCATTGTTTCCCCATCAGGTAGTTTTAAAGGAACATTATCATTACTTTGATTTCCTTGTACTAAAGATACACCAGGCATAACTTCTTTTATAGGAGCTTTAGGGTTCATGCTTTGGAACTGTCCTCCTTCAGCACTCATTAAAAGCTCACCGCTTTCTACATTAATGTCTTGTCCCATATCTTGTTTCATATTTGTAGCTTTACCTCCTTGAGCATAGTTTTTTCCTGTTAAACGTTTTAATTCTTCTTGAGCTTTTATAGCTTGGCTAGAAATACCACGCATTGTTGGAGTAAAACTGCTAGAACCTCTTGCTGTTTGAACTCTTTGTGCACTATTAAAAGATTCTTCTAATCGTGCAATTTCAGATTTAAGAGCGTTAATTTTTTCATTAGGCTCTGCTAAAGGCCCTGTAAAAACATCTTTTGGTCGGTTCATTGCTGACATAAACGGAGGGTTTGTAACTCTACCACCCATAGCAAATCCTTCTTGGCCTTGCTGATATATATTAAACATACCAGAGGCTGTATTACCTACACCAAAGTTACTACCTAAATTAAATAGATTACCAAATCCTGAAGCTCCTGCCGTGGAAGCTTGCCCTGCTAAACTAGGGTTCATCATTGCAGGATTTATTCCGCTACCATAAAGAGCATTAAAAGTATTTGCACCTGGTACAGAACTCATTCCTGCAGCACTTGTTGCAGCATTAGCTGCTCCCGCACCACTGAAAAGACCTGCACCACCAAGAAATCCAACAGTACTTCCAAACAAGTTACCCATTTTCATTTCATCTGCATATGTTTGTCTAAGCTCAGGACGTAGTAATTTAGTTGCAGGAACTAGGCCTCCTGTAACTCCTTCAACAGCACCTGTTAATCCTGTTTTAATTTGTTGGCCTAGTTTTTTAAACATGTCTCCAAAGCCTGCTTGAGGAATAGCTCTACCACCATAAGCTTTAGATTGATCTCCTTCGTACTTAAGATCATATAGTTCTTCTTTTGTATAAGGTCTTACTTTATCTCTATACTCTCTATTTATTTGCAGGTTTCTCATCAATTCATTACTTGGGAACCACGAATCTTGCAATAAAAGACTATCTTCAGTAATACGATTTTGAAGCCTTTCGTAACTATAAGGAGAATCTACCCACCCTGTAAAAGGATAGTTTGGATTATATTGTAAATAATCTTTATGTTTTTTAGGTGGATCTCCACCATTTTTATATTTATTCATATTTCCTCCGTATTTGTAATCTGTAAATTTCATAAATGTCCCGTCTATAGGGTTAGGTACGTCAAAAGACTTATCTAATAATTTTGCTGTTCTTATATTTAAACCATCCCCAAATCTATTAGTAGGGTTATATCTAGGATTAAATATTTGATGCAACTTTGACGCTTGTGCTTTGCCTTGATCTATAAATGCTCTTGACCCTGACTGTATATACTGCGGCCTTTGATTCATTTGTCCTCCTAAAAAGTTATGTTGATTAGCTGCATTAACATCCATCACTCTCCTATTGTTAGTCATGTTATAAATAGGATCAGGAGATGTATTCATAAATAAAGGTTCTTCTAAATAATTTGGACCAACTGTTACGTCACCGCTGAATCCAGATTTATATTTTGTTGTAGGTGCAATGTCATTAGCAATCCTACCTCTATTTATAACATACTTTATGTTTTTTCCTGGAGTAGTAGAAGGCAAATTTTCTAAAACTGCTCCAAACTCTCCATATTGATTTAAATTTTTACCTAATTCTGAGTCATAAATATTTTTAGAACCTATCCTAACATCTCTAGTTACATCTAAAATATTACGATAGTCTCCAGGATTACCTTTATTAGCTTTAATAAGATCAGATATAGACGAAGAGCCTGGATTAAATCCAAAATTTTGGTTAGGGCGTCTTTGAGCTATACGCATTAAATTACCCATAAATTCTGTTTCTTGTCCTTTAGAAAGATTTTGAGTTAATCCTTGAATAGATTTTAAATCTAATGCATCAGGATTTATACTGCTTACATAGTCAGCAGCTTTTGCATCTCTCTTACCTACTTTTAAAAGGTTAGGAAATTCTTTTAAACCCTTTTTAATAGCTTTACCAGGAACAAATGGTAACATAAATCCTGCACTATATAACGCAGCATCACCATAATTACCTTGAGATAAAGCATCTGCTGCATATCCTGCATCTATTGCTTCTCCCGAACCAGGTAAAAAGTTAGCTATATCTGTTACAGTTTGTCCTGCTATATTTTGAGCACTAGTGGCTCCATATGCTATAGGATTTGTTCTCCTTAAGTTTTCCATATACGCCTGAACAGTATTTGGTAACTGATCAGTTACAGTAACTTCAGGTAACAGATTACTAACATTTAATAAGTCTGCATTATAGATAGGCGGATCAGTAAGTCCACCATTTTGATAGTTACGAACTTGTCCTCCGTATTTTAAATCTCTACCTTCTCTATAAGTTTCTAAATATTTTTCAGGTGTTTTATTTGGCGTCTCTGCATCTGGTCCGTATATTTTTGGAAACACATCTGCTAAAGATCTACCATCTCTTAATACGTATCCAAAGTACTCTCTTGTACCTTGTCTACCTAACAAGTTAGAAAGTGCAGAAATCTCATCATCTGTATAATTAAATGGGATTCCTTTATCTTCTAAAACTTTTTTGTACTCTACTCTTAAGTCATTAGCATTTCTACCTAACCCAGGTACACCAGGTATCTTACCAAAATACCTATCTTCAAATAATCTATTTTGTAATGTAGTATCAGAAGCAAAAGATTGTCTATCTACACCTTGTAAGTAAGGCATATTTTGTAATTCTTCTGCGTTGTATAGTTGGCCATACAAACCTGTAGCACTGCTGTTAGGATTAATCATTTTTAATCCGCCAGAACTCTCTACATATCTTAAACCTTTCTTAACTTTTTTTAATAAAGGATCATTATTTTTTGTTTTCTTAGCCATAATCGCGCAATATACTATTTTTTATTATCTTCTAGAAATTCTAAATAAGGTTTTTACGTAATGTAATGTTAACTCTTTAGCATTAGTTGCTATTAATTTTATTTTTATATACGTATCTCTAAATCTATATCCTGCTTGCGTTCTTGGTACAGGCAGTTTAACCATTTTTTCTTTAATCTTTTTATAAAAAAATTGTTGTTCTTCAGTAGTACTTATACTTTTATCAATCACAACTTTTTTATTATTTTGAGAATTTATAAATTGCAACATATTTACGTTATCTGACGTACCTCCTTTAGAATACCATTCTAAATTATCAAATACTTTTGTATATAAAGGATGTTTATTAACTATAAATTCTATTTCTGACGGATAGCTTTTATCGTACCACTCTGCAATATTTCCTTCATTGTGTAAATAAAGTCCAAAGTTTTGTTCATTTGAATCTAAATAATCTATAAATCCTTCTTCAAAATAAGGAACTGATAATAATTTATTAGGTAAGCTTATAAATAAATCAGTTGTAAATGTATATATAGAAGAAAAAGAATTTGTAAGCTCATTAAAAATTAACGTTTCACCGCTAGCTTCTGGTCCAGCATTATCTAGTGAGTATAATATTTCATTATTTATATAATCATATCCTAAACAAACTTTACTATCTGAGTGTAATCCTACAAGTCCTTCATAAGATTTAATAAGTTTTGTATCTGATATAGGATTTAAACCTTTAGGATTAAAATGGTAAGCTTTTTTAGTATTAACATCTATCCAATAAATACCTGTTTGTCCTGTTACAACATGTCTATTATCTTTACACCCTGTATAAGTAGATATATTTTGATGATCTTGTATAACTTTTGATCCTATACCTAAAGTAATATTAGTACCTGTAGAATCTACTACAGTTGATACTGGATTTATTTTTAGTGCGCCAAAAGCATTATCTTGTAGATAATACATTTGATCATTATAAACAATTAATTTATTTATATTACCATAGTTACCATCTAGATCTCTGTAGTTTCCAGGAGATATTTGACGCCATCCATCAGACACTGCATTATCTACTTTTATATCTGAAAACATTACTCTACTCGAATACTCTGAAACGTAGTTAGTAAATAGCGGAGGCGCTACATATGTAAACGTATCATTTTCAGAACTGTATGTAGAATTTAATCTAAATTGATTTAAAGGTGTTAGAGTGTCACCTGAAAGATCAGGTTGATTAGCAAAATGCCATCCTTGTCTTAACGTTATATTAAAAGATGTTTCTACTGGAAACGCTAGTCCTAAAGCTTCATATTGAGATAATACGTCTGCAGGAAATGCTACATCACCATGCACACCTGCATTAGTTTTTCTCATTCTAGTTATATCATACATGGCAACATATGTATCTCCTCCAAACACTTGTTCGTATGCACTTGAGTTAGGATCATATTTATTAAAATGCCCTGTAGATATATATTTACTAGATGCTATGGCAGACTCATCTGCTCCTCCGTATCTGCTATCCGCAACATTGTTTCTTTTTACAGCAACTAAAAGTTTATCAAATTCATTACCAGAATAATTTTCACCATATAGCTCAGATCTAGTAGAAAGGAATTTTGACCAATCTAATTTTTGATCTGTTCTAAAAAATTGTGCTTTTTCTCCTACAGATATTTTTCTTCTTTGAATTGAGGTTCCATCAATATCTGTATCTGTTACAATATTCCAAAAACCATAAAAGTTACCTGTCTCTTCTTCAGCACCTACACCTTGACCCAACCCTTCTACAGAGTATGCTACTAAAGGTTCTAAATCTTCTCCCACTGAACCTCCAACATTATGTTTAGCTCCATATGTAATATCTGTTTGAAATGCTTCTACATCATACGTTATTCTTAAAGGTTGAACTATGTGTGCCCCACAAACAACCCCATAAGTATGAGAACTATCACCTGTGTTACCATCATCAATATTAGATTGAAACTGAGACCATAACCCTCCTAAAATTCTTATACGATATTGTCTATCATTAGTATTAACTTGATTTAAATTAATATAGTTTTCAGTAAAATCAAATTCTGGAGAACTTACATTTATATAACGTTGATAAGGGTATGATATAGACTCATCATCTTCAGTGTAAGATTGGTAAGTAGTATTTGCATACGCAAGGTTTCTATTTGCTGAAAAATAATATGGCTGCTCTGTATTATTTAATGTGCTGTTATCATAGTAATGAAAATAATTTGTTAAAGCCCCTACAGCTACAGTAGATTTATCTACATCTTGTCTTTTAACTCTAACAAAACTATATCCTCCTACATTTTCTTTTATACTTTCAGGTAAATCTTTTAACTTAAACTCAACCCCTAAAGCATATAAATGGCCTTGAGCGCTAGTTCCCGCGTCTGTAGAAGATTGAGCTTGGTACCCAGCAGAATAGTTAGAAACTATTCCATCCATATAATCTATATACCCACTAAATGTACCAGTTGCACTTTGATTTGTAGCAAATATAGTCATGTCTTGATGATCAGAGTCATTATAGTTTTGACACAATGTTGTCCCACTTTGTGAAAGTGTTGTACCTGATATAGCATAAGTATACATTCCTTCTACACCATCTTTATCTACATCATCTACTGCAGGAAATCTAATATCTGCAATCCAATTTACAAATCCAGGATTACCTACTTTATCGTAAAGCACAATACCAAATCTATAAACTTCATCTCTTTGGTACCCTCTATATTTTCCTGCTGTAACAGCACCTTTATAATCATCAGTTAAATTTGACCCTAAGAAAGGGGCTTCTGCAGGTATACTAGCTTTAGCGCTATTAGGTAGTTTTATTTTTGTAAATTTAAAATCAATATATTCTCCCGTACCTCCTAAAGTAGCGCCATCGTCTTGATATTTATATAGATTATTTTCCTCTGAAAACCATTCTTGATCATGGTTATAAGGATTAGAAAAAGTATTATAAGTTTCTACATTAGATGTAGATTTGTAAGGAAATAATATATCATCCTGTCTTTTATACCTATAAGATTTAGCATCAAAACTTAAATCTGATGCATTTACTTTCACATTACCTAAAAATAATCTATTATCTTTTTCGGCTATTGTTTTTACACTTGAAGCAGATTGATTAAAAGCAGTTAATTCTTCTACGCTAATAGAAATTGCATTTTCATTTGTACTATGTGTTAGCTCCGCTACTCTATCAGTATTTATAGTAACTTCATTTACAATTTGTATAGCTGTTTGCCCTACAGAAGTTGTTCTATACACAACCACTAATTCTACTACATCGTATTTAGGGTCTATGTCTTCAATTTTTATATAAACTTTTTTATCTGTTTCTTCACCAGGAGCAGTACCGTTGGCTTCTGTTTGGTTTTCAGGATCGTCAATATACTGCCAATATTGTGTACCATTAATTATATGTACAAAATTAGACAGTTGTGAAAATCTAGTTACAGATCCATCAGAAGTTTTTAATCTATAAGCATATTGATACATACCTGCAGGTAAATTACCTCCTGTAGATACTTCTTCAATATTTAATTTTTCAAAAACTGCAATAGGAGATAAATTTAATTCTGTAATATCTTCTAAATCTGAATAATCGTTTTGTATATTTAAAGTTCTTACAGGGTTTAAACTATCTGTAAAATAAATTCTCTGTATGTTAGCGCTTTCATATCTACCTATAGCTTCTATAGGATAGTTAACATTAAAATTTAATTCTGTAGATTCTAATACTAACTGTGGTACATAAGTATTTAAATCTAATTTATAAATTACGCTTATATCATTAAATCCTGTAGGAGTTGATGCGGCATGTACTACTCCAAAAACTATTAAAGTTTCTCTTATATATGTATATCCTATAATATATACAGGAGCTTCGTGTTCTGTAGTAACTAAAACTAACATACTCATCGGGCCTTCCCCCTGCTGCTGCCACTCTTCTGTAACAATTGTATGCTTAAGCATTAGCTTTTTCTTATTACCTTTTACAGTTGTAACAATAGCAGATTGCTCAGATTCTCCGTCTGTAATTATTCTAATATTTTTACTTCCAACGTAAAAGCCATCTTGGGGAACTGTTGTCCCAAGATCTTTAGCCATACCTTTATTAAAACTATTTATTTGCTGATCTCTCATTATCTATTAAAGTTTTTTCTGATTTCAGGTGAACCTAACGTTTTAAAAAATGTTTCATGATGATTTACTTTTGGAAGTAATCTCATAGTTTGATTTTTAATAGCTTCTATTTGGTCTAGGTTTGGCATCTTAGCTTTATTACCTGCTTGCCCTACATACCATTGCCATTCTTGTTCTGAGTGCTGAAACACTGCTTGTTGTAACTCACCTTTTCTCCAAGCTATATAGTCTATCTTCATTGTGAGATATTTTTTAATAGCTAATTGATAACTAGTGTTATCTGGAATAAGAGGGAGACCTTCATCGTCTGTAGGTATAGCTAAATAAGCCATACATACAACACCTTCTTTTACAGATAAAGTAATATGATTATTATTTAAATCAAATGTAATTGTTCTGCCCTCTTGAGATCCGTCGTTACCTAATATAAACTCTTGAGTACCATCAGATTGTAAATTAAGATTTTCCATTTCTAACAAGTCCCTAGCCTGATAAGAATAAGATTGACTTTCTTCATCATAAGTAAGAACATCTGTACCCCAATTACGAGTTATAGTTTGGTCTGAACTATAATATAAAGAAGATGCAGAAGATTCATCTATACCGCAACAGTCTCCTGATAGCAAGTGGTGAAAAGTATTTCCAGAATACTCTGCTGCCATACCATTTACAGCTACTTGTTCTAACTGATAAAAGTCACAAGGTAAAGTTGCTCTGTAGTCTGTAATATTTAAATCGGGGTTATCTTTATGTCCTGTTACTTTTCTTATATATTGTCTAGGATGCCCTATTAAATTAAGTGCTTCTTCCGTCCATTGCATACAATCAGCCCAAGGAAGTTCAAACTGATAACCATTATCAGCATATACTTGTTCCATTATTGCTTTTAGTGATATATATTTTCCGTTTAATGCCATGTTATTTTATTTTAATATTATATATCTGCTATTGTTAATTCAGCACCATAAATCTTATCAGCTGTAGATGAAGTGCTAACTTTTATTAGTAAATAATTTGTAGCTGTTGATGACACATATTTATCAGTATTATTTCTAGTGTCATAAAAATGTATGTTAGAGTTTGCAGCACCAACAGCTGCAAGAGTTGCAGCTCCATTAGTATATTTTACTACATAAAAACTACAAGTTCTATTTTGTGATGCATATACTTGCCCATGTGTTACCTTTTTACCTTCTGGTATTGCTATCATAGCATACATTTCTATAGTAGAACTACCAACTCTAATAGAAAAGTTATTTGCAGTATCGTCTTCTACCATAACCCTTTCTAAGTTTGCGTCATCATTAGACATAAACATATTAGGCAATACTTTAATTTTGTTTCCGTATACTCCGCCTGCCGCACCCGTAGCACCCGTAGCCCCAGTATTTCCTTGAGCTCCTGCAGCACCGTTACTACCAGCTGGCCCTTGTGGTCCTTGTGCACCTGCAGGACCTTGTTGTCCTACAACATCATTTACAATATGTCTTCTTATTTCATCAAACTCTTCTTGCATTTCTTGAAGCTGATATATTAAAGCTCCAAACTCAGGGTTAATTTCATTATCTGCTAAATCTAATAAAGTATTTATATGACCTTCATCAAATTTAGCTTTAAGAGCTGTCTTAGCGTTTCCTGTTCTACTGTGTAGTGGTGAATATTTTTTATTTGCTAATGCCATAATTAATCTAATTCTACTGATAATATTGCTGTTCCGTAAATAAAAATTCTTTGCCCACTACTACCTCCTGTTGTTCTCATGTGAAACCCAAGGGCATCACCTGCTGACAAAGAAGCATTACCTCCAGAAAAAGTAAATGTTTTTTGGTAGGGTTTGTTTTCTGTATATGATCCGTTATGGTCTGTTGCTGTAATAGCGTTCATTGTTATACTTGCTGCTGTACCATCTGTTATTGGTGTAAACTTACTAAAAGCAAAATCTATATCTGCAGAACTAACAACAGAAGAACTCCAATAAAATGTTAGTTGTAATTTTTTTACAGTACAGGCTGCTACAGCAGTGTAACAAGCGGTTCTACTTTGATACTCACTGTTAGCAGAAGATATGGATGCAGGGGCAGTACTTGATCCTAATATAGCTAAAGTCCCACTACCTGCACTATACCAAGAGTCATCATTATACATGTAAAACATGTAAGAGTTTAAATCTTTTATCTTAATTTGGAAATACTGTCCTATTTTTTCACCTTGAGTCTGAATATCATCTCCTTCAATAGATACTTTTCCAGCAGCACTTCTTGCTATAGTAGTATCAGTTGCGTGTCCTAACTCTAAAGTTCCATTAATAGTAACTTCTTGTGCGTCTCCTTCAACTTTTAATACGTCTGGGTTTGTAGAGTTACCTAGTTGTATGTCGTAAGATCCAGCATGTTGCAGCTCAAGTATTCTTGAAGATGCTATATTTAAGTTTGCTGCTGAAGCGTTATTAGTTATATTATTACCATCTACAGTTAAGTCACCATCTATTTGTAAATCACCAGATGGATTAATTGTTGCAATATCAGTTGCTGTTCCTTGAGCACTTCCAGAGCTACCCGCAGAGTGAGAATAGAATATTATATTACCTCCAGTACCCGTTCCTGTTCCTCTACCAGCTGCAAGCAATAAGGTTCCACCAGTTTTATTGGTTCCAGTAGCGTCACCAGATTTTAGTTCCAACCTACCACCAGAATCATCGCCATGTGTAAGCCTATGTATTGAAGCTATACCATTGTCATCGGCACCTATTGTTAGAGTTTCTGAATCGTAAGATAACGTTTGTTCAGGCGTAATAGCACTGGTACCATTACCTGTAAGCACAGCATTAGAAGTTAAAGCTGTAGCGCCTGTACCACCTTTAGAAACT